>Ga0307477_10002770_pt1 | contig 13379 bp, 5 predicted proteins | sample atmos_gasesECM2C_FD_203316 | JGI IMG/M metagenome (GOLD analysis project Ga0307477, IMG submission 203316) | Hardwood forest soil microbial communities from Morgan-Monroe State Forest, Indiana, United States - atmos_gasesECM2C_515 | ecosystem: Environmental > Terrestrial > Soil > Temperate...
CTCCTTATCCGTTGTGATTGCACCGTAGAGTGCGCTGATCACTGGTAGCTTAACGCCATCCGTGATCGGGGATCGACCTTCTCATCCCATCTAGCGTTTGCGGACAACGAATCAATGAGCGACCTACCTAAAAGATGGAAAGATGTTCCATGCTAGAAAAACTTATCCTAAAAGGTTTCGACATCCCGGTATCAATGGGTACTCTTTACCAGAGCGATAGTCGCGGGACTGGGGAACACTTGTCCACGTGAAGATACTTCTTGCAGCCTTCCTCGGAAGGGTGTGCGGTGACGCGCTGCCGGGCAAGGTCCATCAGGACACGAATGTCCATCGCGTAGACCTGGACTGAATCGGCACTGGTCGAGGCCAGCCGCCTCCCATCCGGGCTCCAGGCCACACTATGAACATCGCCATTGTGGCCGCTCAGAGCCAGCACTTCCTTGCCCGTTTCGGCGTCCCACACTTTGGTGGTGTCCCTGTTCCCAGTCGTCGCCAGCCGCTTCCCATTCGGGCTCCAAGCCACGCTAAAAACAGTACCGCTGTGGTCGCTCAGGGTCAGCACTTTCTTACCCGTCGCGACGTCCCACACTTGCGAGGTGTTGTGCTCGTTTCCGGTCGCCAGCCGCTTCCCGTCCGGGCTCCAGGCCACGCACCAAACAATGCCGCTGTGGCCGGTCAGAGTTAGCACTTCCTTGCCCGTCTCGGCATCCCACACCTTCGTGGTGTTCCAAATCGCGGTCGCCAGCCGCTTCCCACCCGGGCTCCAGGCCACGCCAAAAACAATGCCGCTGCGGTCGCCCAGGGTGCGCAGTTCCTTGCCCGTCTCGGCATCCCACTCCTTCACGGTCTTGTCTTCGCCCCCAGTCGCCAGCCGCTTCCCATCCGGACTCCAAGCCACGCCAAAAACACGGCCACGGTGGCCACTCAGGGTCAGCAGTTCCTTGCCCGTCCCGGCATCCCACACCTTGGCGGTGTCCCGATTTCCAGTCGCCAGTCGCTTCCCATCCGGGCTCCAGGCCACGCTAGTAACAGTGTGGCCACTCAGGGTCAGCACTTCCTTACCAGTTTCGGCGTCCCATACCCATGCAGTACCGTCCCTCGTCACCAGTCGCTTCCCATCCGGGCTCCAGGCCACGCTTTCGACAGCGCCACTCAGGGTCAGCAGTTCCCCGCCCGTCCCGGCATCCCACACCTTGGCGGTGTTGTCCCGGTTTCCAGTCGCCAGTCGCTTCCCATCCGGGCTCCAGGCCACGCTAGACACAGTGCTGAGACCACTCAGAGTTAGCACTTCCTTACCCGTCTCGGCCTTCCACACCTTCGCGGTTTTGTCGTCGCTCCCCGTCGCCAGCCGCTCCCCGTCCGGGCTCCAGGCCACGCTCACAACAGATTCACCGTGGCCGGTCAGAGTCAGCACCTCCTTGCCCGTCTCGGCCTCCCACACTTTCGCGGTGTTGTCCCAGCTCCCCGTCGCCAGCTGCTTCCCATCCGGACTCCAGGCCACGCTAACAGCAGCCATAGTGTGGCCGCTAAGGGTCCGCAGTTCCTTGCCCGTCCCGGCATCCCACACCTTGGCGGTTGTGTCTTCGCTCCCCGTCGCCAGACGCTTCCCGTCCGGACTCCAGGCCACGCTATCAACGGCGATCTCGTGGCCACTCAGGGTCCGCACTTCCTTGCCCGTCTCGGCCTCCCACACCTTCGTAGTTTTGTCTTGGCTCCCCGTCGCCAGACGCTTCCCGTCCGGACTCCAGGCCACGCTATCCACAGCTTCGTCGTGGCCGCTCAGAGTCCGCAGTTCCTTGCCCGTCTCGGCCTCCCACACCTTCGCTGTTGTGTCGTCGCTCCCCGTCGCCAGCAGCTTCCCGTCCGGGCTCCAGGCTACGCTCCAAACAGCGCCACTGTGGCCGCTCAGAACCAGCACTTCCTTGCCCGTTTCGGCGTCCCACACCTTCGCAGTTTTGTCCTCGCTCCCAGTCGCCACCCGCTTCCCGTCCGGGCTCCAGGCCACGGCGGCAACAGTGGCGGTGTGGCCGCTCAAGGTCAGACGGACGTGGGATGCCATGATGGCACGGTGTAATTGCCGTTCCGCTTCAGGAAGAACGGTGTGCCCCCAGGGCCAGGTGGCAGCTGCGCTCTGCACGGCGGCAAGTACGGAGATCTCAGGATCATCATTCTGACTTGACACAGAAGCTGAGACCGATTCACGAGCGCGGGCTACGGCTCGCTGCCAGAACGCGAAGACGACCGTCCCAATGGCCAGCAGCAGCATGGCGCCCAGCGCCAGCGATGATCGCCGCAGTACGCTCGCAAGGCGCGTCTGCTTCGCCGCGCGCTGCCGTTCGGCTTCGGCCAGGGCCTCCGCAGCCTCTTTCATGCGGTTCGCATTCTCGATCTCCGCCTGCTGTCGCCGCTCTTCTTGCTCGTGTTCCTGCTTACGAAGTGCGCCACTCTCCTGGATGAGCTGCTGCTGCGTGACCGTCAGGTCCTGAGGCCGCCCTATCAGCCAGTGCTCCCCCTCAGATAAAGACACCCCACGCAAGAGGTAACTGGCATCGCGCCCATGCTCGTCCCACTGCTCAACCTGGATTTGCAGTCGCTGCCGCCAAAGCAGGAACTCGCGGTCCTCGTTCAGCCAGCCTCGCAGTCGGCCCCAATTGCGTATCAAGGCCTCATGCGCCACCTCCACAGTCTGGCGTCCGGACTGTTCTTCACCCTCAGGGCGTCCCATGACTAGCAAACGTACGTCCGGGCCGGCGAGCGCTAGTGCCACCTTCTCGGCGAGAGGGTCTGTTGCCTGCAGCTCGATTCGTTGCCGCGTGTCTTCGGCGCCCTCCTCGGGCCTCGCCACGCGCACCAGCCGGCTCAGAAGCCGGCGCGCTGCCGTCTGCTCTTCGGGTGCAAATTGTGCGAACATTGCTTCGGCTCGCTGCGCCAGCGCTCCGGTGACGCCACCGATCTCGTCGTAAACAGCATTAGTCAAGCTTCGATTCTGGCGTTTCGTCCAAAGCCCCGTAAGAGCAAACTCAAGCAGCGGCAGGTTGCCGGGCTCGCTTCCGACATCATGCAGAATTCGGTCGACCAGTCCCGGTTCGAATTCAAGTCCGACGAGTTGGGCTGGCTTAACGATGCTCTCCCGCAATTCGTCGCGAGTAAGGGCGCCGATGTTCACCTGCGCTGGAGCCAGACGGTCGCTCAGTTCGCGGTCGAGTGTGATGATCTGGCTGTAAAAGTCAGCGCGCAAAGTGACGAGCAGTGTGAAGCGAGCCTTCCCTAGCGCGCGAACCAGCGCCCGCGCGAAAGGCCGGCGATTTGGCTCAGGCGTGAGGGTGAAAAGTTCCTCGAACTGGTCGGCGGCGACGAGCAGGCGTCCGGTGCCGTTCGATTTCTCGATCACGCGGTCAATCACCGATTCGAGCAGGATTTCACCATCAGCCAGCCGCTTGCCGACCTTATGCGCTTCGGTGAGCCGATCCGTTTCGCTCAGGTCTTGCTCGAGAAGCGGAACCAGGGCTGAGGCGACGCGCAGGAAAGGATCGGTGCCGGGTGTGAAGGTAACGATGTCCCACGTCGTTGCGGTCAATGGCTGGCGGCGCAGAAGAGGAACCAGTCCGGCCTGAACCACCGAGGACTTGCCGCTCCCCGAAGGACCAACCACGACGACCAATTCCTTCCCCAAAGTGAAGTTGAGCAGATCGCCCGCGAAGGCCGCCCGCCCAGCAAAGAAGGCCGCGTGCTCCTCGCGAAACGCCTCCAATCCGCGATAGGGACACAGCGCTGCAGCGTGATCCGCCGGTGCGGGCGCAGCGCACGTAGACGCGTTGATGGCGTGCTGAAAAGCGTCCAGTGATTCGGCCACGGCGACAGTGTCGAGCCCGCTGCGAAGATCAATCCAGGTGTTCGTAAAGAGAAAACTTGGCGTCAGATCAGCGCCTGCAAGCAGCACGGGAATTACTGGAAAGGGATGACCCTGCTTTTCTTCCCGCACCTGGCGGTCGAGGGCAAACCACATCTCGCGCTTTTGCCATCCGCCGAGTTCGCGCCCGATGAAGACGGCCACGGCTCGGACGCCGCGTAGTCCTTCTTCGAGCGCTGTGGGCCATGGAAGGCCAGGTAAAAGTTGGTCGCGATCAAGGAACGTCGTGATACCGCGCCCGGCGAGCAACTTCTGGACCGCGACCACCGACGGTCGATCGACACTGTTGTAGCTCAAGAACAGTGTGGGTCCATCCATAACAGGCTGACGGCACAAGCCGCGCCGCTGATCATAGCACCACAGACAATCTTGTCTTCGGGGGAATCTCGGAGCTTGGAGAGTCGCGACCGCACCAACTCAGGGAGCCGTTCCACAGACCAAGCAAGGGCGATTCGTGCCACCAAGTTCAAGAAAATGAATCACATTCGCATTGAGCGGGCTGAGTGTTTGGGAAGTGTGGGACACACCGGCTTTTCTGAGAATAAGTCCTCTGTAACGGGCATCACGACGCCGATTATCAGTCAGGGGCGCGATCTTGAGATTTCAGTCGCGAAGCCGACTTGCGGGTAATAAGCTGCGGCTGAATCCCTAAAATGCAGATATGCACAAACTTGGATCCAATCTGCGCTCGTTACGATCACCGATCCCCTGGTTAAATGACCGCCTATTTCCTTCGACTGACCTCGATGTCCGCATAGCACCATTCGCCAACAACTAGCGTGGTGTCAGCGCCGAGGGGCATGGAGCAAGATCCGGCAGAATCTTAGGCGACCGTTTGCCAGCACTGGACAGGGGGTCGCGCTTGAGTTGCCCCCCGGAGTCGAAATACCTGTCCCATTGCTTTGATCCGTGCACAGGCGGGCCGTTGCGCGAGCATCTATCTCGTCAACCAGGCGATCACGGAACATCCGGCACCGGAGGACAGTCTTCCGTGTTCAAGTAGCGGCCGCACTCGTCGGGCGTCAGGTCACGGGTGATGCGCGATCGGACTAAACGGAGGAGCTGCAGCGGGGTAAAGGCGTAAATCTGCGCCGTGCTGTCGTCACTGGCCGTGGCCAGCTTGCTCCCATCCGGCGACCACGCGATGCTCCGCACACAGTCTTGATGGGCGCGCAAGTTCAGCAACTCGCGGCCGGTGCCCGCCTCCCACACTCTGGCGGTGAAGTCGGCACTGGCCGTGGCCAGCTTGATCCCATCCGGCGACCACGCGATGCTGATGACCCAGCCTTGGTGGCCGCGCACAGTGAGCAACTCGCGGCCGGTGGCTGCCTCCCACACCTTGGTCAGGTGGTCGTCACTGGCCGTGGCCAGCGTGCGCCCATCCGGCGACCACCCGATGCTCCTGACAGAAGCGTGATGGCCGCGCAGGCTGAGCAACTCCGCGCCGGAAACCGCCTCCCACACCTTGGCGGTTCGATCGCCACTGGCCGTGGCCAGCGTGCGCCCATCCGGCGACCACGCGATGCTCCAGACATAGTCTTGATGGCCGCGCAGGGTGAGCAACTCGCGGCCGGTACCCGCCTCCCACACCTTGGCCGTTTTGTCCCAACTCGCCGTGGCCAGCTTGTTTCCATCCGGCGACCACGCGATGCTCTGGACAGGGTCTTGATGGCCGCGCAGCGTGAGCAACTCGCGGCCGGTGCCCGCCTCCCACACCTTAGCCGTCTGGTCGTAACTCGCCGTGGCCAGCTTGCGCCTATCCGGCGACCACGCGATGCTCTGGACAGGGTTTTGATGGCCGCGCAAGGTGAGCAGCTCGCGGCCGGTGCCCGCCTCCCACACCTTGACCATTTTGTCGTCACTCGCCGTGGCCAGCCTGCTCCCATCCGGCGACCACGCGATACTCTGGACAGGGTCTTCATGGCCGCGCAGGGTGAGCAACTCGCCGCCGGTGCCCGCCTCCCACACCTTGACCGTCTGGTCGTAACTCGCCGTGGCCAGCTTGCGCCTATCCGGCGACCACGCGATGCTCTGGACAGGGTTTTGATGGCCGCGCACAGTGAGCAACTCGCGGCCGGTGCCTGCCTCCCACACCTTGGCCGTACGGTCGTCACTCGCCGTGGCCAGCTTGCGCCCATCCGGCGACCACGCGATGCTCTGGACCGAGTCTTGATGGCCGCGCAGGCTGACCAACTCCGCGCCGGAAACCGCCTCCCACACCTTGGCGGTTCGATCGCCACTGGCCGTGGCCAGCGTGCGCCCATCCGGCGACCACGCGATGCTCCAGACATAGTCTTGATGGCCGCGCAGGGTGAGCAACTCGCGGCCGGTGCACGCCTCCCACACCTTGGCCGTTTTGTCCCAACTCGCCGTGGCCAGCTTGTTCCCATCCGGCGACCACGCGATGCTCTGGACAGGGTCTTGATGGCCGCGCAGGGTGAGCAACTCGCGGCCGGTGCCCGCCTCCCACACTTTAGCCGTACGGTCGTCACTCCCCGCGGCCAGCATGCTCCCATCCGGCGACCACGCGATGCTCTGGACAGAGTCTTGATGGCCGCGCAAGGTGAGCAACTCGCGGCCGGTGCCCGCCTCCCATACCTTGACCGTTTTGTCGCCACTCCCCGCGGCCACTTTGCTCCCATCCGGCGACCACGCGATGCTCCAGACTTTGTCTTGGTGGCCGCGCAGCGTGAGCAACTCGCGGCCGGCTTCCCCCTCCCACACCTTGACCGTTTTGTCCCAACTCGCCGTGGCCAGCTTGCTCCCGTCGGGCGACCATGCGATGCTCCAGACACAGTCTTGATGACCGCGCAGGGTAAGCCTGGCTGCCGATCGCAGGACTGCGTCGTGCAGAAACTGTTCAAGTCCCTCGACCATGGCCCGTTGCTTTCCCCATGAGTACAGACCCAGAATCAGGCTGCGCTCGGGATGCTCACTGAGGTTCACAGCGGCCCAGGCGTATAGCTCGCGGGCCTCCGCGGAACTCCGCTTTGTTTTCTCGAGTTCTTCACTTCGATCGATCCAAGCGTCGATTATTTCCAGTTCCCGCGCCGCCACATACCGCTGAGCCAACAGTTCCTGCTTCCGCCAACCAAAACGGAGTTTCAAACCCGACTCCAATGCGAGCCCTGTTAACGGCAACTGCTGGCGCGCCGACTCCAAAAGGAATCGCACTTGCGCTGCCTGCTCCGCCTCTGCGGCGATCCAGTGCTTCAGCCGCTGCCACTTCAAACACAGGCACTCATGTGGCAGATCGGCCTGATCGCCACGATCCGTCTGTCGCAACACCAGCAATCTCCGCTTTTCAAAGCGCCGCACTACATCGAGCAAAACGTCTTCGGAGACCCCAGCCAGGCTTGCTAAGTCCATCACTGTCTGTGGCTGCCGCACCGGCCGGTCATCATCCTCCCGGTCCGCCCGACGCAACTCCGTAATCCGCCGGAATAGCACCTTGGCGACTCGTTGTTCTTCGGTTGAAAGGCCGCCATACACCGCCTCCGCGTCTCGGTCCAGCGCCTCCGCCAGTCCGCCCAGGCTCTTCGCCATCGCAGCCGTGATCGGCTCGTGCCCACCGTCCTCTTCCCACTGTTCGAACATCCGCCGCAGCAAATGTTGCAGCAAGGGCAGATTATCCGGCTCTTCATCACACTGGTTGAGCAGATCCTGGACGAGCGTGGGATGGATCTCTACTGCCGCTGCGGCAAGAGGGCCTTCGATGGCCTCCTGCAACTGCTGGCGCGTCATGCGCGGCACCAGATATTGGCCGTCGTTCAAGACCTCCGGTAAGCCGTGGAACTTGGCGCACTCGCCCAGGTAGTCCGAGCGCATGGTCAGGAGTACGTGCACGCGCCCGGCCTGGTCCTGCGCCGCTCGGAGCAAGTAACTCACAAAGAGATCGGCCTCGCTGCCTGCGCCTTCGCGCAGCTTGCGATCCCGGAACGGGAAGATTTCTTCGAACTGGTCGATCACCAGCAGCAGATTCTCACCTGTGGGCAGATGAGTCTCCACTGCCTGCAGCAGGCCGTATGTGCGCTCCTCTAACGCTTCGTCGCCGAAACCGAGGCAACGCCTAAGCTCCTGCAGAGGGCCGTCGCCCGGCCGCATGGTGGCAACGCGCCACCGCAGCTCCGGATCTCCCGCCAGGCCCATCTGCAGCGCCGGTACGATCCCCGCACGGACGAGCGAACTCTTGCCGCACCCCGAAACGCCTACAATTGCCAACAGCCGCTGGCGCAACAACCGTTCCAACGCCTCACCGATCTGCTCGTCCCGCCCAAAGAAGAGCGTCGAATCTTTCGGCTCAAACGGGCGGAGTCCGGGGAAGGGATTCTGAACCTTAATACCCGCTTTCATATTGGAGGCTCCCATCCCAGTTCACGGAGGAAAGGCTCAAGGGTAATCAGCTCTGCGTCCCCAGTCGTCTGCTGCAGCACCATCTCGAATGACTGGCTCAGTTTCTCCTTCCCCGGCATGTCAAACGGTGCCGCGAGATACCAAGCCTTTGCAGTATATCGACGGCGGGCGTCCTGTTCTAGACGGCTTTCCAACCCCTTGCCTTCGCCTTTGGCCCAGTAACAGAGCAGCGCTTGGCTTTGAGTAATGATGGTCCGCAAAGCTTGGAGTTTTTCAGTGATGCTGACGGCGGTATCAAATAACGGGTACTGCGCGCGCAATCCCTGTTGAGCGATCAGGCTCGCCACCGCCTTCGCGCCCACCAGATCCCGCACTTCGCAGGCGACCCCCACCGCGAAGTCGCTCTTGTTCTTCTGGAACCGTGCTACACGAACCTCCCGTTTCACGGTGTCCCAAACCTGGTCGTCGGTCTTGCCCTCAAGCCGCATATAGGCAGCGCCGCCGAATCGACCTCCGCCGACCAATTGCATATCTATCTCAGTCAATTGTCTCGTCTCATCGTCGGACAAAGTGGAAGCAATCGGTCGGATCAGAAGGGTCTTCCTGTCGGTGAGGAGCGATTCCTCCATTGCCTTCAATCCCTCCAAATTAAGTCCGTCACCTGGGAAGTGGATCGCAAGCAACGCAGTTTTCAGGTGTTCCCGCACTTCCTCCGCATTCTGATACTCATAGTCGGCATCAGGTGTCACGCGGTATCCAGACTTTTCGAGCTCATCCCGTAGGCGTTTCCGCGTTGCTACACCCCGGCCCGCTGCAGGACCCAGGAATACAGCACTCACGGACGCACGCATCTCCACCAGCTTATCGCGTAGCTTGAGGGCGAATTCATGGGCGCTCTTCATTCGTTCCTTCGGCGGCAACAAGGCCAACCATGACTCACTTGCAGGATGACGCTGTGCCTTATCGAGATACTTCGGCAACTGCTGCCCGACGGGCATCCATCCGACGACAGCGAAAGGGCAGCCGTGTACTACATGAGATTGGGTGGCGAACCAATCGCGCTCGTTGCTGCAATACTTCGAACTCAGATAGTTCGACGACACCAGCGACACGAGAAACGCGGACGACGAAGCCGACGCTCTTAGATTTTCCTCCCAATTTACGGCCGTTTGGCTGGCGAGCCGCTCGCGGTCAAAGTAGATGCGGATCTTCTCATGGGGCGAGAAGTAATTCACCAGATTATCTGAGATGTGCTTTCCCAGCGCCCCGACAAACTCCTCCACGGCACCCTGGTGGTTGTCCTCGGAGGCATAGCTGAGAAAAATGTCGTACTCGAAGCCCGGAACGTAAGACATGGACCGCCTCGGCGTTGAGAATACCACCATTGAGCAACCAAGTGGAGGGGGGCATTCTCCAAAGGTCAGGGGCTACGCGCTTGTTAAAGATTGCCAAAGCTCGCCATTATTTGTTCGCTGGAATGCCAGCGTGATCGACTGGTAATCAGATTGCCAAGGGCTCGTGGGAGAGAAATCTGTAGGTCCTCTTCGAGGAACTGGGAGCGCCTTTTGCCGCAGAGTATGAAGGACCTGTAGCCACAGCGTCGATCTCGAATGGTGGCCGGGCAACGAGTAAGTATTGGGAAAAAATCGCAAATCGCATCCAACAATCGCAACAAGTGTGGTGAACAAATCGAACCAGTAAGCAGAGGGCATGTCTAACGTAAACACGTATCTGCTGCGGGCGACTTCCAGTCCGCTTGACGTCTGGAAGGGTAATACCTTTCAGTTCATTCTGGCTGATTTCCAGCTTCGTCCCTCCACAGTCTGCAACAGAGGTCGGGCCTAGAGATTGTCATCTCGGGACCGGTTGCTTCTCGAGGATTTCGGATTCAAGGTCGCCTGCAAAATCCTGGCTTTGTCGATTGCGCGGGGGTTGCAGACTTCCTGCGTGCTTCAGGGATCACGGTACCCCGTTGCGCCCTGACCACTTGCACGAATCTCGTCAAAAAACGGGGTGCACTGCTGTTGCACACACCCAGCAGCGTAGAGGTACAGAGCAGCCGACCAGGTTTGCCAGTCCTGCCCGCTGGGCTGACCGGTCTGTGCCTTGATCCACTCGTTGAACCCCCACTCCGTCTCGTTTTCGTGCCACGGTTTAAGCAGTTCGGTCAGCGCCAACAGGTTCCGTGTGGCCAGCCCCATCCTCCCCGCCGCTACGCATGCCGCCACATAAAATCCGCAGACAAATGGCCAGACGCCTCCGTTGTGATACTCACCGGGCTGATTAAATCGCTCGTATCGCGGCCGCCAGTCGGTATGATGGGGCAAGATATACGGAAACAAACAGGGTGGCAAATCCACAACCAGATCCCGGTGCTCCCGCATGGCCACGCATTCGGCCTCAACCCATGCAACTAGGTTTCGTGCCCGACTGGGCGAAGCAATCCCAGTCAGGATCGCCAAGCTGTTTCCCAACAGATCGAAACGGTCGCTGCTTAGGAGTTTGTAGGAGTAGAGTGCGTAATAGGGCTTGGATGGCACCCGAAAACCCTCATGCTCGGGGTTATTCTCCTCACCACGGACCGCCGAATTGTTCATCAGCTTGCGAAGTTGACAGGCGGACTCGTTCTCGCCATAAAGCATAAGATCGGCGTAAACAAGCGTATTCACGTACAGCCCATAACCCATCACCCACTGCTCGTCACGCCAGTCGCTGGTCGGCAACTGGGAGACCATCACCTTGTCATCGGCGCTCTGGTAATGCATCCACTTCAGTGCCTTCTGCGCCGCCTCGTTGAGGAACTCCGGCTGGTTGGCCGACCTCCTGTACAATGCCAGGCCAAAGAGAAAAAGCGGAGTCGTGTCGCTGGCGCCACGGGCAACGGAATTGTGCGCTAGTGATGGGATGTGGCCACGCGGCGTCTGATTGGTTGCCAGCGCAAGAAGTGTGCGCCGCAACGCGTCCGCAAGCTCCTCGTTGCCGGTGGCCAGAGAGCCCAGGGCTGAAATCATCAGGTCCCGCGTGTAAGGTTCCGGGTATCCCCACCCGGCGGTCCGGGGCAGTCCTTGAAACGGCCCGCGCGAGTTGTGGAGCAGGACGCGGAGGGCCGCCTCTTTGGCCTTATCAATGGAAGATGGCGACTTCTCGTCCATAAACATGGCCACCTCGATGGCGTGCAACGCTGCCTCGACGAGCGCTCGCACCTCGTCGACTCACTCTCTAATCGAATTGGGGTTCCTCCGGCTCTGCCGGAGCATACTTACTGAATTCCCGTTCGGTCGGACACAATCTTCAGGAAACGCCTGGCTACCGGGCGATAGTCGAACAACTCGACCACGTGTTTTCTTCCCGCTTCGCCCATTCCCCGCCGCAGCCCGCTGTCCTGCATGAGTGTAAGGAGGTACTTGGCGATGTCGGGCACGCTGGCTCGGTACTCCGCAGTCCGCGGGATTGGAAACACGATATCGTGGCAATCGTCGATGCCATGGCCTTGACCGAATCCAGCCTCAGCGATCTTCCTCTCCTCTGTTACTTTCGCCAGAAATGCCGTTTCACCGTGGAGCATAGTGTCGAGAAATGCCATCGCATTGATCGCAATCACCGGCCTGGCGCAGGCATTAGCCTCCACCTGAATCATTCCGAAACCCTCCAGCCGCGACGGCGCAGCGTAGATATCGCAGGCGGCCAACAAGTAGGGCATGAGATTTTGCGAGACCACGTTGGTCGAGTAGATGACCTTCTTGTCGATGCCCAGTTGCGCCGCCAGTTGGAGGTCGATTAGGTTCTGTTGGACAGTGCGGGGCTGAGGCCAAACCTTGCAGACATATCTCCAGTCAGGGACCTCGGCATCGATCAGCGCCAGCGCCTGCATGATTTCCTGGGCGCCTTTGGACTTCGCGTCGCCGCCGACGGTCAAGATCATAATCTGGTCATCGGACATTCCCAAAACTTCGCGGATCGATCGGACCTTTATGTCATCGCGGCTGCGCGGCACGAAGCAGTCCGTGTCGCAACCCACCGGCAGCACCTCGATATTGTTTCCCCTGATGCCATCCCTGATGTATGTCTCCTTCACCCAGTTGGAAGTGACCAGGATCAGCGGCAGAGCGTTCAGCACCTCGTGGTGTTCCGCTACATAACCATCGGCCACGAGCCATGGCACGGTCTTCATCCCGAACTGTTGCGGGTGTAGGACCAGGTCCGGAACATGGCCCCAGAACCCCACGCCAACCACCACGTCCGGCTGGAACCAGCGATAGTACCATTCCTTTTCCAGGGACGATTCGAAATGTACGGGGCAGACATCCACGCCGATCTCGAGCAAGCCTCTGCACAACAGCTCACCCTGCATCGCCAAGCCCGCCGCCGGTGGAGGGTATTCGGTCAGCACCAGCACTTTCACGATTGTTGCAGCCGGAATGCTGCGCGCTTCACCGCTGCTTGTGCCGAGTCAAAGCACCAGAATCCTTCTTCCCGCGGAGTGCTTTGTGCTTCCCAACTGTCGGGCTGAAACCCGTAAAGATCAGTAATCAGCCGACGCTTTTCGAGCCATACATCCTCTGTCAACACGTCCCTCCGATCAGCATCGTCGCAAACCCGAGGCGAGTACGCCCGTCCCCCGTCTTCGTAAGCAAACAGCCACAATCGCCGCGTGTCGATACCGCCCGATCGCCAAAGCTCGACGACGGTCTGGCAACATTCCTCATGTCGGCGGTGGCGTGTGTACTCGCCCCTCGGGCCGTGGGTCAAAATCAGGTGGTAGCTGGTGCCAGCCAGCAGCCGCGCGGTGGTCTCCTGGATCTGCTCAATCGGCAGCGGCACCTGGTCAGGTCCATCATCAAGATCCGCCATTTCCCCCTCCGCCCCCAACCGCTGCAATACCCGGCGAAACCTTGGCGCGCGGTCCGGATCCACTGTTCTGCATAAGGTCACGATACGCCAAAGAAACCCCGGGTGGGTCAGTATGTAGCCGCCGCACCAGAGCGTCTCGTCATCCGGGTGGGCGACGACAACAGCGGCCCGGGGGCGAGGGTTTGACCTTACCTCATCGGGCGGGATGGGCGTCATTGCTTTCTTCGGGAGTAGTTGAGCATCGGCTCCTGATTCCTTTCTGCGG
>Ga0307477_10002772_pt1 | contig 13376 bp, 8 predicted proteins | sample atmos_gasesECM2C_FD_203316 | JGI IMG/M metagenome (GOLD analysis project Ga0307477, IMG submission 203316) | Hardwood forest soil microbial communities from Morgan-Monroe State Forest, Indiana, United States - atmos_gasesECM2C_515 | ecosystem: Environmental > Terrestrial > Soil > Temperate...
CTTCGGCAACCCGGTCGTGCCCGACGAGTAGAACTGGAGCGCGATCTCCTCCGGGGCCGGGGTGTGGCCGGGATCGACGGCGGGTTGAACTGCGAGCCAATCGTCGTAGTCACGCTCGATGACCACGACCTTCTTGACCGACGTCAGCTCCGCTCGCATGGCGTCGAGCATGGGAAGAAACTCCTCGCCCACGATGAGCACGGAGGCCTCGGCGTCGTTGATCACATAGGCCGCTTCCGGCGGGGCCAGGCGCCAGTTGACGGGGCACAGCACGGCGTTGAGCTTGGCCGCGCCAAAGGCGGCTTCGAAGAACTCCGGGCAGTTCTTGTCGAGGAACCCAACCCGATCCTGAGCACCGACGCCGTCGGCCGCCAGAGCTTGCGCCAGCTGGTTGGACCTAGCGTCCAGCTGGCCGTAGGTCAGCGACCGCTCGCCGAATATGAGTGCCGCCCCCTCGGGCCGCAGCCGACTTTGGTCGCGGATGATGCCCGCCACATTGACGGTCACGTTCCTCCTAAGAACGAGGGACCTGGGACCATGGCAGCGTCTTGTCGACTCGAGGCTCACCGGGCAGGCCCAGGACGCGCTCGCCCAGCACATTGCGGCCGATGTCGGTCGTGCCCCCGCCGATGGTGCCCCCGCGCAGGTTGAGCCAGGTCTTGACTGGATCGCGGTGCTCTCCCTCGTCGATGGTCCCGCCCATCACGGTGGGCTGCACCATGTCGTAGTTGGAGATCAGCAGCCCTTCGGGGCCGAGCATGTCAACGATGAGCTCCGACGTGCGCTGAGCGACGGTCGTGTAGGCCAGCTTGATGACCGCGCCCTCGGGTCCGGGCGTACCCCGCTCGCGCGACTCCTGCGCCCGCAGGGTGGTGAGACGACAGAGCTCGTTGTCGATCCAGTTGCGCACGACATCGTCGCGAAGGGCCGCATCGCCGTTGCCGCGTTGGTTGTAGGTTCGCACCAGATGGCCTATCGCGCCCGAGCCGCGCGGCGGCTTGGCCAGATGCCCGAAGGCCGTGCGCTCGTTCATGAGCGTCGTGACGCCGACGTTCCATCCCTCGCCTATGTCACCGATCCGCAGCGAGTCAGGCGTGCGGGCGTCGGTGAGGTAGACCTCGTTGAACTCCGCGTCGCCGGTGATCTGGCGCAGCGGCCGCACCTCCACACCGGGCTGGCGCATGTCGAGCAGGAAGTAGGTCAAGCCCTTGTGCTTGGGCTGCTCCGGGTCGGTGCGAACCAGGATCATGGCCCAGTCGGCCATGTGGGCCAACGTGGTCCAGACCTTTTGCCCGTTGAGGATCCATTCGTCGCCGTCGCGCACCGCCCGCGTCGAGAGGGCGGCGAGGTCGGAGCCAGCCCCGGGCTCGCTGAACAACTGGCACCAGATCTCCTCGCACGCAAAAGCCGGGCGCAGGAACCGCCGTTTGTGCTCCTCGGTACCCCTGGCCATGATCGTCGGACCGGCCATGCCGATGCCCATGAAGTTGACGTTGACGTTGCTCGGTGCCCCGACCTCCTGCAGCCGAGCGTCGATGTGCTCCTGAGCCTTGGGGTCCAGACCCAGCCCTCCGTAGCCTTCAGGGAAGTGGACCCAGGCCAGGCCGAGGTCGAACTGCGCACCCCAAAACTCCTTGTCGGGGACCTGGCCCGGCGGGTGCTCGGTCAGCAACCGGTCGACGAGTTCGTCGATCATCTCTCCGCTCCTCAGCACGCAATGTGAACGCCCGCTAATCTATCAGCTTGGCCTGCGAGGCTGCCTCCGGGAGGAAGGGCTGTTGGGGAAACGGAACCGGCCGGTGACGTCGTGGTTGTCCAGCAGGGACGACCGGCGCAAGGTCCCGCGCGTCGCCATCTTCGCGCTCGCCCTGGGTGTGCTCGCCTTCCCGGCCGGGCGCGGCTTGGCCGACGCGCCGTCGGGTCAGGGCTGGTGGTACCGGCTCAACCAGAACGGCCTCGCCGCCCCGGCGCCACCCGCGGCTCCCGCGGACGGCCTCTACGTGGCCAACGATCCCAGCGGCGCGCTGGCCATCTCGGCGCTGCGGTTCGACGCCAACGCGCCCGGGACGATCACGCTCACCCTCAGCTCAGGACCGGGTACGGTCGCCGGTTCGGTGGTGGCGGCGCCGGCCACCAAGGCCTGGAAGGCGGCGCAGGGCGGAGACTGGTCAGCGGCCCCGACGTACGACATGGCCAAGGCCGTCACCGGGACCACCTCAGCCGACGGCACCCACGTGTCATGGAAGCTTCCGGCCGGGTTCCCGACTGGAGACGGCGTCGTGCTCGCCCCTGCCGCGGGGGCGGGCGCGATGTCGGTCGGCTTTGCCAAGCCCGGCGCCAACGCCTACACCGCGCTCACCCCGTCTTCATCGGTCACCACCCCGGTGACCGAGGCGCCGACGACCGTCCCGGCCGAGACACCGACGACCCAGCCCGCCTTCCAGCCGTCGTTCCTCGGGCCCCCGGTGACCACGCCGTCGGGCCTGGCCGCGGCGCCGACGGTGACCGCTCCCCCGGCCCCGGCTGCGACGGCCGGCAGCGGGACCTTCGCCAGCCCGGCGCAAACCTTCGGCGGCAACGTGCCGCCGGCTCTGACCAGCCAACACAAGACGGGCCTTCTCCACCTCCAGATCCCGTTCCCCGTGCTCGTGCTCGGGGCCATCACGGGTATGACCTACGGCATCCTGGCCGTCGGGCTCGTCTTGATCTACCGATCCAACCGCATCATCAACTTCGCCCACGGGGAGATCGGCGCCTTCGCCGCCGCCATCCTCGGGCTCAGCGTCACGCGCTGGCACGTGCCGTACTGGGTGGCCTTCCCCCTGGCTCTGGGGATCGCCGCGTCTGTCGGCAGCCTGAGCGAGGTCGTCATCATTCGACGGTTGCGCAAGGCACCCGCGGTCATGAGCGTGGTCGGGACCCTCGGCTTGGCCCAGTTCCTCATCCTGTTGTCGCTCGTGGTCAACGGCCAAGCCAGCGCCGGGCGTCTGTTCCCGCAACCTTCGTTCCTGCCCGAGTTCAACGTCGGCGCTCTGCGCGTGACCCAGGCCTACTCGGCCATGCTCTTCCTCACGCCCGTCCTGGTCGCCGGCCTGGCCTGGTTCTTGCGCAAGAGCAAGGCCGGCCTCGCCATCCGGGCGTCAGCCGCCAACCCTGACGCCGCCCGCATGGCCGGCGTGTTCGCCAGCCGGATGTCAACGCTGGCGTGGGCCATCGCAGGAGCTGTCTCGGCCTACACCGCCATCCTTGTCCTGCCCACGCGGGGATTCGCCAACGCTCAGTTCCTCGGTCCGGGCCTGCTCGTGCGCGCCCTGGCCGCGGCCGTGCTGGCCGGTATGGAGAGCCTGCCCATCGCGCTCGCCGCCGGCCTCGGCGTCGGCATCGTCGAGCAGGTGATGCTCTGGAACTACCCGCGGGGTGGCCTGGTCGAGGCCATGCTGTTCGCCTTCATCCTGGCCATGCTGCTCGTCCAGCGCCGGCGGGGCACCACGCGGGACGAGGAGAAGGGCAGTTGGACGGCGGTGATGCCCTGGGCCCCGCTGCCGGAGCGGCTCACCGAGCTGTGGCCCATCCGCAACCTCGGCCTCATCCTGGGCGGCTTCGGCCTCGCAGCCGCCTTGCTGCTGCCGATCATCACGACCAACGCCACCAGCGTCACGCTGGTCGTCATCATGGCGTTCGCCGTGGTCGGGCTATCGATCGGCATCGTCACCGGCCTCAGCGGGCAGCTGTCCCTCGGCCAGTTCGCCCTGGCTGGGGTCGGGGCCGTGGCCTCCTACGTGGTGACGTTCCAGACCGGCAACTACCTCCTAGGGTTCCTGGCCGCCGGTGCGGCCGCGGCGGGCGTGTCCCTGCTCATCGGCCTGCCCGCGCTGCGCATCCGGGGACTCATGCTGGCCGTGACGACCTTGGGATTCGCGCTAGCCGCGCAAGCCTGGCTGTTCCAACAGACCTGGATGTTCGGCAACGGGGTCGATCCCGGACGGCCCATCTTCCGCCACACGATCTTCGACACCGGGAAGCGCTACTACATGTTCGCCCTGATCCCGCTCGTCGGCGCCATCTGGCTGGCCCGCAACGTCTGGCGGAGCGGCATCGGCCGGCGGCTGCGCGCCATTCGGGACAACGAGGCCGCCGCCCGCGCCTTCACCATCCCGGCGATGCGGGTCAAGTTGCAGGGCTTCGTGCTGGCCGGGTTCCTGGCCGGCGTCGGCGGCGCCCTGTACGGGCACGCGCTGTCACGCGTCTCGGCCACTGCCTTTCCCATCGGTTCGAGCATCGACGCCACGGCCTCGACCGTGCTCGGTGGTATCGGCGTGCTGAGCGGTCCCCTGCTGGGCGCCTTCTACATCATCGGCATCCCGCAATTCCTGCCCCTCGACAACGCCGGCCTGGCCGCCACCGCACTGGGCTGGCTGTTGCTCATCCTCTACTTCCCCGGGGGCATCGCGCAGATGCTCAAGCCCGTTCGCGATCGGCTCATCAAGTTCATCGCCCGGCTAGGTGGTCTCGACCTCGAGTCGATGCACGATGACGAGCCCGACGCGGTGCAGGCGGACGCGGTCAGCAGCCAGCTCACCATCACCCGGCGCATCCCCCGGCCCGAGCCCGGCCCGGGGCCGCTCCTTTCGGTGCGCAACGTCAGCAAGAGCTTCGGCGGCGTGCAAGCGGTTGACGACGTCAGCTTCGACGTGGCGCCTGGGGAGATTCTCGGCCTCATCGGCCCCAACGGCGCCGGCAAGACGACGCTGTTCGAGCTCATCGGCGGGTTCACCAAAGCCGACTCGGGTCAGGTCCTCCTCGGCGGTCAGGACATCAGCCGCGTGGGGCCGGAGGGACGCGGCCGCCGCGGGCTCATCCGGTCGTTCCAGGACGCGGCCCTGTTCCCGACATTGACCGTGGTCGAGACCGTGATGCTGGCCCTCGAACGAGCCGAGCCGACGCGAGTCGCTACGGCGGTGTTCGGCCTGAGCGGCGCCGACCACCGCAAGGAGGCCCGCGCCCGCGAGCTCATCGAGCTGATGGGGCTGCACGCCTTCCGCAATAAGCAGATCGCGGAGCTGTCAACCGGCACACGGCGCATCAGCGAGCTGGCCTGCCTCGTGGCCCTCGAGCCGTCCGTGCTGTTGCTGGACGAGCCGGCCTCGGGGATCGCCCAGCGCGAGACCGAGGCGCTGGGCGACCTGCTGGTGGGGCTCAAGCGTGCGCTCGACCTCACGTTGGTGGTCATCGAGCACGACATCCCGATGATCATGCGCCTCTCAGACCGCATCCTGGCCATGGAATCGGGGCGCCTCATCGCCGACGGCACACCTGAGCAGGTACGCAACAACCCGCTGGTGATCGAGTCCTACCTGGGAGGCGACGTGCGAGCCATCGAGCGGTCGGGTATTACCGGTGGCGACGCGCTGTCAACACTGGCCGTCGGGGTGGACGGGTGAGACGCCTCGCGCTGTTGGTGGCGCTGGCCGTGGCCGTGTCGGCGTGCGCCGTCCAAGGCCTGGAGTTCTTCACCGACCACCGCGTCAAGATCCTCGTGCCGCACAACCGGGCCACCGTCAACGTGCCCGTGACCTTGCGCTGGGAAGCACCCGGCCTGCAGCGCGACCCGACCAAAGGCCCGTTCTTCGCGGTGTTCGTCGACCAGGCGCCGATCCATCCGGGCCAGAGCCTGCGGTCCGTCGCCGACGATGCTTGCAAGCGCACGCCCGGATGCCCTGATCAGCAGTACCTCACCGACCGCTACATCTTCGTGACCGACCAGACCAGCCTCCAGCTCGACGCCGTCCCCAACCTGAGGTCGTCGAGCAAGACCGGCGCCAAGGACCAGCACGAGGCCACCATCATCTTGCTCGACGACTCCGGATACCGGATCGGCGAGGCCGCCTATACCGTGGACTTCACGGTCAAGCACATCTAGAGGAGACGCATGGCCGCGACGAGCAACGGGCGAGGCAGGGGGCGAAAGGGGGTGCTCGCTCCGCAGGCCGACGCGGCTCACGTCGAGAAGGTGCACGAGGCCGAGGCAGCCGTCGACGAGCTCGAGGAGCGCCAAGCTCGCTTGCGACTACGGGCCCGATCGATCATGGGCATCACGGGCCACGCGGAGGGGCTCCCTCGGCTGCGCGAGGTCGTCCAGGCCTCGGGCGTGGGCTGGTACACCCTCGTCGCTTTGGGCCTGCTCGTCATCGTGGATCAGTTCCAGGTCTTCGCCTTCTTTATCTTCGCCCCCGAGATCAGCCACGCGCTGGGCGTCAGCAAGAGCCTCCTGGCCTTCCTGATCATCCTGAGGACGCTGGCCGTCATGCTGGCGTCGCTGCCCATGGCCGCCTACGTGCAAACGCGGCCACGGCGGGCCCAGGTGTCCAAGGTCACCGCCTTCGGCTGGAGCATCGCGACCCTGCTGTCGGCCTTCGTCATCAACATCTGGGGCCTGCTTCTGGTCCTGCTGGCCGACGGTGCGTCGACGGGCTCGGTCCAGGCCGTGCACACCCCTCTGCTGGTCGACAGCTACCCGCCCGAGGGGCGCGTCCGCGCCTTGTCCTTCTACCACGGGGCGGGCGCCATCGGGTCCGTGGTGTCGCCGCTCGTCGTTGGTCTCTTCGCCGGACTCTTCGGAATGACGTGGCGAGGCGTCTTCTTCGCCATGGGGATCATCTGCGTCATCGCCTCGGTCATGGCCCTGCGCCTGAAGGACCCGGGGTTCGGCAAGTTCGACGTCGACAAGGTGCAGGAGGAGGTGCGCCGTGACGCCGGGGCCACGTCCTCGGTCGAGGCGGATGTCAACGTCGAGCTCGGGTTCTACGAGATCGTGCGGCGCGTGTTGCTGATCCCCACGGTCGTGCGGCTCTACATCGCCTGGGCCATCGTCGGGATGATGGCGGCGCCCTTCTATTCCTTCTTCTTCTTCTTCCTCGACGAGCGCTGGCACATGAGCCCTGGGGCGCGGTCGCTGTTCCTCGCCTCGGCGCTGGCCTTCTCCGTCCCGGCGCTGGCGTGGTTCGGTAAGCGGGGCGAGCCCATGTTCCGCGAGGACCCGCAGCGCCTGTTGAGCCTCGTGGCTCTCACCACCGCGCTCGGAGCGGTGGCCTTGGCCGTGGCCGCCGGATCACCCTTCTTTGTGCTGATGGTGGTCGCGTTTACCTTCCTGTTCACTTCACTATCCATCCTGCTGCCGGGCTTGGGCATGGTGACGTTGTCGGTCGTGCCCCCCAATATGCGACCGCACACCGCGGCGATGGGCGGAATCTTCTACGCCGGCCTGGGAGGCATCGCCGGCGTGCTGCTGCTCAACGGCATCGACCGGCGCTTCGGGACGGGCGGGGCCATCACCTCGATGTGCGTTCCGCTGCTCATCGCCGCCTGGCTGATCTGGCGCACCCGCCAGCACGTCAACCACGACCTCGACCGCATGATCGACGAGATCGTCGAGCGCGAGGAGATCCAGATCCTGCTCGGCGAGGGCCGGCACCTGCCCATGCTGTCGTGTCGCCACATCGACTTCTCGTACGGCCAGCTCCAAGTCCTGTTCGACGTCAACTTCACCGTCGACGATGGCGAGATGGTGGCGTTGCTGGGCACCAACGGCGCCGGCAAGTCGACACTGCTACGCGTGATCTCCGGTCTGGGTCTGCCGAGCCGGGGCAGCGTGCACTTCCGGGGGGGCGAGGTCACCTACCTCGATGCCGAGCGCCGCCTCGGCTTGGGGATCACGCAGATCCCGGGCGGCCGGGCCATCTTCGGACCGATGACGGTGGTCGACAACCTGCGCGTCTACGGCCACAGCATGACGCGGCAGCGTCGGGCGGTGGACGCCGGCATCGATGCGACCTTCGCCGCCTTCCCCCGCCTGGCCGAGAGGCGCAATCAGCTGGCGTCGACGCTCTCGGGTGGCGAGCAGCAGATGCTGGCCCTGGGCAAGGCCTTCATCCTGAAGCCACGCGTGCTGCTCATCGACGAGCTGTCTCTCGGGCTGGCTCCCAAGATCGTCGGCGAGCTCCTGGAGATGGTGCGTCAGGTCAACACCGAGGGCACGGCCATCGTGCTGGTGGAGCAGTCGGTCAACATCGCATTGTCGCTGGTGGACCACGCGTACTTCATGGAGAAGGGCGAGATCCGCTTCGACGGGCGGGCTCAGGAGTTGCTGGAACGGCCTGACCTGCTGCGATCGGTATTCCTCGAAGGAGCGACGAAAGGACTGGGCTAACCATGACCGTGCTGTTGGAAGCCACCGTCGACATCAAGCCAATCGCGGCGCGCTCGCTCGATCACTTCATCGAGCTCTACACCACCAACGAGGCGCCCGAGCTGGACCGCCACGGCTACGAGCTGGTGGGCGCGTGGCGGCGCAGCGGCGGGCCGCTCAACCGCATCACCCACCTCTACCGGTTCGAGAGCCTGGCCCGCTACGTCGACATTCGCGACAGCGTGCGCGGCGATGCGCGGTTCCTGGCGCTCATGCCCAAGTACCTCGAGGCCCCGATCACCCTCACCGAGGTGATCACCCTGGGCACCACCCCCGCCTGGTACGACGATGCCAAGCTGTCCAAGGCCCTCGGCGAGTCCCCCGCCGAGCCCCGCCAGTACGTGCTGGCCATCGTCCAGATCCCGATGAAGGGGGCGGCCAAGGCTCACGAGCTGCTGGCTCGCAACGTTGGCCACGCCGAGGACGCGGGTGGCTTCCAGATGGTGGCCGCCTACGAACCGGTGGCTGGTCGGCGCGGCGAGCTGAAGGTCATCGGGATCTTCCCCATGGGCCTGCCCCCCATGGCCTACCAGGCGGGTGCGCCCGACCCGCCCGACCTGGAGATCCTGCGCGAGGTCGTTCCCGAGGAAGAGGTGTACTACCTCAACCCGTTGCCGTACTCGCCTCTGCAGTAGGGGCCGTGGGCGGCTACGACGCCGCCTTCTCCGTGGGCGGCTACGACGCCGCCTTCTCGAGGATGTGCACGACGGTCGTCCATCCGCCGTTGACACCACCGCCCAGCACATGCGTCAGACCGACCCGCGCTCCGTCTATCTGGCGGGCGCCGGCCTCGCCGCGGAGATGGGTCGTGACCTCGTACACGTTGGCGACGCCGGTCGCGGCGATCGGGTGTCCCTTCGACAGGAGGCCACCGGACACGTTGACCGGGAGCCGCCCGTCACGCCACGGCGCACCCGAGTCGATGAAGTCCCCGGCGCCTCCCGGTTCGCAGAGACGGAGGGAGTCGTAATGGCAGAGCTCGGCCGTCGCAAAGCAATCGTGCAGTTCGACGAGGTCCAGGTCGTCCGGCCCGACGCCGGCCGTTTCGTAGGCCTGGTCGGCCGCGTTGCGGGTCGTCGTGAAGGTGTCGTGCTGCATGTCGCCACCGTCCCGATAGGGGTCAGAGGTGATGACGGATGCCGACACCTTGACGGCTCGGGCCTGCTGGCTGAGACCCAGGGTGCGGAGCTTGGACTCCGAGACGACCACCACGGCGGCGGCCCCGTCGCCCGTCGGTGAGCACATCAGCAGGGTGTTGGGGTAGGCGATCATCTCGGCATCCATGACCTCGCCGAGCGTGAAGGGCTTCTGGTACTGCGCGAGCGGGTTGAGCGTGGAGTGGGCATGGTTCTTTTCCGCGACCTTGGCGAACTGCTCGAACCCGACCCCGTCGTACCGGTCGGCGTACTCGCCCCCGATCAGCGCGAACCACGCGGGCATGAGGTTGGTGCCGACCACCCCCTCGAGGTTCATCACGGCACCGTAGGGACCGGTGGGCTGGAACCGCTCGGCCTTGCGGTGGCTGACGCCGAGCAGGCCGACCTTCCCCATCTTCTCCATGCCGACAGCGAGGGCGACGTCGCATTCGCCGGCCTTGACCGCCATGACCGCGGTGCGCACGGCGGTGCCACCGGTCGCGCAGCCGTTGAGCACGTTGTAGCAGGGGATGCCCGTCTGGCCGATATGACGAAGGAGCAACTGACCGGCGTTGTTGGACTCCTGCAAGCATCCGGCGGCGAGCACGCCGACGTCGCGGATCGGTACATCGGCATCGGCCAGCGCGGCTCGCGCCGCCTGGGCCCCCAGCTGAAAGGCATCGAGGTCGTCGTAACGGCCGAACTTGGTCATGGCGGCGCCGACGACCCACACAGCTTCACTCATGTCAGTCCTCCTCAGGTTGGAACCCGAAGCCGATGGCCTCCGTCCCCTCGCCATCGACCCCCACGGGATAGGAGGTCAGCCGCAACCGCATCCCGGGCGCGACCGAGGCTGGATCTGGTGACACACCGACCACATGGGCTTTGACGACACCACCACCGTCCAGATCAACAATGCCGGCGACGAACGGGGTCTTCGCTCCCGTCGGGCTCCGGTGCACGATGGTGAAGGCCCGCAGCCTGCCCGTCTGGGCCAGGCGCTGCCGGGTGAATTCATCGCCGGTGCACGATGGGCAGGCCACCCTCCGATCGAGGAACAGTGCGCCACACCCCGCACACCGCCACGCCGCAAGATGCGGGTCACCGTCATCGAGGACGAGGTAGGAGACGACCGGGATCCGGGAGGTGGCGAGGGTCTCAGCCATAGCAGCCTGATGTTACCGGCCGTTGACTTTTTGCGCCACGGGGAAGTGTACACTGTCGTTCACAACCATTGGAGAGGGGGCACCATGACCTTTCGTCTTGGCTCGCCGGAGGGCTATCCGATCATCGACGCGGACACCCACGTGACCGAACCGCCGGATCTGTGGACCACGAGGCTGCCGAAGAAGTACCTCGAGCAGGCGCCCCGGGTGGTCGACGGGCCGGTCGGCGGCAAGGCCTGGGCTACCCCCGACGGCCGGACCATGTCGGTCACGATCCTCGTCAACACGGCCGGTCAGAGCCCGACGGACTGGGAGTTGATCCCCAAAGACGGCTATGACCGAATGCGCAAGGGTGGCTGGGACCCGGCCGAGCGGATCAAGGACATGAACATCGACATGGTCGACATCCATTTGATCTTCCCGTCCTACGCCTTCATGGTGTGCGACAGCCCGGACCGGGAGGCCTACCTGGCCAACGTCCGCGCCTACAACGACTGGGTGGCCGAGTTCTGCTCCTACTCGCCCGACCGGCTGTATGGCTACGCCATCATGCCGATCAGCGGCGTCGACGACGCCATCGCGGAAGCCAAGCGCGTCCGGGAAATGTCGTGCTTCAAGGCGGTGGTCCTACGGACCTGGCCCAACGGCAGCACCATCGCCAAGCACCAAGTCGACGACCCCTTCTGGTCGGCGATGGAGGATCTCGACCTCAGCGTCGCCTGTCACGTCGGGTTCAACATCGGCGGAGGCTCGATGGGCAAGGTCGGCGAGGAGGATATGGAGATCCTCCTGAGCATGGCCACGTTGCCGTTCATCAACCAGGAGAAGCTGGCCATCTCGGCCATGCCGGTGCTTTCGGAGATGGTGTTGGGCGGCGCTCTCGAGCGTCATCCGGGTCTGCGCTTCGGGGTGATCGAGACCGGCATCGCCTGGATCCCGTTCTTCATGGAGCAGTCCAACGACAACTACCAACGGCACCGCTTCTGGACCAACACCAACCTGCCCATGCCGCCATCCGAGTACTGGGAACGCCAGTGCTTCGCCACCTTCCAGGTCGACACCTACGGGCTCGCCAACCGCCATCGGGTCGGCCTCGACACCATCATGTGGACCAGCGACTACCCGCATGCCGGGTCGGACTGGCCCCACGCCCGGGAGCGCATCGAGGAGCACCTGGGCCAGGTTCCGGCTGACGAGCGGCGCCAGATCCTCTGCGACAACGCGGCTCGCTACTACGGACTCGACGCCGACGCGCTGGCGAAGGCAGTCCCTGGCTGAGCTAGCTGCAGGGGGTCATCGCCGGCGGCGGCGGTGCGTCGACGGTGGCCCCGGAGATCGTGGCCGATGAGACCGTGAACGGCGGCGGGACCTTGCGGGGGACGAAGTTCGGCACACCGGCCGGGGGGACCTGATTGCGTTGGCATCGCAACGCAGGGAGGGTCAGCGTCCCGCCTGTCACTGTGACGGTCGCGCCGGTGTTGCTCGGGTCGAACCAGTAGACGTCGGCCCCGGACAGCAGCAGTCCGATGCGGTGGCCCGAGGCGAACTTCCAATCCTGCGGGTAGAGGCTGAAGGCCGCCGTGCCGGACGCCGCGATCCGGTCCGCGCCATGCGCGACGAAGACCGCGTTGCCGCTGGGGTCGATGTCGTACACGAGGGCCACCAGGCTGACCGGCACCGGGGTCTGGACGTTGACGCTGACCCCGATCGCACCGGCGATGCGCACGTCGTTGGGTAGGGGCGGGCTGAACGTCCACGACCCTTGGCCGGTGCCCACGCTGGGTTGGCCCTGGTTGAGCGCGGACGGCGGCCGCGCCTCCTCTTGGTTGTCAGCGTTGTCGCTGTAGGTGCCCGCAGCGATGGGCAGAGTCTGGCCGTTGACGTCGGCCGGGGGCCAGGCTTGCTCTCCTCGCCACGTCCCGTCGACTCCCTGGACGAGCGTCCGGGGCTCGTACTGGAGCGGAGTGCCCTTGACCCAGTGGTCATACCAGTCAAGGGTGATCCGGTCGAAGCTCTCGCCGTTGGGTCCGGTGGCAATGCCGTGCTCGTACGGTCCAAAGAAGCCCCAATGGTCAGCGTGCAGAGAGTTGAACATGTCGAGGAATCGCACCTCGCGAGCGTTGTAGTCATTGAACCCGCCCGCCCAGAGCACCGGTGTGATCGAGCTCAGGACCGGGCCGACCACCGCATCACGAGCCTGCCAGTACGAGCTTGACGGGTCGCTGAGGGCATTGGCCGTCTGCTCGGCGTGGCACTGCGGGTCGGCGGCGTTACGGCCTTCGGCGTTCTGCACGTAGCCGGGCGACGAGTAGACGCTCGGAGGGATGAGGCGGTTGAGCTCCCACGCCGGCCCCCACGCGGTACCGGTCGTGTTTTGCACGCCGTTGGTCCAGACCTCGCTGGATCCGACCGCAGCCTGAACCAGGGCGGCGGCGAGGAGACGGGCAGGATGGGTGGCCAGGGCCGCGAGTTGGCTAATCGCACCAGCACTTGCGCCGTAGGTCAGCACCTGGCCACTGGACCACGGCTGCGACGCCGCCCAGTCGATCATCCACTTCCCGTCCTGGATGCTGTCCGGTCCCCACAGGTCGAAGCAACCCCCGCTGCCTCCCGTGCCGCGGTCGTCGACTCGGACGAAGGTGTAACCCCGCTCGAACATCCCTGCGGTGACCAGCCCGCCCGGCGGCGTCGGCGCCGAGTTGTTGGTGGGCGAGGCATACGGTCCGGCGATGCTCCCCCCGGTGTTGTCATAGGGGTTGAAGGTGAGGATGACAGGTGACGTTGCCGACCCGGCCGCAGCTGGTCGGAAGACGGTGACATGCAAAGGTG
>Ga0307477_10002773_pt1 | contig 13372 bp, 14 predicted proteins | sample atmos_gasesECM2C_FD_203316 | JGI IMG/M metagenome (GOLD analysis project Ga0307477, IMG submission 203316) | Hardwood forest soil microbial communities from Morgan-Monroe State Forest, Indiana, United States - atmos_gasesECM2C_515 | ecosystem: Environmental > Terrestrial > Soil > Temperate...
GCTAGAGATGGCAAACCCGGTCCGCGCAATCAGTCCGCGCAGAACCTGGGCTCGAATGCTGATCGCCCCGGCGGTCGGGAATGCCGGCAAGCTCGGAAAATTCGATTTCGCCATGCCTACCATCTTGGTGTTGGAACGGCCGCAGCGGATGCTGACCCAATGGTTGTCGAGCAGCTTGATGGTGATATCGGCGTCGGGTAGCAACTTTACGTAGTCATGCAGCTTGCGCGCGGGGATGGTACAGGAGCCTTCTTTCTTCACCTTGGCATTGCAGGAAGTGCGCAGGCTCAGATCCAGGTCGGTGGCCGTCAGCGAAAGCTTGTCTCCGCCCGCCTCGAATAGATAATTAGAAAGTATTGGGATCGTTGTCTTGCGCTCGACTACGCCCTGGGTAGCGGTCAACTCTCGCAGCAGTTCAGACTTGCTGACCGTGATCTCCAACGTCCCTACCACAGTGGCTGCTTCGACCGGCATAGATCAATCTCCCACGTCGTGCCGCTACTTTTAACACTTCACTTATATCAAATACAAAACCTATAAAACCAGTAGTAACCGTAGGCGCCTCGCGGAAGTGGAAATTCCGGGCAACCAGCCTGTTCTCATTCGGTTTCGAGCCATGACTTCATGTTAGAAATAGGTCCCGGGCCGGGCGCATCCCCTGCATAGCTACACCATGGCCAGAATTCGTCGTCCACCTTTGCACAGCGTCCACATGGTATTCACAGCCAAGCTCAAGCAAGAGTCCGCCGCTGCGTGGAAAACTTTCCTAACGCTGCTGTTCATCCACCCAATTGCTCGGTGAGTTTACTGAGCAACCTGTTTAAATCTTTGTCGTTTTTACGGACTTGTTCAATCTTGTCGACCGAGTGCAAGACCGTGGTGTGATGCTTGCCGCCGAACTGCCGTCCAATCTCGGGCAGCGATGCTTCGGTGAGGTGTTTGGCCAGGTACATGGCAATTTGTCGTGGGTAGACGATGGCACGCGAGTTGTTTTTTGCCTTAATCTCCACCAATCGCAGTCCGAACTGCTCAGCTACCGTTTTCTGGATCGATTCAATGGTGACCTTGCGAGCTTGTGAATCGATAAAATTCTTCAACACTTGTTGCGCATAGGGCAGGGTGATCTCGGCTCCAATCAACGATGAATGAGCCACCAGCCGGATCAACGCGCCCTCAAGCTCGCGCACGTTGGAACGGATATTTTGAGCCACGTAGAGCGCCACATCCGTGGGCAGCGTTACTTTCTCCTGCTCCGCCTTCTTCTGCAGGATGGCAACCTTGGTCTCTAGGTCCGGAGGCTGGATGTCGGCGATCAGTCCCCACTCAAACCGGCTGCGTAACCGGTCTTCGACTTCGGCCAGTTCTTTTGGCGGCCTATCGCTGGCGATCACGATCTGCTTCATCGATTCGTGTAGAGCGTTGAAGGTGTGAAAGAACTCTTCCTGCGTCCGTTCCTTCTGGGCCAGGAACTGGATATCATCCACCAGCAGGACGTCTACGTTACGGAATTTGTCGCGGAAGCTGGTCATCTTGTCGTAACGCAGCGAGTTAATCATTTCGTTGGTAAATTTCTCGCTGGATACGTAGCAGATGGCCGCCTGTGGCATCCGCCGCTTGACCTCGTGCCCGATGGCCTGCATCAGGTGGGTTTTGCCCATTCCCACGCCGCCGTAGAGGAACAGGGGGTTATAAGCCTTTGAAGGGCGCTCCGCCACCGCCTGGCAGGCAGCATGTGCAAACTGGTTGCCGCTGCCGATGACAAAGGCGTCGAAGGTGTAGCGCGAACTCAGTTGGGCTGCACCATCCCAGTCGAAGCGCGCCTGTGCGGGCGCTGCGGCCGCTGCGGCCGCCGCTACGGCGGAAAGCCCGCCATCATGCCGGATCGACGTGGAGGCTGGATCATCTTCCGGGGTCACGAACTTCACGTCATTGAAACCCAGCCCCAGGTTGTCGATTGCTTCCTGGATCAGGTCGGCATACTTGTCGCCAGCGTGGCGGAACTCTACGGTGGGCACGCGTACGAACAACACTCCTCCGCTCGAGTGGCTGAAGCGCGTGGGCTTTAGCCAGGTGTCGTAGGAATGCCGGTTGATCTTTTTTTCCAGCGCATCCAGGATGCGCAACCACGGATTGGGGGAGAGAGTTGTGCTCGGAGCTGACATAATTTGAAATGCTCGCCACGGCTACCCCTGGCGGCTGGCTTGAGGGTGCCTCTTCTAAGAATGCCGGGTTACCGGAATCCAGATCCCTGGTTGACTGCGGAATGCGCTTGGGCTTCCCACGCGCTTTTTGGCCAGATGAAACCAAATCTTGAAAGCCGGATCAGTCCGGCATACTAGCACAAAATTTTTTGTTATGTGGAAATCTTCGGCTGGAATTTTTCTCCGCACGACTATTCAGAACGCGAAGCAGGGTGCCTGTCAAGTGGCGAGGATGTAACTGCCGCACGCGTGGTGCACGTTCCGATCGCAGGCTCGAGTGAAATTTGCGGAAAACCACTCAGGAATTTTTTTTGCGTCGCAGTCGACGCGTGGGTCGCACCGCGCGGTGTAAACCGCCGTGGTCTCGAGGCGTGAGCGTACCCGCGAATCCTGGTGAAATCCCTTAGTGAATCCCCTTAGTGAATCCCCTTTGCCCGCATGGCACCTCGTCATTTATACTCATCGTTTGCCCAGGCGACGTCGATTCAACTGAGGAGCAGCTATCTTTCATGCCCAAGCGTACATTCCAACCTAACCGGCGCAAGCGATCGAAGACGCACGGCTTTCGCACGCGCATGAAGACCCAGGGCGGCAAGAGGGTGCTTTCCCGCCGCCGCGCCAAAGGGCGTAAGAGGGTCTCGGTGAAACCCGGCTTCCGCGAGTAGATCCTTTTTCCCCTTAGGTAAAGCATTTTTGCCGGAATTTGAAAAATGGATATTGAGGTCGCCGTGAGCGCCGCGCTCTCCAAACAAGACTTGAGTCAGGGCGCGGGAACGCAGCCGGCGACAAGAGCCTGCTCTCCGCGCACCGAGCGCCTTCGGCGCCACGCTGACTTCGAGCGTGTCTATAAGCTGGGGAAGCGGCATTTTTCCGCGTCTATGACTTTCTTTTATTTGGAGCGCTCCGATGTGAAGCCGCAAGACGGCCAAACCAAAGGACACAAAATCGGGCAGCTTGCCCCGGGAAACTCGGCGCTCCGCGTTGGCTTCACCGTGGGCCGTAATCTCGGCGGCTCCGTGCCGCGGAATCGACTGAAGCGGCGCCTGCGTGAAGCTGTTCGGCTTTCGAGCCCCGCGGGAAGTATAGCCGCGGACGTGGTTATAAATCCCAAGAAGGCGCTGGCTGGGGCCGACTTCGCCAATGTTGTAAGCGAAGTCAGACGCGCCTTCGCGATCATCGAGCAGAAGTTAGCCGTGAAGAACACACCGGGAGGAGCCGCTCAGCAAAATTCCGCAAGCCGGAAGCCTGGGGCCTGAAGCCATCTTTGCCATGCAGCAATTCGCCAAACTCGTTGTGCTTCGACTGTTGAGGTTCTACAAGGGGGTGGTTTCTCCCCTGTTGCTGCCGGCCTGCCGCTACGTGCCAAGTTGTTCTGAATACGCCATGGAGGCAGTGGAGCGCTACGGTGTAGTGCGCGGAGGCGGGATGGCGCTCAAGCGCCTCCTGCGTTGTCACCCCTTCGTGCGTGGTGGCTACGACCCGGTGGCGAAAATCCATGCTTTCGATGGTGAAACGGCGACCACGGGAAATCGCCGCTGTGACGGTAACTAATTTTGCCAGACTTTCAAAATCCTCAACCCGAACCCGGCATGGAGCGCCGACTCCTGCTTGTCTTCGCGCTCACCTTCCTGGTGATCATCGCTTTTCAGCCGCTGCTGAAAAAGTTCGGTCCGCCGTCCACTCCCACGCCGCAGCCAACCCAGGCGCAGGTTCAGCCCGCTCCTGCAACTCCGACGCCTACGGTTTCGACTCCATCCGCCCCCTCCGGAGTTACTCGGCAGGCCCCGGTCGAATCCGAGACGGTCATCAACAACGACCTCTACCGCATCACCTTTACCAACCGTGGCGCACAGGTGAAATCCTGGATTCTGAAAAAGTTTGACAATGACGAGCAAAACGGTCCGCTCGAGCTGGTTCACGCCATCGCCGCGCAGAAATACGGATACCCGCTGTCACTGTGGACCTACGATGAATCCCTGCGCAGCAAGCTGAACTCGGTACTGTATCTTTCGTCGCACGAAGGCCCCCAGACCGCCCCCGCGGACATCACGTTCGAATACTCCGACCGGGATCTGTCTGTGCGTAAGACTTTCCGCTTCGATCACACGTATGGGGTGAAGCTCGAGACCTCGGTGACGTACGAAGGCAGCCCGGTTGCAGCTCTGCCCGTCTGGCCTTCCGGCTTCGGCGACCAGAACACCCCCGCTTCTTATGCCGCCGCCCTCATTGACTATCAGTTCAACAACAACATCGAACGCCTGCCGATCAAAAAAATCAGCAGTGGGGCCACCATAAACGGACCGTTGCACTGGGCCGGACCGCTGAATCAGTACTTCGCCGCCATTTTCATCCCCGACGATCCCAACCGTGCGGCCATGGTCACGCTGCGCAATCCGATCGACAATCCGCAAGATGCCAAGCATCCCAACGAAGTGGTTGGCGCCGCGGTCGGCAATCTGCACGGCCCGACCGTCGAGCGCGTATTTGTGGGCCCTAAGGCGCTGGATGTCCTCGAGTCCGTGCAAATTCCCGGCATTACTGGCACCAACCCGGATCTTCGCGGACTTGTCGATTTCGGCTGGTGGGGCATCCTCGCCCGCCCCCTCTTCTTGTGGCTGAAGTGGACCTACAATCACCTTGTCCACAACTGGGGATGGGCCATTATTCTGCAAACCCTCATCATCAACATTACTTTGCTGCCCCTGCGCATCGCGCAAATGAAGTCCATGCTGAAGATGCAGCGGGTGGCGCCGCAAATCAAATCTATTCAGGAGAAGTATAAAAAATACAGCCTGCGTGACCCCCGGAAGGCGGCTATGAACGAAGAAGTCGCCGCGCTCTATAAGAAGGAGGGCGTGAACCCGGCAGGTGGCTGCCTGCCCATGCTGATCCAGTTCCCATTCTTGATTGCGTACTATCGGATGTTGGGAGTTGCGCTCGATCTGCGTCACGCCCATTGGCTCTGGATCCGCGATCTGTCCGCACCTGATCCCTGGCGGTTGCTGCCCATCGCCGTGGTTCTGACCATGCTGATCATGCAGCGCATGACGCCTCAGGTTGGGATGGATCCGGCGCAACAGAAAATGATGAACCTCATGATGCCGGTGATGTTCGGCGTCTTCAGTTTGAGCTTCGCCGCTGGTCTTAGCTTGTACTACTCGGTGGGCAACCTCATCGGAATTGCGCAGCAATACGTGATCAACCGCACCGATCTCGGCCGCGAAATTCGCGAGATCATGGAGAAGCGCGCGCGCAAGAAAGAGAAGTAGGGGAGCCTTTCGCTCTTGGGCTTCAGCGGTTGCTGGTGTGTGGATGTTGCGACAGTCCCGGAATGTAAAATTCCAACTGAGCTGGTGGGTACCAGCAAAGACACGCTGGGGGCGAATGAGCCATGGCCACTGGCAAGCACCGCGTATTGCCGTAGCGCGAGCGCCGGGTTCAACCAGATTTGGAGAGATTTGGCTTCAAGCGAAAGGCGAATCGCTGAAAGCCCAGAGCTTCCTTTATGCCCATCCCTGACAAAATTGCCGCAGCCAAAAAGATCAACGAGTTCCTCCAATCCATCGTCACCCATGGCGGATTGCGTCTCAAATATCGCATCATGGTCGATCCGCCGATTGCCGAGCAACGCGACTGGGAGAGGCCCGAGATCCTCGTGGACTTTGCCGGACCCGACTCTGTCCTGCTTCTCGACCGCGGTGGCGAACTGTTGCGCTCCCTCGAACTGCTGACCTTCGAAATGCTGCGATTGCCCTCCGGCGAGCACGAAAAAATCAGCTTCGATTGCCAGAACCAGCGTTCCATTCGACTGCAAGAGCTTCGCATGGCTGCCTCCGTGGCCGCCGAAAAAGTGCGTAAGACCGGAACCCCCTACCAGTTTGCGCCTATGTCTTCGCGGGAGCGACGCATTGTCCACCTGGCTTTGCGCGATGAAGCCGACCTGCACACGGAGAGTGAAGGCGAGGGCATGCGACGATGCCTTATGGTCTATCCCAAAGATTACAAACGTGCGGCCAGCAACAAGCCTCCAGGGCGAACCATTCCGTAGCTGTTGCGCCATGGGATAGGCTTCTAGCCGGGTGTGTCGTGGTGCGGGCGGGCTTAGCCGGAATCGGTTCGTTCGTTATGCCCCCCGGGCTGGTAATCCTTTCCACTCGGATGGATTTTCCATGGCTCATGCGCTGCCGAAACCCACTCCCCGGGCTTTGCCATCCCACCGATTAACCATGAAGGTTCGTGCCGATCCTGGTTCCTCGGATTCTCTTCGGTGTTTGTCTCTCGCGCTCGGACGCTCGCAATCGTCGGCATTGCCTGTAAAACAGAAAGGCAGCCGCGAGAGGCCGCCCTGACAAACTGAATACCTGCAACTGGATACTCGTAACCCGGTGCTTGGGCTCCCTACCGTCCCGCAGCTGCTGCTCGCGCTGTCGGCGGCTCCTGCCCCATGACTTCGGCGATCTTTGCTAGTACCGTCTCCAGACTCGCCCCGGTATCGGTACACCCATCCACGTAAGGATGCCGGCTCCCGTCAGCATGCAGCACCAGCACCCGGGTTGCCGTGGCCGCTTTTTTCACCATGTAGACCAGATGATGTCGGTCATTGCGCGTCAGAGTCTGACCCAACACTACCAGGTCAAACTGACCTTTCTTCAGCGCCTCCAGCACGGCTTTGCGTCCCAGGGCCTGTTCCACGGCATGCCCGGCCCTTTCGACGGCAGCGGCCTGCGCCGCCAGAACCTCTGTATCTGCTTCGCCGTAAAGAACTTTCAGCTTCGTTCCCACTCTCGACATGATGTTTAGCCCTCTGGGCGCCCCTAGGGGTACCGTCCAGTCACGGTAGCAATGTCGAAGAGCTCTGAGAACGTCACCGAAGACCAGCAACAACCGGGCATTCCCGCCTCTGGCGGGAATCTAGCAGGAACGTTCAAGCCCGGAAGGCGTGGGGGACGTCGTTCCACCATCAAAAATTCAGGCATCCAACAATTCAAACAACTTTCTTCCTCTTTTCGGCCGTTTAGCGATACACTCTCTCGCCGGGAGGATTCATCCCATGATTGGCGCGCCACTTCACAGACTCATGGTCGTGATGGCAGTACTCACGGCCGTTTCCGCCGCGCAGCAGGCGGCTACTTCGTCCTCGGCTTCGGCCTCCGGATCGTCTGCATCTTCGTCTACCGCTACCTGCAGTCTGGAGGATGGCAAAGAACTCTACGTGCGTTATAACGCCATTCCTGCCGGCAAGGAAAGAATTATCAACGGCAAACCCTTTACTCCGGGGGGATCGCCCATGACGCTGTTTACCGAAACCAAATTAGGATTCGGCAACTCGACAATTCCGGTCGGTGCCTACAGCCTCTATGCAATTCCCGGCAAGGATCATTGGACTCTGGTGGTCAACAAAAACGTCACCGCCGGTTCGGCCTACGACGAAAGGCAGGACCTCGCCCGGGGTCCCATGGAGACAGCACAAGTCAGTGAGCCGGGGAGCACCCTCGATATCGCGTTCGCCCACGTCGGGCCCAGATGTACTCTGCGAATCTATTTCGGAAAGAGCGCCTCCTTCGCCGACTTCATGGAGAAGTGAAAGAAGCCGGAGGAGAGAAGCGAGCAGATCATGAGTCGCGATTAGAAGTTCGAAACTCCCGCGACCTCGGGCGGCGATCCAACTTGCAATTGCGAAACCGGAACACCGGAAGCCGGCGCGACCTGCGCATTCGGCTTCGAATCGCGCCTCCCGAGCCCAATGATCATGGCCATATCCTTGGGATAAACCACGTCTCTGCCGCGGGCGAGAAAGTGGTAATACACCGAAGTCGCAGCTCCGTACATTCCGAATCCCGCCGAGACCACTCGCGAATGCACCGCTATGGTGAGCACTGCTCCTATTAAGCGAAATCCTGAAGCTCCTCGGGCCCCGGCTTTGCCGGCCTCACCCAAGCTCTGTCCAGCTTCCCCGGCATCGCGGTCGCCGGATGTACCTGTGACCCCAAGCGCGACTGCGATACCGGTGGTCAGGTACCGGGTCCGCGGAGTCGTCACTTGCGCTCCGCCCTCGGCATCCAGCTTCAGATGTTCTCCCTTTGCCACCGCCACGCCTTCGAGGCTCGCCTGCACTTTCTGCCCGACTCCATCCGGCGGCGTCACCTGATGAAACAGGATCCGCAACTGCCCATTGCGACCTAACCGCCGCGCCGGCTGTACCTGGATCACGGAGCCTTTGATGACGCTGCCCACAGGCAAAATCAAGTGCTCGGAAACAATCAGCGGCTGGGTGGTTAGCGCCTCCACTTCTTCGCCCTTCTTCGTCGTCGAAGAATTCAGTGCAGTCACCAGCCGCGCATGCACCACGCTTCCCGACGGAGGCGGAGCTCCGATACTCGTCAGCGCCTCCGGCCGCAACTGTTTCGTGCCAAAATCTAACGGCTGAAGCAAGTCCGCATCGAAGCTGGTGCCCGCCGCTATGTATTGCGGCCGTACGGGCGATTGCGCGAGCGCCATCCGCTCCAGACTGTGCAAGTGCCCCATGGCACGAATTTGATTATTCAACCTGTTCCACTGAAGCTTGGCTTGCCGCTTGGCTTCCTGTCCCGCCTCATGAATGTCGTCGGAAACCGACTCCCCTTTTTTCCCCTGCGAAGCTGTCCCCTGGGTGTTGCTTTGCGGCTTCCGGTCTTTATTCTGCGGATCCGTGTTTTCGGTATGTTTCTCGGTCGGGGAAACAAACTGCAAAACCCCGTCCGGTGCCGGCGACGCTATCGTGTTGATCGCGACACGCTGCCCATCCGCCATCACCAGCTCGTCAAACTGCACCTGCACGTTTCGTCGCGGAGAAAGATCTGCATTGATCGCCGCCAGCGTCCTTACCTTTTTCGGAACGCCGTCGATCGCCACGATCTTTCCGTTGGCCGCAGTCCCCGCCGGAATCAGCAGCTTGTCGAATCCATACACGGCATCGATCGTTTTGCCATGAATTGCCTGCCCCACCGTTTTAACGCGTACCTCGGAATCGAGCATCACTTTGATCGGCGTCCCCGCCGGCACGCTGATCGGCATCATCACCGGTGCCAGGTTCGCTTCCGGAGCTTCCGCTGCGGGATTCGCCGGCGGCTGCCCTCTGGGAGGCCGCAGTTTCAGCGCCTGTCCCGATGCCCAGTCACCGCACAGGCATGCCAGCGTCACAACTGCGAATAACCTAAAACCAATACTGCGCATGACAATTCCTCTTTTCGCCAGGCGGATCACGACGCGCTGAGTCAGTTGGAATCCGGAGAAGAAACCAAAGAACTAGCCAAAGACGAAGGGGGTGCAAATTCGGAGGATCGCCGCACCCAGACTGCATCTCCAGCCGGACAAGGCTTTTTCAAGGTGACCGCGCGATTCAATTCTAGTGTTCCCTGCCACCCGCCGCAAGCGCCAAAGGCAATTGTTCTGCGACAATTGCCTTATGCCGCGAGCTTTGACTCTGCTCCTGTTCTGGGCCGCTTGCGTCCTTGCTGAAGCCCAAGCCGCCCCGGAGATACAGAGAGCAAACAGCACCGAAGACCTCCGAGGCGTCAGCGCCGTCTCCCAAAAGATCGCCTGGGCCAGCGGTACTCACGGCACCTATCTCCGTACCACCGACGGCGGACGCCACTGGCTGGCTGCCCAGGTTCCAAACGCCGCGGCTCTCGACTTCCGCGCGGTGGTCGCCTTCTCCGCCGACGCCGCCTTCCTGATGTCCGCCGGTCCCGGCGACCAGTCCCGCATCTACCACACCGCCGACGCCGGCCAGCACTGGTCGCTGCAGTTTACGAACCCAGACCCCAAAGGGTTCTTCGACTCGATGGTTTTCTGGGACGCCACTCATGGCATCGTGCTCGGCGACCCTATCCCGGATTCAACCGGCCAATTGAAATTCGAGCTCCTCGCCACCGACGACGGCCACACTTGGAAGCCGCTTGCACCCCCCACACTCCCGCCCGTCACCGAAGGGGAAGGCGCATTCGCTGCTAGCAACAGTTGTGTCGCAGTCGAGGGCGACAACATCTGGTTTGCCACCGGAGGCGGTGCCGCCAGTGTCTTCCACTCCGCCGACCGCGGACTAAGCTGGCAAGTCAGCAAAACGCCAATCCTTCACGGGCCTGCCTCGGCTGGAATATTCTCCATCGCTTTCGACGACGCCACTCATGGCGTCATTGCCGGCGGCGACTACAAACAACCCAAACAGGATGGTCCCAATCTCGCGTTTAGCGAAGATGGTGGTAAGACCTGGAAGCTTTCTACCCTGCGCCCGCAAGCCTATTTTTCCGCGGTCACTTTCGACCGCAAGCAAAAATCCCGCATTTTTATCGTGGCCTCCGACTCCATCCTCGACCTGCGTCTGCCCCTGAACCCTCGCAGAATCAACTCACCCAAAGATCCCAATTTCAAACTGAACGCCGTCAGCCCCTATCCCGAAGGCGGAGCCCTTTTTGTTGGTCCCAAGGGCGCCATCCTCGCTCTCCCGGCTGTCCCAATGCCGCGTTGACTTACCGGTTGGGGACTTCTAAGATTCCTACTGACGATTGCCGGACGCCATCATGTTCATGCCTCACCCTAATTTGAGCGAAGAGCTGAATAGCAACATCGTGGAATCTGAGATCGAAGGGGGCGTCTTCATCAATGATCTGCCGCCTTCCACTGTGCTGGAAATTCAGACCATGCATCACTGCTATACGGCAGTGTTTCTCGGAGGCAGCCAGGCTCTCATTTCAGGACACCCGCAGTTCTGTCCCCGTCCTGTTTCGGTCGCCATTGCAGGTTCAACGTGGGGTGGCTCGGTGCTGAAGATGCGCTTTGTCGGTCGCGGCATGCATCTTGAGTTTCACCATCCGGAGTATGCGACGCCCATCATTACCTCCTGCATCCAGGAAATCCGGGACTGTCCGCACCTGGTCGACGCCGGCGCAGAACTCGCCCATCAGAACTCCGGCATCAGCCGGCCCAGCGCCGGCTCCGCGGGGATTGACGCGGGTATCACCGGCTACTAAGATTTCCCCGCGGAGGCTCAGCTAGCCAGCCCGCCGAAACTGCCGTAAAAGCCCGAGGAATCAGCCACCGTGAGTCTGAAAATCACCGCTCGTGAGGTTGATGGCGTCACCATCTTGGACGTTGTCGGCCGGATTACCCTGGGACAGGAGACCGGCATGCTACGCGACAAAGTAGGGGTTCTGGCAGTCCAGGGAAAGAAGAAAATTTTGCTGAACCTCGCCCAAGTCGATTACATCGACAGCACCGGTGTCGGGGAACTGGTTGGCAGTTTCACCACGGTGCGCAACGGCGGCGGCGAACTAAAGCTGTTGAACTTGAGCCAGAAAGTCCACGACGTTCTCCACGTCACCAAGCTCTACACCGTCTTCGATGTCAAGGACGACGAGTTCACCGCCGTCAAATCCTTCGACTGGCGTTTCGCCCAGTAGCTGGTGGTCCGCGGACCTGCTTCACGCGAAGGCGATGAGACCCCGCCGGCGAAATCCTGTGGCCAATTATCCATGCCAGACAAACACATACGGGGTGGGCTCAATTCAGCGAGCGCTTGATGATTGGGTAGTCCGCGATCGATCACCGGCGATTCGGTAATCCTGGTAGTCGATGGTCAGAATGGCTCGGCCGCCCAGTCGCACCATGGTGACCGTGTAATTTTGTTGCGGAAGCCAGAACTCGTCTATTTTTCGGTAAACATGGCGTATTTCGGTTTTCTTGATCCAGAAGGACGGATTACGCGCCGGCTCTGCCTCTATACGTGTGACCGCAAAATCGTTGGCGTCTACCCAAATCTTTCCGCTGTACAGGAACTTATTCTTGCTCTTGGGCTCGACTTCGAGAACGTAAGCCGCTCCTCCGGAGGTGGAGTCGTGTCCGGTCAAGATGAAATTGTAATTGTCGGTGGTTAATGCGGTGCGAGCACGGTTCTCCGGGTTCATCGCTTCCCGCTCGCTTTCCAGCAGTTTTTTCAGGACACGGTCGATCAGCAGCTTGGAACCGCTTTGAGATACAACGGTGAACTCTTTATGGTCGGGAGCCTGATAATCAACATTCACGACCATTTGAGCTTCCCGGTTGCCGGGAAAGCCCTTGTACTCCAAGTGATAGGAGCGCGTTCCCCGAAAACCACGCAGCGCCTCGGCGCGCTCCGCATTTTTCCGCATCATCCGTTCGACGATCTGGTCGGAGCTTAGCGAGGCAAAGCCTGTTCTGGCGCTGCTCGCGTCCTGCTCAACGTTCTGGGCGCGGGCTTCCACGCTCGCAGCCGCGACCAAGGCAACGGCCAGCAGGAGTGTTTCGAGGGGTCTTCTCCGCAGTAGGTTCAAACCGACTCCGCAGTCTCGCTCAAGTTTACCCGAATGCCGGACGGTTGCGAGCAAGCGGCGCAGATTTTTGACGGTTAATTCCCCCTGGGGAAAGCGCCGGAAACAGTGCTTGGGAAGAATACGGGCGCGGTTCACCGCCAGCGGCGGCGGTGGCCTAAGATAATTTTATGCAGAGGGCGAGCCCATCCGCTTGGAACGCGATACTCCATCAACTCTGTCCTCGGTGTCGCGCGGGAACAATTTTTCACAAATCCGTGTTTTTATTTCCAGCCATGCGGGAACGCTGCCCGGCATGTGACCTGAAATTTGAGCGCGAGGAAGGCTACTTCCTGGGAGCAATGTACATCGGCTACGCTCTGGCCCTTGGAATGATCGCCATTTTCGGAGTACTACTCTGGTCCTTCGCCGGCTGGCCGTTTCAGAAAACGGTAATCGCCGCGGTGCTGCTGTTCTTGCCCTTCGCGCCGGTGATTACTCTCATGGCGCGAGTGCTCTGGATTTATCTCGACCAGACCATTGATCCGGACAAGACTTGAGATCAACTGCGTCCCAGATCACAGCCCGAGGGCGCTTGGAAAACGGTTCTGGAAGTCTAGAACCCCGACCCATTCTGGCTTAATCGTGATTCGCACCATTTGAGGCACCATGCCGCCGAGCTGCTTCACCCATGCCCGCCCCTGTTCGCGGCCGAAATAGCGCTCGGCGGCGGCAGCGTACTCGGGGACTACTCCGTCCACCGTTTCGAGGCGCGCCGTGCCACGCACCAACAATACTTTGTGAGGGAAGTTGTTGTCGTCAATGGTGATCGATACTTTGGGATTCATGGCCAAAGCCTTGAGTTTC
>Ga0307477_10002775_pt1 | contig 13371 bp, 11 predicted proteins | sample atmos_gasesECM2C_FD_203316 | JGI IMG/M metagenome (GOLD analysis project Ga0307477, IMG submission 203316) | Hardwood forest soil microbial communities from Morgan-Monroe State Forest, Indiana, United States - atmos_gasesECM2C_515 | ecosystem: Environmental > Terrestrial > Soil > Temperate...
TTACACCTACTATCACGCGTCCTCCGCAGTGCCGTTCGCAGTCCCAGTGGCACCGTCCAGTGGCTCTCTACCGCCCTTGAGCACTGCGACGATCACCAACATCGGGCACGAGGTGACCCTCAACGTCCGCCCGATCGAGACGGCAGACGTCCATTGGAGCATTGGGCTCCAATGGGCGAAAAACACAAATCGCGTCACGTCGCTCGGGGGCGCGGCGGCCTTCGTCAGCATCCCCAACGCCGGCTTCGCCGATCCGCAGGGGGTGGCGTTCGCGCCGCAAAGAAGTTCGACGACGGGACAGGTCACCTATTACCCTGTTGGCGAGCTGCGGGGCAGCGACTTCGTGCGCTGCGGGCGGGGTCTCAGCCTCTCGGGCTACGGGTACATCGACACCCTGCCGGGCATGTGCAAAGACGCTCCGAACGGGGCCGTCTTCCTCGGGACCAACGGCTACCCACAACTGGACCCCAACTACGAGCCGATCGCAGATCCGACGCCCAAGTGGACCGGGAGCGTCCAAACCGTCTTCCGGTACAAGAAGTGGACCATTTCGGGTCTACTCGACATCAAGCATGGCGGGCAGATGTGGAATGGTACGAAGGGGGCCCTGACGTATTTCGGCACCGCAGCGAGTACGTGGGTCCGGGGCCAGACCCTGGTGTTTGGGCAGACCTACTATCAGCAGTTCACCTTCGCCGGTCCCGGGGTGGGGAAATCGGTGCTCATCAATCAGACCACCTGGTTCGGGTATGGGGCCGCGGACACCACCGCGATCGGCAGCGGCTTCACGGGTCCCAGTTCGCAATTCGTGGAGGACGCGGGCTTCGTGAAGCTGCGCGAGATCGCGATCGCGTACCAGTTTAGCCAGCCGTGGGTACTTCGCACGCTCGGGTTCGATGCGATCGACCTGCGCGTCTCGGGACGCAACCTCGAGACGTGGACCAACTACACCGGAATCGATCCCGAATCGAGCTTGCTTGGGGCCGACGTGGCGCAACAGGGGTTCGACTACTTCGGCACGCCCCAAACGCGATCGGTGGCGTTCTCGGTGACTCTGCACCATTGACCGCGGCCCCACCAGTGCAACCAACCAGGCCGCCCACTCACGGTTTCTCGGTCCTGCGTCGTAGCTCGGCGATCCGTGCCGTGACGAGCCGTTTCACGAGAGCCGCTGGCGGCGCCTTGGTTAGCGGGAATCGAATGGTCCCCTTCGAGGTCGCGTATCCCTTGAGGTCAGCGGCATGGGCGCGCCTGACCGCGGCGCTCATTGGGTACAAACTCGTGTGGTGTTTGAAGCCGGCGTACCACACCAGTACTCGGTCCTCGAGCTTGAAGGCGGGAATCCCGTAGCTGAAGGCGTCTACGGCGCCGGGAGCGGCGGCGTGAACGGCTGCGCGGAGTTTCTGCAGGGCTCGCCGTGAATCAGCCGGTAAAGAGGCCAGATACGCGCGTACCTGCACCGCGGCCTGCTTGGCGCTGTTCTTCGACGAGGACGAGGAAGCCACCGCGATTAGCGTCCGTCGCTCTCGACTGCTCGAGATCCGTCGAGCACCCGATCATAATAGGCGCCCTCGGGAGGCACCGCGAACAAGTTCCGCGCTTGTTCGAGGAGGCCGGAGGGAATCTGCGACACCGACGCGTGATGCGCCTCCACGCTGTCCCAGACCTCGATGATCGCCAGATGCGTCGGGGCGTCGCGCTGAACCAGCAAGTCGCACGACCGGCAGCCTGGCGCGTCATTGATGCGGGCGATAACTGAGCGCAAAAAATCGCGGAGCGCCGAGGCCTTATCCGGCGTGGCTTGGAACTTGTTTATCCGGGTGATCGCCATGATGGGGTGGCAGTGCGAGTGACCGTCGATCCTCCTATGATGTCTCGAGGATCGCTCAGTGTCCGTCGAGCGTACATGCGCGGAACACGATCGGTTTGCAGAAGTGGAGCGGATGGGATTCGAACCCACGACCCCCTGGTTGCAAACCAGGTGCTCTCCCAGCTGAGCTACCGCCCCGAATAGCCTACAAGATAGCTGCGTACGGGCCGTGCAGATCCGCCATCAAAGTGAGGTGTGCAAGAACGAGTGCAAGACGTGGAGGGTCATTCCGCAGGTCTGCCGGCCATTCGCTACCGGGGCATGCTCCGGAGCAACATCTTGTGTGGTGCCCGCGGTGTCAGGTACAACGCTGCATTGTTCGATAGGACCGCTTTGCCGGTACGCGCCGCCACGGGACTCGAACCAGACCAGCCCTGCCTGCAGCCGACTGGCACCCCTTGCGGGGTCAGCGCGTTGACCCAGAGCATCTGCACGAGGAAATTCTTGCCTCCCAGCGCTTCGTTGGCGACCGCTCCGCTTCCCGTCGCATAGACCGCACCAAAGTTGAAGTTGCACAGGTCGCCGATCTCGTTCCCGCTCTGGTCGAACCAAGCGTTCCCGTTAGGATCGGTGGCGGTTTCCGCGAACTCGTGCGCGAGCACATTCACCTCGGCGTCCGCCGCGGGATCGTTGTTGGGGGATCCAAGGATGGCGATCTCGGAGCATCCGGCAACCTTGTGGGATATCGGATAGTCAGCGGTGTACGGCATGACCGCGTAGCGCACGTTCCGCCCCGTGCCGTCGACGAAAAAGAAGTGGTAGGCACAGTACTGCGTGCCGAAGCCTCCGCCGAGATTGATCCCGCTGCCGGTGAAGACGGCATACATGGTGTTCGGGTCGTACGTCCAGGCCCCGCTTGTGAAGCCGCGCTCGACCTCCGCCTGGACGTCCGCGTCCGTCGGAGCCGTGCCCACGGCGCTAGGAAGCGTATCCGCCCAGTATTGGGTATAGGTGGCGACGTTCTGAATGCTGGTGTTCGTGGCGTCGTAGTACGTGGTAAGGATGTTGAAATACGATGAGCCTCCCAGGCTGCGGAGAAACGCGCCTATGAGGGATTGATCGCCGGCACCGGAGCCAGACGTCCGCGGTGTCGGGCCGCCTACATAGATCACGGCGTTGGACCAGTAGAGCGCTGCCACTTTGGGTGTGTAGATGATCGGCCCACCGTTGTAGAGGATACCCGTAGTGCCGACGATGAATGCCGCGCTCGTATCGGCCAGGGTGCCCGCGCTCGCGACCAGTGTGTATCCATTTCCCAGGGCGCTGATGGCAAGGCTGCCGAAGGTGGCGACTCCGGCCACGGCTGCCACCGTCGGCGTCCCGGAGAGCGTGCCCCCACCGGGATTCGCCGCGATCGCCATCGCCACGTCGCCCGTAAACCCCGTCGCGGTGTTCCCCTCCGCATCCCACGCCGTCACCTGAACTGGGGGCGCGAACGCTCGCCCGGCCACCACAGTCGTTGGCTGGCCGCTAAACACCAGCTGCGTCGCGGGGCCCGGGGTAACCGTGAAGGCGGTACTGGTCGCCGGCCTGAGTGTGCCCGCCCTCGCCGCCAGGGTGTAGCCGTTCCCCGTCTTGTTTAGGGTGAGGGTAGGGAAACTCGCCACGCCGTTCACGGCGCGTACGCCGACGGTGCCCGCGAGCGTCCCCAGGGAGGGGTTGGTCGCGATCCCGATGGTCACGCTGTCCGTCGCCGTGGGGACCAGGTTGCCCCCCGCGTCCAAGAGCGTTACCTGAACCGCGGGTGTAAGGACCTGCCCTGCGATCACCGTGCTCGGCTGCACGCTGAAGGTCACTTGCGTCGGCGTCGCTGCCCGAGGGGCTGTCGCATCCTTGCTGCACGCCGCGACAAAACCGAACGTCACAGCCACTGCGACCAGCGGTTTCACGCGTCCGCTTCCCTCCCACGTGCGCGCCCGTCGATTCTCGGCCACTCAGCTCCAGCCCGCTTTGTGCGCTCTCTGCCGACGTGGGGCCACAAAACCGTGCCCCACGCTAGGCGACCCTACAATGAGATCGCAGACCAGCGTATCCGGCAAGTCGGGCGCGACCGCCTGTGCCGCAGCGCGGTGCAACTGCGGTGCCAGGCACAGCTGCGCGGATGGGAAGCCTAGGACCTCTTGAGTGTCAGTGACGGTCGGCACGCGAGGCAAGAGGCTGAGCTGCTCCGGGCCCTCGAACAAGGGCTGGCGCGGTTGAGATACTGTCGCGAGCCGGTTGAGAGATGAGGTCGGACCGACCGGTCATGCCGTGTCCGCTCGCTCCAACCACCTCACGGCGTTCACGGGGAAGTGAACCGGCTCATTGGTCTGGCCCTTGCCGTTCGGAATCCAGCAGAACACGAGCAAAAAGCGTGAGCGAAACACGGCCACGAAGGCAAAGGCCGTGTACAGCATGGCATAGGCGAAGACGAGTTCATCGCCGCGCTCCGCCTTGCCAGAGCCTCCCCGCACGTTGACGTAGAGCACGACGCCCAACGCCACGAACACGGCGGCCAGGGGAATAAGGACGCTGATGACGGTCCGGGCCGCTCCGTAGCGGCCGAGGCGGACGGGTAGAACCTCCTCAAGCGCGAAGCTGTACTGGAAGACTGTCCCGCGGTAACAGCCCAACTCACCGTGCAGTGGGTAGAGAACGATGCGCTGCCGGCGCCGGCGGGCGACAAAGGCGACGCCGAGCGCCCCCACGCACGTCGTCGCTATGGCGCCCACCAGTACGTTTTTCGCCACCGCCGGCGTATCGCGCACCACGACGTAGAACAACCAGACGAGGCCGCAGAGTAGCCATAGCGCCTGGGGTCCCCACGTGAAGGACTCACGGGCACCACGGGCCTCCATGCCCTCGTCCAACCGGAGGGGAAAGTCAGTCACCGTGCCCGCCGACCTTCCTGCCCGTCGTCGCCGCGGACCGCCGCACGGTGCCCGCCCCTCCAAGTGGCCAGGGACCCAGCGTGCCGCCCTTGCTCTTGCCGTCCGAGCTCTGTTTCAGGTTGGAATCGCGCATCGCAGCGCATAATATGACGCACCACTCGGAGCCCGCCAACACACGGCGCGGCCACCGTTTAGCCTTGGCGGGGCCTTCCTCCACCTCCGAGGAGTGGACCTGACGCCCTGCGACTTACATTTTAGAGGGACTCTCCCTGGTTCGTCCCCCGTCACCACCGACTCCGAGAGGTCCGCTCCATGCGCACGTGGCTGTGCCCTCTGGGCATGCTGGTTCTCAGCGCCCTATCGCTTCCCTCCCGCAGCGCGACCGCGCAAACCCACTCCTATCGCTACCAGCTTAGCACGAAGGCCGGGGACCCCCGCTTCGCGGTGGAGATCCCCACGAGTGCGACCGGGCAGGGGAGGCATTACGAGGTGCAGACAGACTCCTTGGGCCGGATCACGCGGTACGCTGAGTTCGAGAACGGCCTTAAGACGGGCGAGTACGTCTACCACTTCGACGGGCGTGCGAGGCTGCCGAACGCCTACGACTCCTACGCCCCCACCGGCGAGGTAACGGGCACGACCCGCATGCAACGGAACGGGAACGGTGAGATGACGCGCACGGACGCGTTTACCGTGGGAGGGGAGCTCACGGGATACAGCACGGCGTCGATCAGCGGCGACCAAGTCGAATGGCTCGACTACACCGCCGAGGGGAAGCAGACCATCCGCAACATCTATTATTACTCCGCTCGCGGTCTCGTCATACGCCGCAGATACTATCCGGAAGCAGAGACGTACTACGAGTCCGAGATCGACGAAGCCACGGGCCTGCCGCAGACCCGGAAGAAGTACGTTAGCGGAGAGCTGCAGGTGAGCGCCAAGTACACCTACGACGGCGCAGGAAGCTTAACGCGCTATGACATGTACACCCCGCAGGGAAGCTGGTACGGTGAGAAGGAGTACGTGGCGGGTCTCTTGACCCGCGAGCTGTACAAGTTCCAGGACAGTACGACCCAGGAGACGAGATCGGAGTTCGACGCGAAGCGGAACGCCAAACAGGCGACGTTCTATGTCAACGGGAAGCTGATCTGCACATTCACCTACGATCGGCTCCCTGACGGCACCGTCAAGCGCACGCTCGCCGTGGGTCCCGACGGCACGTTGCTGGCCGAGTATCCCGACTTGGAAGTGAACAAGGTGCTGAAGAACGGCGAGCCGGTCGATCATCCCTCGGGCGCTATCCTGCACACGACCGGCGACTGGTGGTGACCGGGGGCGAGTGACGCTCCGGGCCCGGCGCGATCGGGCCCGCAGGGGCCTTTATCGACTGCCGCTGGACCCGGCAGCGACCGCATCTTGGCGCAGCTGCTCCTGCTTCACGGCTAGCGCCATGGCCTTGATGAGATAGTAGGTCAACACGAGCTGCGTCACGGCCAGCGGATTTGAGCGCCGCTCGGTCCGGCCGTCGACGAAGATTCCCACGCGGTCCGAGCGCAGGTAGCGAGCCGTCTGCATGTGCGCCCAGATGCGCCGTTCGATCGCCTGGGTCGCTTCGTCGCTGATCCCCCCGAAGATCTCGAGCGAATCGGTCCCTTCCGCACCGCGGTGCAGCCGCAGGGACGGGCTGCCGTTCGTCTCGCTGGCCGCCGACACCGCGTCCTCAAGGTGCGGCAGGGGAATGGGATGCCGGAGCGTGATGCGCACGTTCAAGTGCGCACTGTCCTGCGTGGCCGCGTACTGCGGGCTGGGATAGAAGGAGACCGCGATGTCCGCCTTCTCGCGCTGCGGCATCACGTAGGCCTCGCAATCGTGCTGCCGATGGTCGAGTTGGCGCAGCACTTGATCTTTCGTGTAGCCCCGCGTCGACGTGTCGCGCTTGATCTTCCAGTCCCGCCGCAGGGCGGGGTCGGGATCGAGGAAGACCGAGACATCCCATAGCTGGCGTAGCCCCGGCGTGTACAACCCGTGCAGGCCGTAGACGAGCACGATGTCTCGCGGCGGGGCGAACTCCGGCCGGCCGAACGTGCCGTTCGAATGATCGTAGACCGGCTTGAAGATGCGCTGCCCCTCGCGCAGCAGCCGCATGTGCTGACAGATGAGCTCCAGATGGTTGCAGTCGGGATGGAGCGCCGTGATTTCGCGGTCGTGGCGCCCGGCCCGGTCGAGCGAATGGTAGTCGTCGAGGCAGATGTTGGTGACCCGATCGGGGCCGAGGATCTCGACGCAGCCGCTGAGGAGCGTGGATTTGCCCGCCCCCGAGTCCCCCACGAGGCAGAACATGATCGGGCGTCCCGCCTGGAGGGGCAGCGGCGTCGACCTATTCATCGGTGGTGTCGTCGGTGCCCGTTGCAAACACCCGGCTCGCCCGGACGTCCGCCGCATCGATGCGCGCCAAGTCCTCGCGCGACACGATGCCGCCGCGGGCGATGAGCCGGTTCGCCTGGCGGAGCTTGATGCGGTCGAGCGCGTTGCGCACGCTGCGGGCGTTGGCGAAATGGGGCTGGCGCATCCGCAGCGCGACGTACTCACCGAACGCCGCTCGTGACGGCTGATCGAAGGCGTAATGCTGACGGCGTACCATGAGATCGGCGATCGCCATCAGCTCATCGAGCGAGTAGTCTGGAAAGTCGATGTGGTGGCCGACGCGCGAGTGGAACCCCGGATTCGACTGGAAGAACGTGTCCATCCGCTCCTTGTAGCCCGCGAGAATGACCACGAGATCGTCCCGCTGGTTCTCCATCGACTGGAGCAGCATCTCGATCGCTTCTTGTCCGTAATCGCGTTCGTTCTCGGGGCGGTACAGGTAGTAAGCCTCGTCGATGAACAGCACGCCCCCCATGGCCCGCTTGATGACCTCCTTGGTCTTCGGGGCCGTGTGCCCGACATACTGGCCCACCAGATCATCGCGGGTGGCTACCACGAGGTGCCCTTTCCGCACGTAGCCGAGCTGTTGCAGGATCTTGGCCATTTGCAGCGCGACCGTGGTCTTCCCCGTCCCGGGCCGCCCGGTGAACGACATGTGCAGGGTCGGCTTCTCGGTGGTGAGACCCTGCTCCTCGCGGAGCCGCGCGATCAAGAGCAGCGCCGCGATCTCCCGAATGCGTCGCTTGACCGGCGCGAGACCGACGAGCTCCCCCTCGAGCTCCTCGAGGACGTGCTCGATATTCGAGCCGTGGTAGGCCGCCGAGAGATCCACCGCCACGGGCCCCGCGGGGGCGGGGCTCGTCGCCGGTGGGGTCGCGCTCACGGCCCGCACGTCACTCATTCGTAGCGTTGCCCAACCGGCTTTTCGGTGGCGTACGGATGGAGCGTGTACTTGATCGAGCGATCGTTGAACTCCTGCCGATCGAGCCGGAAGCCCGGCTCCTCGGGCGGCCGGTTGACGATGAAGCTCAGCGCCGTCGTCTGTCGGCCGTACCGACTGTCATAGCCGCTCACCTTGATGTAGCGGCGCGGAAACGTCTTCCGGCAGCCGTTGATCTCAAGCATGATGGCCGCCGGATCCTTGAGATCGAACATCGGCAGCCCGTACATGTCCCAGTAGACGTTGCGCGGGTGAGGATCGTCCGTGTGTTCCACGGCGATCGCCCAGCCGTTGTCCAAACAGTACTGGACCTCGGCCTTGATCTGCTCGTCCGTGAAGTCGGGCAGATAGGAGAAGGTGCCTTGCGTGATGCGCATGGGTGTCGGCTCCGCTTAGACGGTAAGAGTCGCGACGGCGTCCGGCACGTCGGTCGACTCGAAGTTGAAGGTGATGTCCTTCCAGACCTCGAGCGCCTTGTACAACGAGGGCGACCAGCGCGCCGCGCGGGCCAGAATCTCGGGGCCCTCCTGGAGATAGTCGCGCCCCTCGTTGCGCGCCTGAATCATCGCCTCGACGGCGACGCGGTTTGCCGTCGCCCCTTCGGCAATGCCGTCGGGGTGCCCGATCGTGCCGCCGCCGAATTGGAGCACCACGTCCTCGCCCAAGTAATGCAGCAGCTGATGCATCTGTCCGGCATGGATGCCCCCGGACGCGACCGGCATGGTACCGGGCATCGAGGCCCAGTCCTGTTCGAAGTACAGCCCCAACTGGGGATCGGGCTTGAGCTTGTCGGCGAGCAAGGTCTGGTAGTAGCCCCGGATCGCGTGCGGGTCGCCCTCGAGCTTCCCCACCACCGTGCCGGCATGGATGTGATCGACGCCAGCCAGTCGCATCCACTTCGCGATCACGCGGAAGTTGACGCCGTGTGTCTTTTGGCGGGTGTAGGTGCCGTGCCCCGCGCGATGGAGGTGGAGAATGAGCCCGTTACGCCGCGCCCACTTGGACATCGACTGGATGGCCGTGTAGCCGATCGTCAGGTCGATCATGATGATGACGCTGCCAATCTCCTTGGCGAACTCGGCGCGCTCATACATGTCTTCCATGGTGGCCGCCGTGACGTTCATGTAGTGGCCCTTGATCTCCCCCGTCTCGCCCATCGCGCGGCTCACGCCCTCCATGCTGAACAGGAAGCGATCCCGCCAGCGCATGAACGGCTGGCTGTTGATGTTCTCGTCGTCTTTGGTGAAGTCGAGCCCGCCACGCAGGGCTTCAAAGACCACGCGGCCGTAGTTGCGGGCCGAGAGTCCGAGCTTCGGCTTCACGGTCGCGCCGAGCAACGGGCGGCCGTACTTGTTGAGATACTCCCGCTCCATCACGACGCCGTGCGCCGGTCCCTGGAAGGTCTTCACGTAGTGCGGCGGGATGCGCATGTCCTCGAGGCGAAGCGACTTCAGCGCTTTGAAGCCGAAGACGTTCCCAATGATCGAGGACGTGAGGTTCGCGATCGAGCCCTCTTCGAACAGGTCGATGTTGTAGGCGACGTAGGCGATGTGCTGGTCCGTGCCCGGGACCGGGTCGACGCGATAGCATTTGCCCTGGTAGTTCTCGTAGGCGGTCAGCCGGTCGGTCCAGACGACGGTCCAGGTCGCGGTCGATGACTCGCCCGCCACGGCCGCGCTCGCCTCGTCGGCCTCGACGCCCTCCTGGGGCACGAGGCGAAACGCGCACAGGATGTCGCTGTCCTTTGGTTCGTAGTCGGGCCGGTAGTAACCCATCTCTTTGTAGGGGGTTACCCCAGCGGCCCAGCGGCTCTTCCCCTTGCTCTTGTTGTTCCCAGACACCGGCATGGCAACCCTCCGAGTATGTGAATTCTTTCACAAGCCCTGCACAGGATACCGCCCTCGGCGCCGCGGGCGCAACCCACCGTCGGGTGGGGCCCATCAGGCGGAGCGGCCCCCACGATGGTGTGGTCGCGCGGTGAAGGCGCGGTGAGGCCTAGGCCCGACCGTCGCATCGCGGACGTCTCGGACCACCCTACAAGTAACCACGAAGATTCGCGGGCCGGAAGTAGCGAGTCTCCGCAGCGAGCGTCCGCGGCACGATCACTGCGGGGTTGCTGTCGTAGGCGCGCAGCGACACCTTAGGAGTGCCAGGCGATCCCTCGTGTCGCGTCGCCCACCCAATAGGGCTAGCCCAAACGCCCGTAGCGGGGCGGTCCCACGGAGGCGATCATGTTTGTGAATTATTTCACGAAGTCGCTAATCGGCCGACGGGCCGTGGCGAGCTCATAGGGAGGTACGAGATGCCATTCCGGGCGGGGCGTCCCATCATGCTGGGCCTGGTCGGCGACTCCGGCGCCGGGAAATCGACGCTCAGCAACGGGTGCGTCGAGTTGCTCGGCCCCGAGCGCGTCACGGACATCTGCCTCGACGACTACCATTCACTCGACCGCGTGGGGCGGACGCAGCACAAGATCACCGCGCTTCACCCGGACTGTAACCACCTCGACCTCATCGCCCAGCATGTCGCGCTGCTGCGCCGCGGCGAGACAATTTTCAAGCCCGTCTACGACCACTCGGACGGGACGTTCGGCCCCCCGGAGTTCGTGGCACCCAAGCCCGTGGTCCTGATCCACGGGCTGCACGGCCTGTACACGCCCGAGCTCGAGCGTCTGTGGGACGTGTCGGTGTTCCTTGATCCCGATCCGGAGCTCCGCATCGCCTGGAAGATCAAGCGGGACATGTCCAAGCGCGGCTACCGCCGGGAGGAGGTGCTCAGGCAACTTGAGGACCGGCGCCACGACTCGGACGCCTATGTGATGCCGCAGCGCGAGAAGGCCGACATCGTGATTTCGTTCTGCCCGCCGACCGACTACGCTACGGCGCCTGACAACACGCGGCTGAATGTCCGGATCACGCTGCGCCACCCGATCCCCCTGCCCGACCTGAAGGAAGCCTTCGCGGCGGCCGAAGGGACGAACGGGAAGTCCTCCCTCAAACTCGAGCGCGGCTCCGAGGGCACCGACGTCCTCGAAATCGACGGCCGCATCTCGGCCGCGGCGACTGAGGCGATTGAGAACCGCATGTGGGAGCACATGGCGACCGCGCGCCATCTGCGCTCGGATCGGGTCGGGGTCTTTCAAGACGGTGACGTCCAGCGGCGCTCGAACCCGTTGGCCGTGACGCAACTCGTCCTCACCTATTACCTGGTGAAGGCGAGTGCGCTGGCGCTCAAACAAGAAGGCTTGCGGCCCGACGGCATCGAGGCGATTTCCGGCGCGGCCCGCTGACGCCAGCGCCCCTTGCTCACAGGGGCGCGGCCGCGATGCCGGCATCCGGTCGCTCGCCGAGTCGCGGCGTAGACCGGCCGAGGTCCTCCTGGTGCTCGCGCTGGCCGACGCGGGCTCGAAGCCGAGGACCTACCCAGCTTCTCGACGTCCTTCAGTAGCGTCCTCAAGTGTGGTGGGCTAGACAGTTGGAGTCGAGCGTACACACTCGCGCGGCGACTCGCGTCAGGACTGCGGGCGCGCTCTGCGGCGCCGCCCTGCTCACCGCCTGCCACCCCGCGGCGACGCCCTTGAGACTCGGGACAACCACCACCGTAGAGCAGTCGGGTGCACTCAGCCTGCTCACGTCGCTGTGGCAGGGTCCGCCCCTTGCTACCGTGATTGGCCCCTCGGGGCAGATCTTGCGGTCCGCCGCGGCCGGCGACCTGGACGTGGTGATCACCCATGCGCCTGTGCTCGAGGCCAAGTGGCTCGGCGGCGGTCGCGCCGCCCTGGTTTGTCCGCTCGTCGCGAGCCAGTTCGCCATCGTCGGCCCGGCCACCGATCCCGCGGGCGTACGACGAGCCGCGGGCGGCGCGGACGCGCTGCGGCGCATAGCCCACGCGAGAGCGCTTTTTGTGTCTCGCGGCGACTCGTCGGGCACCCACACCAAGGAGCGTGCCTTGTGGGCGCGCGCGGGGGTCAACCCCGGGGGCGAGCCATGGTATGTCGAGTCGGGCGCCGGTCAGGCGGCGACCCTGCAGATCGCGGACGAGCGCGGCGGCTACGCGCTTGCGGACCTGCCGACGCTCGCCCACATGCAAGGGCTCTCCCTCCGTCCGCTCTTCACCGCCGACACGGCGCTGACGAACCCATACACGCTCTACGTCGTGCGCCGGCCGCGCGGCGGCGCCGAGCATTCCGGCGCCCGCGCGTTCGCGGCTTGGGCCATGGGCCCGTGGCGGGACCAGCTGATTGCGCTCCACCTCTCCGATGGAACCCCGGCCTTTGTCCCGCGTCCCGGTGGGTGCTCCCCACGTGAGCCGTCGCTCGGCCCTTTGCAGCAGCCGCCACGCCACTCGGGCGAGCGACACTTCGCGCGCGCCGCCGACGATGGGGGCCGAGCTCGGGGTCTCCCTCGAGGTCCATTGGGCCGCCGGGACGAGGTGTTCTGGCCACGAGAGGTCCCGGAGTGTTGTGGTCCGGGGCGTGCGTCGAGGACGCGGCAGCGTCATGACGAGGGCGGGCGAGTCGCGGGGCGGATCGACAGCATAGATCGCACGCCTGACCATACCCTCACGCTCACCCGGGTTCAGCCGATCGCTATCGCAGCGCGTATTGCAAGTCGTGACATCCCATCGCCCGGTACCCTCCGGAGCAGGCCCCTCCGGGCCGCGATGGGCGGTTCGTGCTCCTGAGTCGGCACACCGCAGGGGGTGATGTGGACGGGGCGATCCGTTACGACCTCCCAGGGGTACAGGGACCGGGGTATCTTTGTGGGTCCTTTATCTCTTCATCCTTCGCTCGTAGGGAGTGAGTCATGACGTTGCCTCTGCGCGGGCGGGCGGCGGTTGCCCTCGCCAGCCTGTTTGCGGCCTGCAGCCTCGGCGGGAGTATCGTCGGCAACCCGTTCGTCTATGCGATCAATGGCGGCGACGCCGCCGAGGGACCAGTCGGGAGCACGTTCCTGATCCAGGGAGTCCACTTCGGTAGCTCGCAGGGAGGCGGCGTCGTGCTGTTTCAGAGCTCCGTGGCGGGCGTCAACCTGACAGCTCCGGTGCTGAGCTGGGGCGACCTCGCCATCGTCGGCACCATCCCGAACGGCGCCGCGAGCGGCCCAGTCGTGGTTCAGACCGATGGGGGGGTCAGCTCCACGGTACAATTCGAGGTGACGAATCCCGCCTTCACGCCCCAATCGATCTCGTGGACGGCCGGTGCCGCCCTCCCGGTGGGCCTCAGCGGAGACGCCGCAGCGTCCGCCGAGATGATCACGCCCACTGGG
>Ga0307477_10002776_pt1 | contig 13368 bp, 10 predicted proteins | sample atmos_gasesECM2C_FD_203316 | JGI IMG/M metagenome (GOLD analysis project Ga0307477, IMG submission 203316) | Hardwood forest soil microbial communities from Morgan-Monroe State Forest, Indiana, United States - atmos_gasesECM2C_515 | ecosystem: Environmental > Terrestrial > Soil > Temperate...
GCCATCGCCCGCGATCGTGACGCTGAACTCGGTTGAGGTCGCCATCGCCACGGACAACATCGGTGGTGGGTTCGCGGTCATGGTGACCACTCCGGTGAATGCGATCACCACCTCGTTGCAACCGATCCTGGTGCTGATCGGGCTCATCCTCGTGTCGATGCTCTTCATCGTGGTCGTCGTGCAGACCGACCTGCAGCGTCCGCTCCGCCGGCTCGATCGCGCCGTCGCCGCGCTCGGTCGCGGCGAGTTCGACGCACCCGTGCCGACCGGCAGTGACGACGAGCTCAGCCGGCTGGGCACGACATTCGAGGCGATGCGCCGTCAGCTCCACGCGACGATCCGCGCCACCGCGGCGCGAGCCGCAGTGGCGACCGAGCTCGCTGCGTCGCAGCCGCTGGAGACCCTGCTGTCGCGCGTGTGCCACGAGATGCGCACGTCGCTGCACGCGGATGTCGCCCTTGTCGTGGTCACCGGCTCTGAGACGGACGACGGGTTTGCCATCGTCGAAGGGACGAGGGAGTTCGAACACGGCGCGTTCATCGCCGCCGACGGACCGCTCGGCGAGGGATACCGTCATCCAGGCACCGGAGCGCTGCTGCTCGGCGCCGCGCCATCGAGCCTCGAGGCACAGCTGGGCGTTCGCGAGTTCTGCGTCGCGCCTCTTCGCATCGGCACCGCTCTCCACGGCGTGCTGGCCGTCGCCAACAAGCAGGAGCCGTTTCTCGCGGCGGATGTCGATGTCGTGTCCATCACCGCCGAGCAGGTTGCCCTCGCACTGGAGCGCCATCGCTTCCTTGCGGTGGTGCAGCGCCAGGCGAGCATCGACGACCTGACCGGGCTTTACAACCACAGGTTCCTCGTCGACTATCTCGGACAGCAGGTGGCGCTTGCGGAGCGTCTCAACGCACCGCTGGCGATACTGATGATCGACATCGACCATTTCAAGGATCTGAACGACAGGTACGGTCATCAAGCGGGCGACGCCGCGCTGGCAGCCTTCGCGCAGACGCTGGTCAGCAGCGTGCGCAGATCCGACCTTGCAGCGCGCTACGGAGGGGAGGAGTTCTCCGTGGTGATGGCCAACACGTCGGCCGCCGAGGCGCGACTCGTGGCGGAAAAGATCCGGCGTAACTCAGGTCACACGCGCATCGAGCTCCCCGACGGCGAACCGGTCGCGCTGACGGTCAGCATCGGCGGCGCGGCGTTCCCCGAGAACACGGATAACGCGAGAGAGCTCCTGCGTTTGGCCGACGAGTCGCTCTACAGGGCCAAGCGCACCGGTCGTAACCGCACCTGCATGAGCGGTGAGGGCAGCCGGCGTTCGAGATCTCGCCGTCCGGTCGTGTCGCTGGTGCACACTCCTGGGTCCGTGGAACCTGGGAGCACGGCCGGTGCCGCCGAACATCGTCGATCTGCGCAGTGACACCGTCACCGCCCCGGGATCCGGCATGCGCGCCGCGATGGCTGCGGCGGATGTGGGCGACGACGTCTGGGGCGAGGACCCCACGGTGCGCCGGCTCGAGGAGCGCGTAGCCAACCTTCTCGGCAAGCAGTCGTCGGTGTACGTCCCCAGCGGCACGATGGGCAACCTGACCGCGGTGGCGGCGCAGACCCGTCCGGGTGACGAGGTCATCGCGGACGGGCAGGCGCACATCGTCGTCTACGAGGTCGGCGGCGCCGCGGCCGTCGCGGGCGTGCAGCTTCGTCTGCTCGACGGATTTGAGGGCACGCCCGACGCGGACATGGTGCGCGACGCCGTCCGCGAGGACAACATCCATCACCCGGTCTCTTCACTCCTGTGCATCGAGAACACCCACAACCGGCGGGGCGGTGCTGCGATCGCCGTGGAGCGGATACGCGCGAGCGCCGGCGCGGCGCACGACCGCGGGCTGCGCGTTCACTGCGACGGCGCGCGGCTGTTCAACGCGGCCGCGGCGCTCGGGTGCACCGTCGCCGCGCTCGCGGCTCCGTGCGACACGGTGTCGGTCTGCCTCAGCAAGGGCCTCGGCGCACCCGTCGGATCAGTGGTCGCGGGCGACTCCGACGTCATCGGCGAGGTGCGCCGCTGGCGCAAGCGTCTGGGAGGCGGCATGCGGCAGGCGGGGATCATCGCCGCGGCGGGCATCTACGCGCTCGACCACAACGTGAACCGGCTCGCCGATGATCACGCCCATGCGCGGCTGATCGCCGCGACCGTGCGCGAGAGCCGCGGCGCAACCATCGCCGAGCCCACAGTGCCCACCAACATCGTGGTGATCGAGACGAGGGAGCGGGCCGAGGACGTGGTCCGTGGCGCGGCTGAAGAGGGTGTGCTCATCACCCGGATGGGCGTGCACACCGTGCGGTGTGTGACGCATCTCGACGTCGGCGAGGCAGGCTGCCGGCACGCGGCCGGCGTGCTCGCGTCGGTACTCGACAGGGCCTGATTCTCCGCACAAAAAGAAGAGCCCCCGGCGCGTGCCGGGGGCTCCTGCTATTGCTGAGATCAGCTCGACGCCGGCGCTGCTGCTGGTGCTGCTGCCGCCGGAGCCGCTGCCTTCGCGCGGCGAGCACCGCGACGCGCGGGTGCCTTGCGAGCGGTTGCCTTGCGGACCGTGCGCTTCGCGCCGGCGCGGCGCGTCGTGCGCTTCGTCGTGCGCTTGGCGGTGGCGCGCTTCGCCGTGGTGCGCTTCGCGGTCCGGCGCTTTGCCGGTGCCCGCTTCGCCGTGGTGCGCTTCGCGGTCCGACGCTTGACGGTACGACGCTTCGCGGTGCCAACCCGACGGCGTGTGGTGCGCTTGGCACCGGCCCGGCGCGCTACCCGGCGCTTCGCCGTGGTCCGCTTCGCTGTCGTGCGCTTCGCGGTGCGGCGGCGGCGCGTGCCGGCGCGCTTCGCTGTGGTGCGCTTGGCGGTGGCACGCTTGCGACCACCGACAGCACGACGCACGGTGCTGCGCGCGCTGCGCTCGAGGCTCGCGACCGTCCTCTCGACGGTTCTTAGACGCTTCTCGACATCGCCGAGAAGACGCAGCGCCCGCTGCAAGACAGCGCCACCGGCGGCGGGAGCGCGCCGACGCGCGGTCGTCCTGACGCGCCTCACGGTGCGTTTGACGGCCCGGGCGGTGCCGCCTCTACGACGCCTGGTTCTGGCCATATCAGATGGGCCTCCGTGTTGGCGGTCCGCTCGTTGATTTCGGGACCGCCGTGTCCGACGTTTGTGACAGGAGGTGTTCAAACCTCCCGTCGATCGCGCATAGCATGCTGCTTACACACTACTTTGTCAATGTCTTAGCGATTTCGGTTGCTGCCAGCACAGACAACTACGCCACCAGCGCGGGTTGTGGAAAACCGTCCGAGACGGCGTGTGACCACCTCGTGACAGGTTCCGTATAGTCGGCGCGCAATGGTGTCCGCGGTCCCGGATCCGGCACGCTCGGCGCTGAGCATCGCGCAGCGACAGTTCGATGCCACCGCTGACGCCCTGGGACTGGACGACGATCTGCGAGCCGTGCTCCGAGAGGTGAAGCGCGAGCTGGTTGTGCACTTTCCGGTCGAGATGGACGATGGCTCCTTCCGCGTTTTCACGGGGTTCCGGGTCCAGCACAACATCGCGCGGGGACCCGCAAAGGGCGGACTGCGCTTCCATCCGGCGATGTCGCTCGACGACGCGCGGGCGCTGGCGATGTACATGACGTGGAAGACAGCGGTGGTCGGACTGCCGTTCGGTGGAGCGAAGGGAGGTGTGGTGTGTGAGCCGCGGTCGCTCAGCAAGTCCGAGCTCGAACGCCTGACGCGGCGGTTCACGACAGAGATCTCGCTGATCGTCGGTCAGGACCGCGACATCCCTGCCCCGGACCTCGGCACGGGACCTCAGGTGATGGCGTGGATCATGGACACGCTGTCGATGCACGCCGGTTTCTCGGTTCCGGCGTCGGTGACGGGCAAGCCGATTGCGATCGGTGGATCCGAGGGCAGGTACGCGGCCACCGGACGTGGGCTGTCGATCGTCACGGTCCAGGCGATGCGGGATCACGGGATCGATCCATCCACCGCACACGTCGCGGTTCAGGGATTCGGCAAGGTCGGCGCTGTGTGCGCCGACCTGCTCACCGCAGCAGGGATGACTGTGGTCGCCGTTTCCGACAGCTCCGGTGGGCTGCATCGCGGTAGCGGTCTCGACCTCGCCGCCCTGCACGCTCTTAAAGAGGAAGGCGGCAGCTTCGCCGACTACGGCGGCGCCGAGCGCATCACCAACGAGGAGCTGCTGACGCTCGACGTCGACCTGCTCGTGCCCGCCGCGCTGGAGGCGCAGATCACGCGTCACAACGCGGATCAGGTGCGGGCGCGTGTGATCGCGGAGGGAGCCAACGCACCAGTCGATCCAGACGCGGATCGCGTGCTCAACGATCGCGGTGTCCTGATCCTGCCGGACATCCTGGCCAACGCGGGTGGCGTGGTCGTCTCCTATTTCGAGTGGGTGCAGGACATCCAGGCCTACTTCTGGGCGGTCGGCGAGGTCAACTCACGCCTGCGCGAGGTGATGGTGCGCAGCTACGAGCAGGTGAGCGCGCGCGCCACCGCGGAGGAGATCCCGCTTCGCGACTCCGCCTACCGCATCGCCGTGGAGAAGGTCGCCGAGGCCACCGAGGTCCGCGGCATCTATCCGTAGCGGCAGCGGTACCATCCCCTCCCGATGGAAGGTACACGGCGCGTGCTGATCACGGGCGTCTCCCGTTTCTGGGGGTGCCAGCTGGCGAAGCGGCTCGAAGCCGACGCGTCGATCGAGCGGATCGTCGCTGTGGACACCGCCCCTCCTCCGATCGAGCTGCGTCGCACAGATTTTGTGCGCGCTGACACCCGGCACAGCTTGATCGGCAAGCTCCTGCACGCGATCGACATCGACACCGTCGTCCACGCCGGCCTGATCGTCGATCCGAGGAGGGCGGGCGCCCGTCGGGTTCACGAGACCAATGTCATCGGCACCATGAACCTGATCGCCGCCTGCAGCGCGCCCGACAGCGCGGTGCGGAAGCTCGTCGTGAAGTCGAGCACAGCGGTGTACGGCGCCGAGGCGGAGGATCCGTCGATCTGGTCCGAGGACATGGTGCGGCGGGCGCCGGCGCGTGACAGCTTCACGCGCGACCTCGACGAGGTCGAGGGATACGTGCGCGATTTCAGCCTGCGCAAGCCCGATGCCGTCACGACGCTCCTGAGGTTCGCGAATGTCCTCGGCCCGACGCACGACACGCCGTTCTCCCGGCTGTTCGACCTTCCGGTGATACCGACGGTGATCGGGTTCGATCCTCGCTTGCAGTTCGTGCACGAGGCTGACGCGGTGGCGGCGCTCGAGGAAGCGGTCCTGCGTGATCATCCAGGCACCTACAACGTGGCGGGCAGCGGCGTGGTGATCCTGAGTCAGGCGGTGCGCATGATCGGCAAGCCCAATTTGCCGGTGCTTCCGTTCGTCGGCGCGGGCACGCTCGTCGGCGTAATCAACCGGCTGGTACCCCTCGGCTTTCCGACGCACCTCACGCGGCTGCTGCAGTTCGGTCGTGTCGTCGACACGTCGGCGTTGCGTGACCGCTTCGGGCTCACGCTGCGCTACTCGACTCCCGAGACCGTCGTCGAGCACGCGCGCAGCCGGCGGGCGCGCAACGCCATGCCCGACCGCCCCCATGACGCGCGGGAGACCGAGCTCGAAGACTTCCTGCGCACGCAGTCGCGGCCTTCAGCCAATGGGCACCGGAGGACAGCCCGCAGCAGGCCGCGCGCGCGATCCACTCGGCGGAGCACACGTCGCGTTCCAGGGGGTGAGCGATGAGCCAGACAACGGGCAGGGCCACGAGCAGCGCCAACGGGCAACGACGCCTTCCGTCGCTGCAGACACTCACGCGGGAGCTGCCCGCCGCCGCGATGACCGCGACCGGCAATCTCGCGTTGCGCCTGCGGGAGCTCACGGGACGCGACGTCATTGATCTCGAGAGCCTCCAGGACCTGGTGTCCGTCGGGTACCGCGCCGTCGATGTCAGCAAGCAGCACCGCGCCGGCAAATTCGACGTCGATGACTACGGTTACGATCGCGAATACACGAACACGATCGTGCCGCTGTTTCGGCTGCTGTACCGTCGTTACTGGCGCGTCGACACGACGGGACTGGAGCACGTGCCCCGACGCGGCGGCGCACTTCTCGTCTCGAATCACTCAGGTGTGCTCCCCTTCGACGGCGCGATGATCGAGGTGGCTGTTATCGACGAAACCGACCGATACCCGCGCGCGTTGGTCGCTTCGTTCTTCGGCACCATGCCGATGTTGTCGTGGTTCCTTCGGCGAACCGGGCAGACGCTGGGGCATCCCACTGACGCGCTGCGGCTGCTGCGTGACGGCGAGCTGGTGCTCGTGTTCCCCGAAGGCGTGCGCGGCACGGGAAAGCTGTACTCGGAGCGGTATCGGTTGCGCCGTTTCGGCCGAGGCGGCTTCGTCGAGATGGCGCTCCGCGCCGGCGTGCCCATCGTTCCGATCTCCGTCGTCGGCTCCGAGGAGATCTACCCGATGCTCGCCGACCTGCAGCCCCTCGCGCGGCTGTTCGGCTTTCCGTACTTTCCGATCACCCCGACGTATCCGTGGCTCGGCGCGCTCGGGCTCATCCCGCTGCCGACGAAGTGGCGGATCCGCTTCCACCCGCCCGTCCGCACGGACGAGTACGGGGCCGGTGCAGCAGACGACCCATCGCTGGTGATGCGGGTGAGCGACGAGGTGCGCGACACCATCCAGGCCGGCCTGATGGCCGACCTTATGGAGCGCCGCTCGATCTTCCGCGGGTAGCTTGCGGGCGGAGGCGGCGGGTGGCGCCGCGGGGGGTAGCCCGGCCTGCTCGACAGGAGGGGCCCCACGGCTTCGCGGCGGCAGAGGGGGCGGAAGCCGTGGGGAGCCCGAAAGAGCTGGCCGGGAGGGGTACCCGCGGCAGACAGGACCCGCCGACGTCGCCACCGCAAGATGTGGTGCTCCATCAGGTCGTCGACCACAAGATGGTGCGCTGGGAGGGGCGTCGCGCGATCGGGCTCTGGTAGACTTCTCCGATGGAGTTGGAGCTGGGCCGGTCGAAGAGGGCGCGACGGGCCTACGGCTTCGACGAGGTGGCGCTGGTCCCCGGTCGCATCACCATAAATCCGGACGAGATCGACGTCACGTTCGCTCTGAACGGCGCGACCTTCGCGCTTCCGATTCTGGCAGCGGCTATGGACGGCGTCGTCGACACGAGGTTTGCCGCCGAGATGGGCCGCCTGGGCGGCCTCGCCGTGCTCAACCTGGACGGTGTCCAGACGCGGTACGAGGATCCGTCGGGCGTGCTGCAAGAGATCGCCTCAGCGCCCCCCGATCAGGTCAACGTGCTGCTCCAGAAGATCTACTCGGCGCCCGTGCAGGATGGTCTGATCGGGCAGCGCATCGAAGACATCAAGTCCGCCGGTGAGCCGTGCGCGGTATCGACGGTGCCGGGGCACGCGGAGCGCCGGGCGCCCATCGCGCAGGAGGCCGGCGCCGACGTGTTCGTGGTGCAGGGCACCGTCCTTACCGCGCGTCACCACAGCAAGTCCTACCGCCATCTTTCGTTCCGCGAGCTGACGTCGTCGCTCGACATCCCTGTCATCGTCGGCAACTGCGTCGACTACGCGACCGCGCTCGAGCTGATGGACACGGGCATCAAAGGTCTGCTCGTAGGAGTTGGTCCGGGTGCAGCGTGCACGACTCGCGCCGTGCTCGGTGTCGGAGTTCCACAGGTGACAGCGACCAGCGATTGCGCGGCGGCGCGCGACGACCATCACCGTCGCAGCGGGGAGCGTGTCGCCATCATCACCGACGGCGGCATGCGCCTCGGTGGGGACATCGCGAAGGCATTCGCAAGCGGCGCCGACGCCGTGATGATCGGGTCGATCTTCGCCGCCGCCGAGGAAGCGGCGGGTGGCGGCAACCACTGGGGCATGGCCACACCAGATCCCAACCTGCCTCGCGGGACGCGCATCCGCACCGGCGTACGCGGCTCGCTGCAGGAGATTCTGTTCGGCCCCGCGCATGTCGACGACGGCAGCATGAACCTGGTCGGCGCGCTGAAGAGCGCGATGGGCGTGTGCGGGGCGCGCACCATCCGCGAGTTCCAGGACACCGAGATGGTGATCGCACCGTCGATCAAGACGGAGGGAAAGCTCCAGCAACGCGAGCAGCGCGTGGGCATGGGCGTGTGACCGTCGCCATCGACGCGGGGACCACCGCCGGCACGCCGGGCGTGGTCGCGCAGGACACGGTTCTGGTCCTCGACTTCGGCTCTCAGTACAGCCAGCTCATCGCCCGCCGCGTTCGCGAAGCGCACGTGTACTGCGAGCTCGTCCCTGGAACCATCTCGGCCGACGAGGTGCAGCGCCGCGCGCCGCGCGGCCTGATCTTCAGTGGCGGACCCGCGTCCGTGTATGGAGAGCACGCGCCGCGGCCGGACCCTCGCGTGTACGAGCTCGGCATTCCCATCCTCGGCATCTGCTACGGCATGCAGCTCCTCGCCCACGACCTCGGCGGCGAGGTGGCGCCGGCCGACGCGCGTGAGTACGGACGCGCGTCGGTGACCGTGGACGACGCAGCCGGTCTCTTCGACAAGCTCCCGGCAGAGCTGGACGTGTGGATGTCGCACGGCGACGTGATCACGCGGCTGCCACCGGGATTCCGCGCCATCGCGCACTCGCTGAACTCGCCGTGCGCGGCGTTCGCCGGCCCGGGCAGCCGATTCGGCATCACGTTCCATCCTGAGGTCGCGCACACGCCGCTGGGACGGGAGGTGCTGCGCAACTTTCTCATCACCGTGTGCGGTTGCGCTGCGACGTGGGAGCCCGCGTCGTTCATCGAGCGCGCGGTCGCCGACATACGTCACACGGTGGGCGCGAGCCGCGTCCTGTGCGCGCTGAGTGGTGGTGTCGACTCCGCGGTGGCCGCAACTCTCGTGCACCGCGCCGTCGGTGAGCAATTGACATGCGTGTTCGTCGACAACGGGCTGCTGCGGCGCGGCGAGGGGGAACGCGTCGTCGACATCATGTCGCGGCAGCGGCACATCCATCTCGTCCACGTCGATGCGACCGATCAGTTCCTGCAAGCGCTGGAGGGCGTGACCGATCCGGAGGAGAAGCGGCGTCGCATCGGAAGCACGTTCATACGCGTCTTCGAGGAGCAGGCCTCATCGCTGGGTGACATCGATTTCCTCGCGCAGGGGACGCTGTACCCCGACGTCATCGAGTCGACATCGCACGACACGCAGAACGCGCAGACGATCAAGACACATCACAACGTCGGCGGACTGCCGGCGGATCTCCGCTTCAAGCTCGTTGAGCCGCTGCGTTACCTGTTCAAGGACGAGGTGCGTGAGGTGGGCCTGGCGCTGGGCCTGCCCGAGGACCTGGTGTGGCGGCAGCCGTTCCCTGGCCCCGGCCTCGCGATCCGCATCATCGGCACGGTGACCCGTGACCGGTTGGAGACGCTGCGCGCTGCCGATTGGGTGGTCATCGACGAGATCAAACGGAGCGGCTTGTATCGGAAGGTGTGGCAGTCGTTCGCCATCCTCACGCCGATCTCCTCGGTGGGGGTGATGGGTGACGGGCGCACGTACGCGAATGTTGTCGCGGTGCGGATCGTCGAGAGCGAGGACGGGATGACCGCCGACTGGGCCAAGGTCCCGTATGACGTTCTCGGTGTCATCAGCCGCCGCATCGTCAACGAGGTGCCCGACGTCAACCGCGTCGTGTACGACATCTCGAGCAAGCCGCCCTCGACCATCGAGTGGGAGTGATCCGCGCGATGCGCGTGCTCATCGTGGGTGGCGGCGGGCGTGAGCACGCGCTTGCGTGGGCGTGTGCGCAGCATGGCGGCGTCGACCTCATCTGCGCCCCGGGAAACGGCGGCACATCGTCAATCGCCACCAACGTCGTGGTCGACACAACCGACGCAGGTGCGGTGGCTGCCTTCGCCGTGCAGCGACGGGTGGACCTCGTCGTCATAGGTCCCGACGCAGCGGCCGCTGCCGGCCTCGCCGACGCGTGCGCGCAGCGCGGCGTGCCCGTTTTCGGCCCGACCGCCGCTGCGGCGCGCATCGAGTCGTCGAAAGCGTTTGCCAAGCAGCTGATGGACGACGCGGGGATTCCGACCGCACGCTGGATCTCCGGGAGTTCGCGCGACCGCGGGCGATTGCGCAAGTTCATCGCGGACCTCGGCGGCGCTTGCGTCGTCAAAGCTGACGGGCTCGCCCTCGGCAAGGGCGTGCTCGTGTGCGACAGCGGCGCCGAGGCGGAGCAGGCGCTCGCGGCCTGCTTCGATGAGGGTCGATTTGGCGCCGCCGGCACAACTGTTGTCGTCGAGGAGCGCCTCCGCGGCCCAGAGTTGAGCATGCTCGGTCTCTGCGACGGCACCAGGCTCCGCGTGCTGCAGAGCGCGCGAGACCACAAACGACTGCTGGACGGCGACCGCGGCCCCAACACCGGCGGCATGGGCGCGGTGGCGCCGGCGCCGGACGTCGACGACGCGCTGGTCGAGTCCGTGACGACCGATGTGCTGCAGCCATGCGTCGACGCGCTGAAGGCGCGCGGAACGCCGTTCGTCGGGTGCCTGTACGCAGGGCTGATGCTCACGCCGGCAGGACCGCGAGTGCTGGAGTTCAACGCGCGGTTCGGCGATCCGGAAGCGCAGGTGCTGCTGCCGCAGCTCGACGAATCCGCTCTCGATCTCTTCGTCGCCTGTGCTCGCGGCTCGGTGGATCCTGGGTACGCGCGCTTCAAACCCGGAGCCACTGTCGGCGTGGTCGCTGCCGCCGCCGGCTATCCCGGAGACGTTCGCAGCGGCGACGTCGTGACCGGGCTGGATGCGCTCGACGCCGACGTGCTCGTCTTTCACGCGGGAACGCGACAGAGCGACGACGGGGCGCTGCGCACATCGGGGGGCCGGGTGCTGTGCGTCGTGGCGCGCGGCGCCGACAGCGCAGCGGCGCGCCACCACGCGTATGAGAACCTTGACCGCGTGCGATTCGACGGCATGCACTACCGGCGTGACATCGGCGCCGCGGTGAGCGCGCTCAGCACCGCAGCGCCGTGAGCACGCCCGTGCGTGTCGGCATCGTCGTCGGCAGCAAGTCCGATCTCGCGACGATGCGCACGTGCTGCGACGTGCTCGACGAGCACGGAATCGGTTGGGAGATCGGCGTGATGTCGGCGCACCGCGCTGGGGACGTGGTTCGCGCGTACGGCCTCGCCGCGCGCGGGCGGGGACTGCGGGTCATCATCGCCGCGGCCGGCGCTGCGGCGCACCTTCCCGGTGTGCTCGCATCGCTCACGACGCTCCCCGTCATCGGCGTGCCGCTCGCGGCCACCCCGCTGGCCGGATTCGACTCGCTGCTCAGCATCGTGCAGATGCCGCCCGGCATCCCTGTGGCCACGGTCGCGGTTGGTGAGATGGGTGCGCGCAACGCCGGGCACCTCGCGGCGGAGATCATCGGGCTGGATGACGAGACGGTGGCGGCGGCGATCCTGAGCTCGCGCGCGCGTATGCGCGAGTCCGTCCAGCTGCCGCAGGGCTTCGCCGCCGCGGGCTCCGACTCGGGCACCAACTAAACTCGCCGGCCATGCCTCGCCTGGAATTGGTGGAGACGTCGCTCCGCCACGGGCAGCAAGCGCTTCTGGTCAGCCGCCTGCGCCGGCGCCACGCGGTCGCGGTGGCCGAGCGCCTCGACCGGTGCGGCTTCGCCGCGCTCGACGTCTTCGGAGGGTCGACCTTCGAGGCGAGCGTGCGTTTTCTCGGCGAGGACCCCTTCGAGCGGCTGCGCGCCATCCGCGCCGCGGCGCCCATCACGCCGCTCGTGGCCGTCATAGCCGGTCAGGCACTGGTTGGGCACCGGCACGTCGCCGACGACGTGGTCGACGCCTTCATCGCCGCCACCGCCGACGCCGGCATCGACATCTTTCGTTGCTACGACCCGCTCAACGACGTGCGAAACCTGACGCGCTGCGCGGCCGCCGTCGCGAAAGCGGGAAAGCAGGCGGAGGGCGTGATCGTGTACAGCGACGCGCCCGGCCACGACCTCGACCGCCTCGCGCAGATGGGTCGCCGTCTCGTCGACGCCGGGTATCCGTCGCTGTGCCTGCACGATCCGCTCGGCGTGCTCGTCGCGGCGCGCGCGGGCGAGGCGGTCGCTGCGCTTCGACAGGCGGCGAACGTGCCCGTCGCCGTGTCCATAGCCGCGCAGACGGGGCAGGCGACACTCGCGTCGTACCGCGCAGCCAGCGCGGGCGCGAACCGCGTCGACGTCGCGCTGTCTCCGCTCGCAGGCGGCGCTTCGATGCCCGCCGCGGAAGCCGTCATCGCCGGGTTCGGCGGCACCGACGTCGACCCGGGGCTCGAGCTGGACGCGGTTGCGGATGCCGCGCTCGTACTGGAGCAGGTGCTGGTGCACTACGCGGACGTGATCGACCCGCTGGCGATGCGCCTCGATACGTCCGCGTTGCGCGGTCTGCTGCCGCCGTCGGCCATGGGGCACGCCCTGGCCGAGCTGCGCGAGCGCGACGCCGTCGCCAAGCTCGGCGAGGTGGAATCGGAGGTTGCGCGGGTGCGCCGCGAGATGGGCAACCCCCCGCTCGTGACGCCGATCACCGAGATCATCGCCACCCAGGCCGTGTACAACGTGTGTGACGGGGATCGCTACGCGACCATCAGCCAGGAGGTCAAGGACTACTTTCTCGGCCTCTACGGCGAGCCGCCCGATCCCGTCGATGGCGAGGTTCGCCGTTTGGTGAACGGCAGGGAGGAGCCGATCACGTGCCGCCCCGCCGACCTATTGGAGCCCGTGATGGCTGCCGCGCGCCGCGAGCTCACGCGCGAGGGTGTCGAGCGTCCCAACGTCGACGCTGTCGTGACGTACGCGCTGTTTCCCGGCGAATATCTCGCGCTGGTCCGCGGCGAGAGTGTCGCTGAGCGGCTCGGCGACGAGGTGGAATCGCCGGCCGTCGCTGCCGGGGAGCTCGGCGACGCCGCCGGTGCCGGGGACGAGAGCGCCGCGCCGCCCGAGCCCGAACCGCCGCCGGCGTCGGTGCGCGAGCTGACCGTCGAGGTCGACGGTCAGGCGTATTCCGTGCGGGTCATCGGCGCCGACCCCGCCGCAACTCCGCATACGGCGCAGCAACCCGCGAGCGGGCCGCCGCCGGTTCGCGAGGGCACCGTTGTCGCGCCGATGCAGGGTCTCCTGCTGAAAGTGTTGGTGAAGGTGGGCGACCACGTCGATCTCGGGGACGTCGTCTGCGTGCTCGAGGCGATGAAGATGCAAAACGACAACACCGCGACCCGCTCGGGGACCGTGACACACGTGTATGTACAGCA
>Ga0307477_10002778_pt1 | contig 13365 bp, 24 predicted proteins | sample atmos_gasesECM2C_FD_203316 | JGI IMG/M metagenome (GOLD analysis project Ga0307477, IMG submission 203316) | Hardwood forest soil microbial communities from Morgan-Monroe State Forest, Indiana, United States - atmos_gasesECM2C_515 | ecosystem: Environmental > Terrestrial > Soil > Temperate...
ACCGAAAAACGACCCCGCCCCCTAACCTTTGAACCGCAACAGGTTTTCGCGGCCTGCGCGCTTTGCGTCCTATATGGGTGAGAGGGGAGGAAACCCCAGCCCACCAACCGGAGCGAAAAGCCCATGCCCGAAGCGCCCGCCGCAATGATCGACCTTGATGACGCCGCCGCCATGCTCGGCATCCCGCCGCAGTTTGCGCGCACCTACCTTGAGTCGCGCGGGGACCTACCCGTTGCGACCTACAAAGGCCGCTCGCTGTGGCTATCCGACACCTTGCACGAGATTGTAGGGGCCGGCCAATGAGCAGCCGCACCCGGCTGATATTCCCCGCCCGGTTCCGCGGCGAGCGCGCGGCGGCGGCCTTCCTCCGCGACAACGGCCTGTATGCCATCGGCGCGCAGGCGATCCCGTCGGACGGTGAGTTCAAGATCGTGATTGACACGGCCCGGCCCGATGCCGTGCAGCGGTATCTCGCGCAGGGCGGCCCGTTGCCCGGTGTCGAGTGGCAGCGCGTGGAGTTGCCATCGTGAACACCGCGGAAGTCGATCAATATTTCACTGGCCTGCGGCGCGGATTTGAGCGCGGCATGGTTGAGACCGAAGCCGAGCTTGCCAAGCTCACCGGCACGGAGTCGCGCTTTAAAGTCCTGTCGGCTGAGGAAATGTTCACCGCCGAGGAGATTGCCGGCGAGGAAGCCCGGTGCGCCGCCGTGCTGGCACAGGATGCAGCCCGCGAGCGCATCACGAACCTGCACGGCGAGAAAGCCGCGCGTGCCTTCGATGCGTTCCGGGTGCTCGATGCTTCCGAGTTCGCGAGTGCATCGGACTGCGAACCGGCTTGGCAGGTGCGTGGGGTCATCCCGAGCGCCGGCACCGGCTTGCACCCCGGCCCCTCCGGCACGCTGAAGAGCTTCGCGGAGCTTGAGCTTGCGGCATGCATTCACCGCGGCGTGCCGTTCCACGGGCGCGAGGTGAGGAAGGGCCGCGCAGTCATCGTGTGCGCGGAGGGTGCCAGGGGATACAAGCGCCGACTCCGGGCCTACGCGAAGCATCACAACGTTCCACTTAGCGACTTGCCGGCGGTCATCCCGGCAGCGCCTAACCTGTTCGAGCCTACACAGATAACAGCGCTTATCGAGCAGCTGAAACTTTCGGGAGGCGCGACGTATGTCTGTCTCGACACGAAATGGAGATGCAGCCCCGGGGCGGACGAGAACAGCGCGAACGATCAACTAATCGTGTTGGGTTCAATGGACCGCATAGCGCGTGAGCTTGGGTGCTTCTGTATGGCTGTCACGCACACCGGGCGGGATGCATCTAAAGGCGCCCGCGGCTCAAGCTCACAGTATGCCGCGGTGGACGTTGAGCTAACGCAGGAGCGCACCGGCGAGCACTGCACGCTGCGCGTTTCCAAGATGAAAGATTCAGACGACGGCGCGGCCTACATGTTCAAGGCGGTGCGCGTGGACTTGGGCCGCAACGCCCACGATGAGCCGGAAAGCTCACTCGTACTCGAACCTGCCGAGCCTGACCCGGCTGTGACCGTCCGAGCGAAAGGGCCGAACGAGCGGGCGATTATTGACTACGTGAAAGCGTCCGGTGAGACGCGCTTCGCTAAAGAGGCGCTGATTGATGACGTGCAAGAGAGTCTGAAGGGCAAAGGTACAAATGTGCGTCGTGACAACCTTAAGCGGGCGCTTGAGAAGCTCACCGGCTCGTTCTTCGAGGAGAGCGACGGCGAGCTAACGGTGCGCCCCGGCATCGTGCACGACAACGCCGGATGGCTCGACAATGAGTAGCGCGGCACGGCTCCTCACGGCCATGCGTGAGGCCGGCGGAGCGCAACATCACCTTACCGCCCAATGGCTAGAACTGGCACAGCGTAACGACGCGCTGCGTGCAGCCTTCCGGCAGGTATTCGGCAACCGGCTCCCAACACCGCAGAAGTTTGGCTCCTGGTTGCTTGAGCGCACCGGCAAGAAAGTCGGCGAGCTAACGCTACTCGCGCAGGAGTCCAAGCGTCTCAAGGCGCATCGGTATGCCGTGCGCACGTCGGCCGACTTCGCGGAGGCTGCGCGCAGAGTGGCGGAGACAACGGTTGTTGCTGTACAAGCGCCCGCGGTGCCGCCGCCGAAGCCGGCTGAAGTCCTGGAGACAACGCGCGTCGTTGATAGCGGCCGGATCGTGCGAGAGCCAGTACGCGGCCGTGACGGCGAGCCGGTGTTGAAGACTCCGGCCGCACCGGTGCGCGACTACGTGTTGCCAGCGGTCGCACCTGCAACAGCGCCGGCCGAGCCTATCGGATCGACACCGGCAGCGAATACGCCTGCTTGGGTGAGGGAGAGGCGCCAGCCGACTAAGGCCGAATTGGCGGCGCAGCATGCGAACACATGCGGCGCCACCGCCGGAGGGTTCGCAGACCCGTTCGGTGTCGTCAGCGCCGCCATTGCACGCGAACACGTCAGCGGATCTTCCATGCGCGTTGCGGGTTACTGGCCGAGGTCGGGAACTTTTTAAGGAGCATTCAACAATGTCACGAGAATCCAAGCGCCTGAAGGCACGAGCGAACTTTCTTCGCTGGAGCGCCCAACGGCAAGCAGCAGAGCCACCCGAGCCCGAGGCGCCGGTGCATTCGTTGCTTGATCTATCCGAACCGATCAAGGCGAAGCCTTCACCGTTCAAAGCAGCCAGCGGCAGCCGACTCAACAAGCGACGCCGTGCCGAACTGCGAGCCAAGCTTGGGCTCGCCAACATTCAGCGGGTGCAGTAACCCCCACATTCTGACGACGCCGTGCACGGCTCGTCGAATAGCGCCGGACAATTCCGTCCGACGTTCGACTTCAATTGAAGGAAATTCCCTAATGTCACTTCCCCAAGCTTTCGTAGTTCCCGCAGGCCATCGCCTGCGCCCGCTCTACGATCAAATCGTAACGATGAAGGCCAACATCACCGCGCAGGCCACCAGCAACCCGGCACACGTCGCAGCGTGGCGTCAGCAACTGCCGGCGCTACAGCAGCAGCTGGTAGACGCCGCAATGTCTGAGGGCGTCATGTTTGCGAGCGAAATTCTCGGCGCCATTCCGTGGGCTTACAACGCCGGTGCGAACGCGTCGTACTAAGTTCGTGGACCCGCCGTGTGTGACAGCCCGGCGGGACTTTTGGGGGCGGTGCCTGCTGGTCGCCCCTGTCTTTTCAACATTCAAACATTGGAGATCCAGATGAGTTCTTCTTATCCCGACTCGTATGCACGCATGCGGCTTGCCATCGACACATTGGAAGCGTGCGACTTATACACTGCCAAATTCCACCCGGAGCTATACCCCGATAGCTCACCGACGGACGAGATAGGGAAGCTGTACATCGCAGCGCGTGGTGTGTTGCTTCGGGAGTGGAACGTCCCGAACCCCGAGACGTTTACTACGTGCGAACGTGAGTTGGTACGCAAGGGGCTCGCATGAGCGACCTACAAAGAATCGTTGCCGATCTTGAGCGAGCAAAGCAACGAATCACCGACCTGAGTTCCGGCGCCCTCGGCCGGAACGATGACGGCCATCACACACGCAATAGAGCTCTAGAAGGCCAGATAAACGCGCAACGCCAGCACGTTGCGAAACTGGAGTACGAGCTAGTCATCGCCAACATTGCCGAGGGTAAGTGGCAGTGCGCCGCCATCATTGAGGCGATGTCGTGACCACCGAGGCCGAAGCACGGCGAGCGATTCGCCATCACACCGCGGCGATTGACCGCGGATCGAAGAAGGCCGAAGACCACCGCAAGGCGATTGCGGCGTATCTGCGGCAGTTCCCAAACATCAAGCCCGTAGTGCCGTTCCGAGACGAACGCGCTGCGGCCAACAAGGTTTTCCAACGCGCAGAACGCGCACGTATCAACCGTTACAAACAGACTGGAGTGATTGACCCATGACCACCGTAAAACAACGGTACGCCAACAGCGCACCGACCACCGTTGCGCCGAGCAACACGCCCGGCGGGCTCGACGAATCCGACCCGCGTTTCGAGCCGCTGAAGAGTCAGCACACGCGCGGGCAGGCCATCGTGTGGGAGCAAAACCTGCGCACGTATCAGCTGACGTTCGATACTGCGCTGGCGACTCTGCGACTCGCAGCTGTCGAGCGTGATGTGCGAGAAAACACAAGGCATCGTTACGACCGCGCACACAAGGCGTGCGAGGACGCTGCGAAGCGCTTAGCCACGCACACCGGCAAGCCTGTTCCATATCCGGCCTGGATCGCACCGCCGACCGTGAAGGAAGAAAACATGATCGACGCGCAGCCCGCGGGTGTTGACCTTGGGCATTACGTCGAGACTGGCGGTGGCAAGTCCGGTGTAAAGCCGGGCATTCCGGGTACGCCTGCACATGATGCGTGGCTCAACCTGCAAGGCGACACCACCACCCCGAGGAGCAAGTAATCGTGGCGAACACAGCACCAGTCCCGCACGCGCCGGCATCAATTCAGATCGCACCCGGCGTGTCGGTCAACAACCAAATGACCCCGACGCAGATCCTTGAGGCGCACGTGAAGGCTAACGTGCAGCCGCACCAGGGTGGAGTCGGGCACACTGATGGCACCGTAGCTCGCATGAACTACGGCGACGCAGCATCTAAGGCGCCGCCGTCACCTGCCGCGCTCGAAGCGGCCAACAAACCTATCGCCACACCGCCAGCGACCACGCCGGATAAACGGACCCCGCAGGAGCAGTTCGAGGCAGACATCCGCGCCCGCGGATTGACGCACGAAGCACCGCCGCTCACGGCAGAGCAACAGACCGAGGCCGACATCGCGCTCGTGACGGAGCAGTACAAGACGCTGATGCAGGCTCAGGATGGTATGGGGCCAGATCAGCGCTTGCGGTTCAAGGCAGCGTTTGAAAAGGATATCGCGCGCATCCTCAACGGCCAACTTCTAACACCCGGCCAGCGTGCGCAGATGGGCAAGACGGGGAATATTGAGACGTTCGTGCCGAAAGATCGGTCAAAGCCTGGTGAATCGAAGCCGACCGAAACACCGGCGAGCACCTACACGCCCGAGCAGTGGGCAGAGGGGCACAAGAGCGCCCTTAACGCTGACGGGCACCTGCCGGTCAACCGTCTCAATCCTGCCGCGATGTCAGGCTACACGTTGCCAGCCGAAGCGCAGGATCAGGTTGTGACGTTGGAAGTCTTCAGCATGCTCGCGAAAGCACGGCAGGCCGGATTCACCCAGGCTCAAGTCGATGCGTTCGTGCGCGCTGACATTGCAGACTTTAAGAGGCGCAAGTGAGTAGCTATACGAACTTCGTGCCGTTTCAACTCGCTTGCAGGTTGCGACCGCTGCAGCAAGGCTCACTCAATATAGGAAATACCCAACAGAACATCGCAAACCTACTCGCGCTGTGCATCACGAACGCGAACGGTTCGCAGACGTTCGCGAAGTGGCGCGTCGGCCGAGTCAACGGCACGAACCCGGCAACATGCCTGAGAGTGAAGCCGGCCAGCGTGCCCGGGTACGTCAAGCCGGTGCAATCGTGATCAGGTCAGCGTTCCTGATCCGCGTCAGCATCACGAAGACCGAGCACGGGCGGCACCTGTTCATCGTCGCCGGCATGGGGTGGGTAGCGCTCGCCGTGGCGGCTGCGCTCGCTTGGGTGCTGGCATGAAGAAGGTCAACAAGCGGCGAGCCGCCAAGCGAAGAAAAGAGCGCGACCCATGAAAACGTGTAGCGTGGAAGGTTGCGACCGCGAAGTGAAGTCGCGCGGTGTGTGCCACATGCATTACCAACGATGGAAGAACGGTGCGCTTATCGACGTGGTGCCCAAAGTGAAGTTCCCGACCGTCTGTTCCGTTAAAGACTGCGAACGCAAGCCGAAGGCGCGCGGCCTATGCGTTGGGCACTACGAACGCCGCAGGCACGGCAAGCCGTTGGACGGGCCGATCAAAGGGCCCGGGGTGCTGACGCTGTGCGCGCGTGGGCATGCATCTTCGCTGATTCCCGGCGGGCGGGATATCAAGAATCGACATTGCAAGGAATGCAGGCGCTTCACGAATAACACACGGCGTCGTGTGCGACGTGCTACCGATCCGGTTTACCTTGAACGAGATAGGGCGCGCAGTAGGAAGCGCTATGCCACAGACCCGGCTTACCGGGCGACAATGATAACGAACGCCGTAGAGTGGGGGCGTAAAAACCGCCCAAAAAGGCGCGCCTCGGTCGCCAAACATTACGCTGAAAACCCCGGCAAGCGCGCCGCGAAACAGAGAGCACGCACCGCCCGGAAGCTAGGCCAAATCTGCGCGTGCTGCACGCCAGAACAGATTAGAAATTTCTATGTGCAGGCGCACGCAGCCGGCCGAGAAGTGGACCATAGCTTAGCCCTCGCGCGCGGCGGGCTGCACTGCCTGCAGAACCTAGTAGCTCTCACGCCGGCAGAACACAAATTCAAAACGGCCGAATGGGACGCCCCGTTGATTGCCCACATACGAAAAGAGACCAGCCGGAAATAGTGCCTGCACAGCACTATTGACAATTCCCCCTCACTCGCGCTAGATATCTCACCTTGTAGAAAGGCGCGGCCCCGAACCATCGTTACTGGTACGGAGCCGCTGGCCCCAGCAACTCGGATAAGGAGCTGCAGTGGTTGAGAGCATCGTACCCGTTGCCTGTGATATGGCAACACCCCCGCGGGCCGTTCTGGCCGCGTCTTTCTACCTTCCTCTCCCGGTGCGCTGAAGTGGCGAATTACTTCGCCTCTAGCCGCGTCCGCGCCTTGTATCTCGGCAAGCAGCCCGAGCCGCAATACCCCCTATTTTCCCCTGATGATTGGTTTCACGCCCAGCGTCTACGCGAGGCGGTCGATTCCGCCGCGCACATTCTGCGCTGGTGTATCACGGTCATTCCCGCTGGGGATCCCCGCCCCCGGAATTTCGTCTTGTGCGGAAGTCTCGCAAGCGTGACTCGCCGCGCTCAAAGCATCTTCGCCGATCAAACCCGAGTGTTGGCAATAACGCCTGAACCAACACCGGGCGGCGAATCGTTCGATAAGGCGCTATCCCTGTCGTTACCAGGAGAATTCTAATGTCATTCCTCGCACGTCTTCGTTTCGAGTTTCACCGTTTCCGGCTCTTGCGCATGCAGGCCGCGCGCCGTCGCCGCATGCTCGTCGATCATCAGCCACACCGCACCGGCTTTGTGTTCGGCGCTCCGTACCGCGACATGCGCGGCTTCACACTTTTGGAGCTGATGATTACCGTGGGCATCGTCGCGCTACTCGCGGCGCTGGCTCTGCCGGCTTACGCAAACTACTCCGTGCGTGCGGCGGCGAGCGAAGGCATTCAGATGGCGGATGCGGCGGAGACGGCCGTGTCGGAGTCCTATCAGGCAACGGGAGTTGCCCCGGGTAATGCCGGTGAGGCCGGCTACTCTCAACAGGTAGGCAAGTACGTGTCGTCAATCGCCGTCGGCGGTGCGGGCGTTGTGAGCGTCACGTACGGCGGTGCCGCACCGTCAGCCATAAACGGGACAGTGCTGAGCCTCACGCCATACCTAACTTCTGACGGTATCACGTTAGGTTGGGTATGTGCTTACGGTTCAGTGCCCACCGGCTGGCATGCACTCACGGCCGATGCGGCGGGCTCAGGGAACCCGGCTCCGGTGACTTCAATCGGAGCGCAGTACTTGCCGAAGGCTTGCCGCACTGGCGGCTAGAGACTCCCCACGCGCCGGTTTATGAGGCCGGCGCATTCCACTGAGGCGGGGACTGCCGACCCGCCTCGCTTTCGGAGAAACGACAATGTTGCCCTCACACACACGCTGCGCCTTGATAGAAACCGCCCGGGACTTGACCAGCGCCCTTGAGCGCGCCGCGGACCGGGCCGACGACACCCTAGACCACGCACTGAAGCTGTACGACGCCATTGCCGGCGCCATACAGGCCGTCGATAGCGTTGGGGCTGCGCAGCACCAGCGCGCCCGGGTCGCCTCGGACGTGGATTACCTTGTCGAGCGCGGCCTGTGACCGCCCGGCTTGACATAAACAGGCCAAGGCTGCACGCTGTGCGGCTGCCTAGGAAGCCCGTGGCGCCCTGGCGCCGTTGGGCGCTCGCCGTGGGGCTTGGGCTGGCGTTCGCCTTACTGGCGGCCTGCGGTGGGGGAGGCGGCGCGAATACGCCCGTAGCCCCGGCCGCCGTTGCCCTGCCGGCCGTCAACCCATCCAGTAACCCCACGCAGTTCCAGTGCCCGACCGGTCAAAGTCTTACCGGCTACGGTCCAACGTCATGCTGTCCAACGGGCGACCTGTACAACCCGGATAAGCAGCTATGCATCGCACCCCCTCCGCCCCCGCCGCTCTCATGCCCTGCCGGTCAGAGTCTCACCGGCTACGGCGCTCAGTGCTGCCCTACGGGTGACACCGGAGACGGAACAACGTGCTTCGCGCCGCCGCCCGCGACTTGCCCAAGCAACACCTACGGGACGCCCCCGAACTGCATACCTATCCCAAGTTGCAGCGCCGTCGTTGGGGCCTATTGGGGTGGCCCGGCCACAGGGTGCGTCTGCCCAGCCGGTGCGACCGGGACCTATCCCGCTTGCGTGCAACCGTGCCCGCCGGGCGACACGGGCACCTATCCGAACTGCGTGCCGCCACCCTCCTGCACCGGTGTGCCCGGCGCCTATTGGGGCGGCCCGGCCACAGGGTGCGTGTGCGGATCAGGCTATGCCGGCGCATTCCCTAACTGCATCGCGGAAAGTTCGATTGTCCTAACGCTCAGCGCCAACGTGGACCCGAACGTGGTGAACGACACCTCGGCCGGTAACACGCCCGCAACGTCCGCGGTTGTCAGTTGGAGCGTGAGCAGCAATGTGCTCGGTGATGCGTTCCTGTGCACCGTCAACGGCGGATCGGTGCAACAGTCCCCCACCAGCGTGAGCGGTTACTCAGCGCTTGAGGACGGCCCGCAACCGATTGTCGTCTCATGTAGCGACACGTGGCGCGTGGTCGCTTCTAAGACGCTCACGCTGACCGTGGTAGCACCCCCGGCGGCACCCCCGGATCAGTTCACCGAGTACGCGAACAGCGACGGAACGTGGACGTTCGGCTGGTACAGCTACGGCACGCAAGGCTGCGAAGTTCGCCAATTCAATTCACAGGGTGTTGAGACGACACTTATACCGGCCGGCAACACCTCGGGGAGCAGCACGACGGCCGTACTTTTCAGCACGTACGCGCCGTACACCATGACTCTGTATTGCGGCGGCGTGCCTGACAACGTCCCAAGCTTCACGGTGTCGCCATGATCCGCGGATGGAAGCCGCGCCGACTCACGGCGCAAGAGGTTGCAAGGCTTCGGGATGCCGCCCTGCCCCCGGCCAAGCGCCAGCACCGTGACTACACACCGAAGTATGCCGAGAGCGTGCGCGAGCTTCGCGCCGTGTTAGGGAGTCTCACATGAAAGGCTTTTCGCTCATTGAGCTATGCATCGCGATGGCCGTCGCGGCAATCATGCTGTGCCTCGCCGCGCCGAGCTTCGTGCATCACAACAACCAGGTTTTTCTACAAGGTCAGGTCAACACCTTCAAGTGGACCTATCAGCACGTGCCGGTGCTGCCGCGCGATCCCTCATGGACGGTCAACGGGAACACGTGGTCGAAGGCATTCACTCTCCCGGCCGGTACGCTGTCGATCACCACGCCCACCACGACGGGCGGCTCGTTCTCGTGCTCGTTCTCGGATAGCTCATACGTGACGCTGCGATGCTGAAGCGCTTCGCATTGCTGACAGCGCTGTCGCTGGCTGACGCCGTGCTGACGGCGGCCGAGGCGGCGCACACCGGAGTGGCACCGGTTGCGATTGAGGCTAACCCGGCCGCGGCATGGGCGCTACAGTGGGGGCTTGCCGGGCTTGTGCTGTTCAAGCTCCTGCCGCTCGCGCTCCTCGGCGTGCTCCTTTACAGACACCCTATCGTGCCGCGTGCGCTCGCCGGGTTGCTGGCCGTCTATGTGGCGCTCGCTTGTTATCACGGGGTGCTATGGTGTGCGGTGTGAACCGCGGTAAAATGCGCGTATGGACAGGCAGAACAATCAAGCCGAGCTAGACGCGCTCTTTGGGCGCGTCACATTGGAAATAAACTCACGGATGGAGGACTACGAAGCCCGAGCCATCGCGGAGCGTTCGAGGTTTCAGCTTTACTACGACACGCGAAAGCGCGAACTTGCTGCGGGCAAAGCGTCGTCGTTGCTCGACGGTTGGCAAGATCGCGAGTGGTGGCAGGACTCCACCGGATAGCGTAGCCCTTATCCGTACCGGCTATCCTTGCCGCGTTTCTAACTCTCTGACGCCTCACACTTTCCTACCCGCTCGTTAATCCAGTCGGGCGCGCTAACTCCCTACGGTCCATTCCGATTGGATAGGGGCCATTTCATACCGGAGACATGGGTAACAGTTTTGCGGCGAAGGGATTCGCCGCACTCTCGATCCGACAAAGAACCCTAAGTCGTAACGCATAAAGGTTACGAGCCAGATTTTATCCTCGACTTGCTTCACTCCCACCCTCTGACCGGCGAAAGCCTGGCTGAGATTGATCTTCAACGGTCCCATACAGATCCTGCCACAGCGTGTGACGGTGATGGTGCGGTCGTGGAAGGGATACTCGATATCCGGTAGGCCGCTGTAGGTACGCGAGGAAGGGCGATAGAGCTCAGCCGGGCATCGCATGTTGAGGGCCTGGTGAGGCCGCTCCTCATTGAAGGTGCTGATGAACTGATCGAAGCGCGCCTGCTGCTGCAGGAAGTTCTTCGATGCTGGCTTGGGGGCTTCCTGTTTGAGCGTCAGATGCATGCGTTCGTGGCGTCCGTTCTGCCGCGGGTTACCCGGCTTGATGCGCTCGATGTCGATCCCGAGCCGCAGCCACCACACCGACAGTCGGGTGAGGCCAAAAAGGGAGTTGGCGCGAGTGTGGCTGTGCGGATCCTCGTCCTTCCAGGAGCGAGCCACACGGCACCCGGAAGGATTCTGCGGGCACACCGCGGTCGCGATCATGTGCTGCATTCAAGACGGATCGATCGCGATCCGATGAAGTGCACCGCTGCCCGAAGGCGGCGGTCTCGTACACAAGAGGTGCCCATGAGGCCCCGCCGACCGGCAGCTCTAATTGTCGCCCACCCAGGGCCGGAGCTCACTCCTCCATGTACGCGGCGGCAAAGAACTCATGAGCAACGAAATACATGGGTTTGGTGCGCGGTGTCATTTCGTTAAGGATTCGCAATTTCACGAGCCGACCGATATCCGCCTGCGCAGTCGGAAAGCTGACATCGAGTTGCTTGGCTACGGCTGAAATGGTCGTTACGGGCGAGCTCAACAGATGAACAACCATCTGTTGGAGACGCGCGGAGGAACGCGCCTTTGCAAGTTGCTTCTCGTACTTGGTCTTGAGCTCAATCAGCTTGTCTATACGCCCAAGGGTGTTACGCGATTCTTCAATCGTGCCCCGCAGGCAAAGGGTTATCCAGCTGTTCCAGTCGCCCCGTGTGCTGATTTGAAAGAGACGATCAATGTACTCGTCCTTGTGCTTGTCAAAGTACGGACTGAGGTATAGCCACGGGGCCTGCAGTGCGCACGCCTTGTGGATCATGAGGGCGAGCAAGAGGCGGCCCACGCGGCCGTTGCCGTCCAAGAATGGATGGATCGCCTCAAATTGGTAGTGAGCCATGAAGGCACGTACGAGGGGGTCGGTGCTGTCCGGCTCGTTGATGTACCTCTCAAGCTCGGTGACGCAATTCTCCACTTGGTCGTGCGGTGGCGGCACGAAGCGTCGATCGGAACCAATGTGGACCTGGCGCCTACGATAGACTCCAGGCGTTCGGTCGGCACCGCGCACTCCTGCGAGCAACGTCGAGTGCAGCTCCTTCATGACACGACCCGCAATGGGGAGTTTATGCAGCAGCTGATCCGCACGTTGGAGCGCTTTGTCGTAGTTGAAGACTTCGCGCCAGGCGTTAGCGGGATCTGTGCTCGAAGTCGGCTCCTTGGGCTCCAGTCCGTACAGAAGCAGTTGCTCTGCAGTTGCGTACGTTCCTTCAAGCGCCGAGGATCGCAGTGCCTCACGTTGCTGGAGAGGGCGCAAGAGGTACGTATTGGCGGGCAGATATCGAGCAGCGCCGTCCAGTCGTGCAAGGCACTGCCGAGCATCGACGAGCAGAGGAACAAGCTCAGACGTGGGCTGCCAGTTTCTCGGGAGCGGTCCGGGGATGAACGCCCAGTCCGGGTCTGGCACTGAAATGCGGACCAGCTTGCCCGGAGAATTTGGGCCGAACAGCGAGCTATCCACGTTTTCGCCCTCCTTTAATGGCCGCAGATCATATTAAAGGAAATAGCTAAAAACTTTAAGACATGGCCCGCCAATTAAAGCTGGCTGTACGGTAAGTGACCCCTTGAAATCAAAGGGTTAAATCCACGGAATAAAACACCGGAATGTAGGAAGTGCTTCATTTACAGCACATTGGCCACCAGCCCGACGGGCGGCCGCCGGATCGGCTTGGACGTAGGTGTTGAGGAGGTGGCGCATGTCCGCCTCGTAGGGCGTGATGTCCAGCTCCTCGCCCGAGTGGCGCTTGATCGCGGCGCGCAGGTCGCTGTAAGACTCGACCTCATTCCGCAAGGCCGCGGCTTCGGCGTCGCATAGCCCGCCGCGGCAGGTCCTGGGCGATCGTGGCGAAGGCTCGGACGAAAGTCGCTGTCGCCTTGTACACCCGCAGCGGCTCGGTCTCGTTCAGCGCGTTCGGATTCGCGGCGTCCCCGCAGAAGTAGTGCAGGAACTGCTCCACCTCGCGCGGCAAGGGCACGGGTTCGCACAGAGAGCGCAACGCCTCGTGGTCCTCGTCGAGCTTCCTCTTGCCCTCGGCCAGCCTCGGACGAGGGCGTCAGCGGCGATGCTCGGCGGCGACCAGGTCGCTCACCAGCTCGGTCAGCTTGGCTTCGCTGCCGGCCTTCGCGACATCGGTGGTGTACTTGCCGTTCACGACCATCAACGGTACGCCCTCGACGTGATAGCGCTGCGTGAGCTGCTCCGCGCGCTGCACGTTGGAGCTGACGGTGAAGGAGTTGTAAGCCTTGGCGAAGTCATCGGCGCTGACGCCGTTGCGGGCGGCGAAATTCTGTTCGACCCGGAAGGACTCCTCCTCGCTGTTCCCGGCGAGCGGGGTGTGCTGCGTCGAGATCGCCTCCATCGCCTTGTTGACCAGATCGTCGCGTCCCAGCGCCTCGAAGGTGTAGTAGAGGCGCGCGTGCGCGCGGTGCACCGGGCCCCACATCACCGGCACGCGCGTGAACTCGACGTATGCGGGCTTGGTTTTGAGCCAGTTCCTGATGAACGGCTC
>Ga0307477_10002779_pt1 | contig 13365 bp, 9 predicted proteins | sample atmos_gasesECM2C_FD_203316 | JGI IMG/M metagenome (GOLD analysis project Ga0307477, IMG submission 203316) | Hardwood forest soil microbial communities from Morgan-Monroe State Forest, Indiana, United States - atmos_gasesECM2C_515 | ecosystem: Environmental > Terrestrial > Soil > Temperate...
GCTCTGCTGGCTGACCATCGAGATGTTGGCGTTGACAATCCCGATCCCAATGACGCGCGCGAATGTTGGGTCGGCCGCAACGGTGCCGACAGTGAAACCGGGGCCGTCAATGAAGTGGAGGAACGCGCCGCTGCCGCTGTTGCTGGCCGCGAAAGTGCCGTTGACGAAGTTGACGCCCTCAGCCAGATCGATGTTGCCCGCGGCAATCAGGCCGAGGTTGGCGGCGGAAATCGTGCCACTTGCCGTCTGCGTGATGGTGGCAGCGCTGGCAAGTCGCGCCGTGCCACTGCCGGTGTTCACGGGTGCGGCCAGCGTGATCGCGCCGCTCTGCGACATCAGCGTGACGTCGCCGTTGCTTGTTGTCGCACCACTTGTATTGGGGAAAATCGAATCAGCGGTGACCGTGCCGACGGTGAATCCGGGGCCGTTCAGGAAAGCCAGCGACGCCCCGGATACGCTAATCAAGCCGGCAAACATACTGGCGATCTGGCTGGGCGCTGCGGTCAGATCGACATTGCCCGCGGCTATCACGCCAAGGTTCGTTCCGGTCAGGATGCCGGTCGCTGTTTGCGCAACCGAACCGTTCACGTCTAATCTTATTGATCCGACTCCGGCATTCACCGCCTGGGTGAGCGTCAGCCCGCCGGAGTTGATAGCCAACGTCACGTCGCCGTTTGTCGACGCGACGCCGCTGGTGGTGGGGAATGGGCCGCTGGCAGTGATCGTGCCGACGGTAAGATTACCCGTGTCAACCAGCCGCACCACGGCGCCCGATGCGCTCGTGGCGGCGGCGAAGAATCCGCTTACGGCGTTTGATGCCTGCGACAGATCGATATTTCCGCCCGCTTGTATCCCCAGATTTGCCGCCGCGATCACGGCAGTTGCTGTCTGCGTAACGGCTCCGCCGCTTTCGATTCGTACGGTCCCGATTCCGGCATTGACAGACGAACCCAGCGTAAGGGGCAGAGCCTCGCTTGCTAACAGGATGTCGCCGCCGTTGGTTCCAATCGCGGCGGATTGAATGATCTGCTGCTGGGCATCTGCCGCGAAGGCAACGCCCGCATTGGCGATGGCAAAGCCGCTTTGAAACGTGATGTCGTTGGTGGCATCCAGGTTGACGTTGCTGGTTGCCGAGTTCAATGCGATCGGATCAATGACGTAATCACTTTGGTTGTCAAAGAGCGACGCGCCCGCAGGGATGGTGGTAAGACCGCCGCTGGCAATAGTGATGTTGTGGGCCAGCAACAGCCGGCGCTCGAGCGGCTCGGCCGCGAAGAGTGGGCTGGGATTGAGCGGTCTTGGGTCGGACCAACGATCCGGGACGGCGCACCGAAATACCGGGCGGACGAAGGCACCCGAGCCAGATCGACTCCTCTTGCTCCCCATTGCGTCTCCTGCTGGTTTCAAATCCCCTTCTGACCGGCGGCTATCCTTGCCAGATGATGCTTTGAGTGGCAGGCATTATACATCGGATTGGCGGAAGTGTGCGAAAAATCATGAGATGAGTGTAGGGGGTCCGAGTCCGATTTCGGCGGAGTTGGCTGTGCCTCACTTTGCCTATCCGCCGGTCAGGCATGAAGCCCTCCAACCGCGGCGACAGCCTTGGATCCCTGCTCAACGGCCGGGAGGGTGAATCGGAAGATCGAACCTCCTGATGGTCGGTTTTGGAAGGAGATACGGCCGCCGTGGGCATCGACAATGTCCTTGGCGATTGCCAGTCCAAGCCCGACGCCCGCCGGGCCGTCGCTGCGGGGAATTCGAAAGAATTTCTCGAAGACACGGCCGGCGTGCTGTGGAGGAATTCCCGGCCCGGTATCGGCCACAACGAAAGCCACGTCGCCGTCGCGCTGCTCGACGCCCGCTTCGACGGTTCCGCCAGGCGGGGTGAACTTCAGCGCGTTGGTGAGAAGATTGTTCAGGGCGTAACCGATGAAGGTGGCGTCCGCCACGACATCCGAAATGCCGGCCGCGGCATTGATTTCGAGGCGCACCCGCTTCTCGGCGAAGCCAGCTCGAAGCGGTTCGGTCGCGGCGTGCAGGATATCGGCGGGAGCCGCACGGCGGAACTCGAACTGGGCGCGGCCGGATTCGATGCGGCTGATGTTCAACACGTTCTCGACGATCTGAAACAATCGCTCGCTTTCGCCGCAGGCCGCCTTGACGAGCTTCTTCTGGTGCGGCGAGAGCGTGCCAAATTTTTCCTGATCGAGCAGCGAGACAGCCATGCGAAAGGCCGTGAGCGGCGTCCGCAGCTCGTGCGACACAGTCGAGACCAGCCCGCTCTTGACCTCGTCGGCGTGGCGAAGGCGCGTAACGTCCACGAGAATGACCGTCACGCCGATCGTCTTACCCTCGCGATCGAGCATCGGCACGGCCCGGGGGAGGAGAAATTTTTCCTGGCCATTCTCGAAGAGCTGGACCGCCGACTCGTATCCACGCGGCTCGACTGCATCGGCTGTTCGCCAGACGTCATCGACAACTGCGTTAAGCCAACGGAGGCCCAGATCCGCGACGCGCGCGCCCGGTGCGATGTTGAAATGGACCTGGGCCGCGCGGTTGGCCAGTTCGACCTGGCCTTGAGGTCCGACGACCACGACGGCATCGTGCAGACTGTCGATGGCCAGTTGCGTCGTCTGCTGCGTGCGGGCGAGACGGTCGCTGTCGAGCCGCCGGAACTCGCGCAGCCGCGACGCCATGGCATTGAACGCTTCCATCAACTGGCCAATTTCATCGGTCGAGCGGACTGGGACGCTCATATCGAGATTGCCCGTCTCGATCTGGCGGGCGGAACGGGTCAGCAGGCGCAGCGGCCGAAGGATGGTGGCCGCGACCGTGCCGACGAGAGACGCGGCCAGCGCCGTGCCGATCAACACGAGGATCAGCAGCGCCCGTCGCACGCCCAGAAGAGTTCGTTTCACCTGCCCGTCCACCGACACCATGTTTGACATGTTCATGTCGGCGACCTGCTGCGCGACACGCTTGAGCTCCTGGTAACGCGGCAGTAACCCCTCACGATAAAGCTCGCGTCCCCCGTCCCCGGCCGCATCGAACTGCCGGTAAGCGCTCTGGTAGTCCTGCCAAAGAGAGGCCAGATGCCGCGTGAGATCGAGCTCGCCGGGGAGGGTGCAGTTGGCCAGTTGGCGATCGAGGTTGGTCTGAAAGCGGTGAAGCTGCGCTGCGGGATCGATCGGATGGCCGTCGGCCGCCTCATCCCATATCTGTCGTTGGGCGCGCGTATTGAGCTCGTCCAGCGATTCCCTCATCTGGTTGCAGTAAACGGCACTGTCGTAGTTCTCGCGAAAGACGCGCTCCAAGGCACGGCTGTAGCTGGTCAGCACGACCACGCTCACGAGGCTGACAACCAGAACGATGCCGAGCAGTCCGCCAAACCCGATGATGAGCTTAGCCCGCAGGCTTCTCATGCTCCGCTCCGGCGTGAACCGTGGGAACGACCGATGCGTCTTCGGGCGGCGCCTGGCCGGCGTTGGCCCGCTTCATCCAGCGGACCATTGTACTCACGCCGATGCCCAAAACCGCGGCCGCCCCCTTGATCGAGCCGGTCGAGGCAAGCACCCGCCGGATGTGAAGGTCTTCGATCGTGTCCAGCGGGACCAGGTCGCCGATCCCGTGCCGCTGTGGCGCAGCCAGCAGGTTGGAGGGAAAGTGCTCGAGCCGGATTTCATCGGAGTTGCAGAGGATCACGGCCCGTTCGAGGAGGTTGCGCAGCTCGCGCGTGTTGCCGGGCCAGGGATATTTCTTGAGCGCCGTCATGGCGTCGGTGGCGATGCCCGCAATGCGCTTCTGGTTTTCACGGCTGAAGTGGGCGAGGTAACGGCGAGCGAGCATGCGGACGTCTTCGGGCCGCTGCCGCAAGGGAGGAATCTCGACGCGGACGACGTCGAGAAGCAGGAGCAATTCGCGGCGAAGACGCCCGCGGCGGACCGCCTCGTCGGGATCGACGCTGGTGGCGGCGACGACGCGCACGTCCGCCGGGCGCGACTGAAAATCCTCGTGCCGCTCGAATTCCTTGTCGGCCAGGAGCCGCACCAGCTTGGGCTGCAAGCTCGGAGGAGCGTGGGTGATATCGTGCAGCGCGATCGTTCCGCCCTTGCAGAACTCGATGCGGCCCGGAACGTCCAGGCGCGCCGGGGCATCGAACTTGGTGAAGCCGAACAACTCCGCATCCAGCTCGTCGGCAGATGTGGTATCGCACGAGACGGAAGCGAATGCGCCGCTCGCCCGGCCGCTCCAGGCGTGAATGGCGCGGGCGAGACGGCCCTTGCCGGTGCCGATCTCGCCTCGAATGAGAACTGTCGCATTGCTCTGGGCCACCTGCCGGGCCAGCGCGATGGTCCGCCGCATCCGGGCATTCTCGGTCGGCAGGTCGGCCTCCGGATCCAGTTCTCCCAGCGCCGCCTGGAGGGCGTCCACCTTCAGTTCCAATCTGCGCCGCTGGACCACTTTCTGAGTGACCAGTTGCACCTGGGCGGGAGTGAAAGGCTTTGGGAGATAGTCGATAGCGCCCGCCTTCATCGCTTTGACGGCGGTGGCAACCGAGGCGTAGGCGGTAATGACGACGATCTTCGTCCACGGACAATCGACCATCAGGCCGGCGATGTAGTCCAGGCCGTTGTGAACACCGAGCCGCACGTCCAGAAAGATCAGGTCGTAGACGTGCCGCGAGGCTTGTTCGATTGCCTCGTCGATGGCAGAGCAGGACACAACGGTATGACCCTCGGCCTCCAGGCACATGGCGAGGGTAACCCGTATGTTCTCCTCGTCATCGACAACGAGGATGCGAAGCGCAGCATCTCCGCCCTGAGCGTCGGCCATGGGAGTCTCGGGAATCCCTTTCAGGAGAACATTGATGAATTCTTGAGCGCGCGGACCCGTCCCCCGGCTTCACAGCACTGCCCGTGCCAAAAACGAGTCAAGTCGCGGAAACGAGCGCTGACATCATATGTTCCAGGGGATGGCGCGCGGGAAACCCCATACGTGCCGCGCCCAGAGGAGGCATCGGTGTCAGCCGTCGGTGCGCGCCAAGCGTGCGGGAGGATAAAACCGGGTGCGCGGCTGCCTTTTCTTTAAGCAGCGGCCGGATTTCGGCGACCGCCCGCGGCGCGTGTCAAAATGAACGCTTCTGCCGGGTTGAGACATTGTGCCAACCGTCGTCCTTCATGGACACGCATTCAAAAACTGTCCGGAGTCCGAATCGCGCGCTCAACTGAATTCGGATCCGCTCCCGCGCGGGTCGAGTAATCGGACCTGCCTCGAAACTGCGCGCCGTCCGCCATTTTGGAGAAAGTGATCGCTCGCGATCGACCGGCCGCGATGACGGCACATTCTTTGATTTAGGCGTTCGCATCCAGACGCCGCGACGGGCCGAGCGCGGCTCGTGCTGTTCGCGAATCTCTTTACTCGTCCAATCAAAAGGAGCGTTGCATGCGTGCCATCGCGCACATTCAAGAGAGACTGTCGTGGCCTGAAAAAATCGCACGGCTGAGAATTCGCCTGCGTGACCCCCAGTGGCGGCGCTATGCACTGCTCCTGATCGCGGGCAAGGTGGCGAGTGTCGCGTTGCTGGCGGTGTTCATCGTCGCCATCTCGCGATACGTCGCGCACGGGACGGTCTTTGCCGATGACGCGACCAGCCAGCCGGCAACGCAGCCGACTTCTCAGCCCGCCGCGGCGGCGGCCGCGGACCCGTATGCCGCCATCAAACCCAGCGACATCGTGAATCCGGTCAACACCGCCTGGACGCTTGTCGCCGCGTTTCTCGTCTTCGGCATGCAGGTCGGATTTACCATGTTGGAGGCGGGATTCTGCCGCTCGCGCGAAACTGTCAACGTGCTGGTCGAATGCGTTTTTGACACCTGTTTGTGCGGCCTGCTCTTTTACGCCTTCGGCTATGCGTTCATGTTCGGCGCGGGCAACGGCTTCATCGGCTGGGGTGATCCGAATGCGGCCGACGCAGCCCACCGCGGAAGCTGGTTCTTTCTGGTCAATGTCCCGGCGACCTATGGGTCGAGCGGCGTTGCGCTGATCGCCCACTGGATTTTCCAGTTCGCCTTCGCCGACACCTGCTCTACCGTCACGTCAGGATCGATGATCGGCCGCACCGACTTCCTGGGCGACATCATCTACAGCACCTGCGTTTCCGGTTTCATCTATCCGATCATCGGCCACTGGGCCTGGGGACCGGACGGATTCCTCAATACGATGGGCGGCCTGAACAGCACGTTCAGCTCCTTCACCCACTTCCTCCCGAATTTTGGGATGAACTTCCACGACTTCGCCGGTTCGACCGTGGTGCACAGCATCGGCGGTTGGATCGCGATTGCGGGCGCCATCGTGCTGGGACCCCGGCTGGGGCGCAAGTTCAAGCGCGACGGCGGCGCCCCGATGTTGCCGCACGACCTCACCATCGCGGTCAGCGGCGGCCTGATCCTGTGGTTCGGATGGTATGGTTTCAATCCCGGCAGCACGCTGTCGGCGATGGACTTCACCGGCATCGGCCGCGTCTCGACCAACACCACCCTGGCCGCGTGTGCCGGCGGCATGACGGCGATCATCTTTCTCTTTCTGCGGACCAAGAAGTGGGATGCCGCCGCGATCACCAACGGCTTCCTGGCGGGCCTGGTCGCCATTACCTGCCCGTGCTACTGGGTGAGTCCGACGGGCGCCGTCTGCCTGGGCGGCATCGCCGGTGTGATTGTCATCCTGGGTGTTGACCTGCTCGAGTACCTGCGAATCGACGATCCGATCGGCGCCTGGCCGGTACACGGTCTGTGCGGGATCTGGGGAACGCTGTCGCTGGGCTTGTTCGCGTGCGGCCAGTACGCGGCATCGGGCAGCTCGCCGACCGGCCCGCCGGTCATCGACGCCGCCAACAATCCGGCCCTCACTGGCTTGTTTTACGGCGGCGGCCTCAAGGTTCTCGAAGCTCAGGCGATCGGCAGCGCGATCATTTGCTCCGCCACGTTCGCGGTCGCGATGGTCGTCATGCTGACGATCCAGTACAGCACCGGCCGCCTGCTTCTCTCTTCAGAGGGTCAGCTCGAGGGCATGGACCTTCACGAGCACGGCATGTCCGCGTACCCCGAATACGTCATCTCGGCCCTGGCAGCGCCGCGCGGCATGCCTCGGGATACGGTCAATTATGTTCCTCCGTCCGAGGGAAACCACGAGGACGCGCGGGAGTTGGTCGGCGCCAAGAAGTGACGACGCCATTCGTGGGTTTGCGGGTCGTCAGATCGGATGGGCGGCGCGTTCTCCTGCCCATCCGATTCCACGGCCGAATTCCTGGAGACAAATAATATGAAAATGATTGTCGCAATCATTCGTCCGGAAAAGCTTGAAGCCGTGCAGACGGCGCTCAGCCAGGAGGATGTGTACCTTATGACCGCCTCCGACGTACGCGGCTGTGGCCGCCAGCGCGGCTTCACCGAGACCTTCCGCGGCGGGGAAGGCATCATCCGCCTCCTGTCCAAGGTCAAGCTCGAGATCGCCGTCAATGAAGACTTTGTCGAGCCGACGGTCAAGGCCATCCTGAAGGCGGCGCGCTCGGGAGAAGGCAAGATCGGCGACGGCAAGATTTTTGTACTCCCGCTGGAAGAATGCTACCGCATCCGCACGGGCGAGGAGGGAAACGAAGCCATCGGGCCGTGAGCTCAAACCCTGCGGATTCCCTTTCGTTATTGCCGTGTCTGCCCGCCCCGATTGCTCGCCGCCTTCGGGGCGGGCTCATCAGATGGCTTTCCAGGACAAAATCACGCAATTGGCGGCCTTTGTGCTCTGGACTGTCATTGCCGCGGTCCTGATCGTCGTTGGCGTGACGATGGCACACTACCTGGTGGACGTGACGTCCGGCGTCTGATCGTAAAGCGGTCCGATCCGCGGCAATCTTCGATGACCTGTTACAATCGTCCCCCATGCAGACGGTCGCCGACAAATCAGACCGGCCCACGGCGCTTACGCTTTTGGCAAGTGAAAGGCCACGCAACGTCGGCTGGTTACAGGCCGCCGGGCTTCTTTTTGGGGATTGGGGCACAAGCCGCCTGTACGTGCTGGGGCTGGCGCTGTTTTTTGCCGGGCGGACCAGCTTCTGGCTCATCGTGATGATGAGCGGGCTGATACTGGGGGTCGGCTGGGCTTACAGCCAGATTTGCCGGATCTATCCCGATGGCGGCGGGGTCTATACCGCGGCGAAGCAGACCAGCCGCGTTTTGGCGGTCATCGGCGCGCTGCTGGTCTTTGCCGATTACACCGTCACCGCCAGCCTGAGCGTGCTGGATGCTTTTCACTATTTCGGCCTGCCCGTGCATCAGCACGAAGTGACGGCAATTTCCACAGCCGCCGACGATAAGCGGCCGGTCCGCACCGCCGGCCAGAACTACAATCCGGACCCGCGTCTGGATGCCGGCGACCGCCTCGATACGGCGCGGGTCAAACCATCTTCCGAGAAGGAACGGCTCCTGGCCTGGGATTCGCCGGGCCTTTGGGCGATTATGGCCATTGCCGCGATCGGCCTATTCAACATGCTGGGCCCGAAGCACACCGGGGGCGTCGCGTTGATTGCCGCCGTGGGAATGATTTTCATCACGGTGCTGATTTCGGCGTTCGCGCTGCCGCAGGTTCCCTGGCGCCAGCTTCCGCATCGCATCGGAGCGCCGGACTTTTCACATCCCGGAGAATTGTGGGTTGCGTTCGTCTCGATCGTCCTGGCGCTGAGCGGCGTGGAAGCGATCGCCAACCTGACCGGCGTCATGCGCCGGCCGGTTTCCGTGACCGCCGGCAAGGCAATCTGGGTCGTCGCGGCCGAGGTCGCCATCTTCAACATTGTCCTGGCGGTCTGCATGCTGGCGATCTTTCCGCTCAACCGCGACGGGCACATGGAGGACATGGCCGCCTTCCTGTCCGGCCACTACGTCGGCCAATGGGGGGAGTTGGCAGTGCGGGTGATCGGCGGCGTGCTGCTGCTCTCGGCCGGCAATACCGCAATCGCCGGCATGATCTCGGTGCAATACCTGATGGCCCGCGACGGCGAGCTTCCGGCGCCGCTCGTTCACGTCAATCGCTTCGGCGTGCCGTGGCTGCCGGCGCTGATCGCATCCGGCGTGCCGATCCTCGTCCTTCTGATCAGCCACAATCTCGACCAGCTCGCGGCGCTCTACGCCATTGGCGTCATCGGAGCGGTGGCGATCAACATTTCGCTGTGCGCTTTCCACCCGCGCCTGCGCAAGCTCCGCCGCAAGGCTCTCATGATGTTCCTTGGAGCGATTCTGCTGCTGATCTGGCTGACTCTGGCTTACGTCAAGCGCGAGGCACTGTTGTTCGTCAGTATCGTCCTGCTGGTTGGATTGTCGGCCAGACAGGTCAACAAGTGGTTGGCCCGCCGCAAGGGTCCGCGGCCCACGTTGCTTCGGCAGGCCGTCATGGCGCAGCTCGGCGGCGGCGCGCTCGATCGGCCGCGCGTCCTGCTTGGAACGTACGGTTCCGAAGCCCTGGCCCAGGCGGCATTGGCGGAGGCAAAGCGCAGTGGCTCGACCCTGATCGTCTGCTTCATTCGCCAGGTCCACCTCGATTATCGCTGGGACCGTCGCCTTTCCATGGATACGGATCTTGCCGCATTGCGGACCTTCTCGCGGTTCCTCGAGCTCGGGCATGAAATGGGCGTGCCGGTGCTGCCGATTTACGACAGCGGCGCCGCCGCCGCCGAGCTGATCGCCGAAGCCGCCGCCATGACCGGCTGCGACCGCGTGCTGATCGGCTCCAGTCGCCAGGGCGCCATCTATCATCTCATCAAGGGATCATTCCACCAGCGGCTCGAGGCGCTGCTGCCGTCCGAAATCAGGATCGAAGTGATCCGACCCGAAACGACGCCCCAGCCGGTCCCCGACACCGTCGAGGTTCCACGCTTCGCGGGAGAAGCGCGGTGAACGGCCGATCTGCCGCAACGCGCACCACACGATGGATTCCGACCTGGAAGCAGGCCCTGGTCGCATTCGGTCTCGCGGCGATCCTCCTATTGCTTAACGACCTGTGCTTTTTCGAATCGGTGTTGATTCCCAGCTCGTCGATGAACCCGACGATCCTTCCCGGTGAACGCATCTTCCTTCGGAAACTCCCGCGCCCGGCGTTCAAGCGGTTCGATCTCGTCGCGATTGACAGCCATAAGCTGGGCCGGCGGATCGCCAAGCGGATAATCGCGTTGCCGGGCGAGCGGGTGCGAGTGGAAAATGGTTGGCAGGTTGTCGTCAATCGCCGGCGATTTTCCTATTCCGATGAAGATTTGCGCCATGAGCGGGTGGAATCGGGAGATCACGCTATTAGGCTGGCTAAGCCTGAGCGGTCGGTCGTTGAAACGAAGTTCGCCAAGCAAGATCTGCTGTTGGGGCCCGACGAGTATTTCGTGTTGGGCGACAACCGCCTGTCCAGCGACGACAGCCGAACGATTGGCCCGGTGACGAGGAGCCAGATTCAGGGAACGCTGGGGCTCATCTGGTACTCCTTTGACCCCAGGCAGCATAAGCTTCGGACAGACCGCTTCTTTCAAATGGCGCGTTAACTGTGCCTGTATTGTCTGATCGGTATTCTGTATTCTGAATGGAATGACCGAGAACTTGCGCCGACTGATCCGCGACATACCGGATTTTCCCAAACCCGGGATCCTTTTTCGCGACATCACGCCCCTGTTGGCTGACCCGCCGGGGCTGGCGTTGGCGGTGGAGCTGCTGGCCAACCCGTTCCGGGGAAAGAATATTGATCTGGTCGTCGGTGCCGAGAGCCGCGGGTTTATTTTCGGGACGGCGGTGGCCTGCTGCCTGTCGGCGGGGTTCGTCATCGTCCGCAAGCCCGGCAAGCTCCCCCACCAGCGCATCTCGATGACCTATGACCTGGAGTACGGGAAGGACACCCTGGAGATGCATGCGGATGCGATCGTCAAGGGACAGCGAGTGCTGATCGTGGATGATCTGCTGGCCACCGGCGGCACGATGAAGGCCTGCTGCGATCTGGTCAAAAAGCTCGGTGGCCACATCGCGGGCATCGCGGTCTTGATCGAGCTTTCCGGCCTGCACGGCCGCGAAAAGGTTAAGCCGACGGACGTTCACTCCGTCATCCAATATGGGTGATGACGAAGGTGACGGGTGAAACCGCCTCGAGCAGACGATGGCCACACCTACCTGGTCCCTGCGACGCCTGCATGCGCTCGATGACGCGCATATCAGTGGGCTGGCCGAGGTATTGATCGACTGTGTTGAAGGCGGCGCATCGGTGAGCTTTATGCATCCGCTGACGCGCAACCGTGCCGTGGCATTCTGGAGCCGCGTCGGCCAAGACGTGGCGGCGGGCCGACGCGCCCTGTTGGTCGCCGAAGATGCGCAAGGCATCTGCGGCACCGTGCAGTTGGCGTTCGACCTGCCCGAGAATCAGCCGCACCGCGCCGATCTGGCAAAGATGCTCGTGCATCGCCGCGCTCGCCGCCAGGGCGTGGGGGCGGCGCTGGTGCAGGCCGCCGAAAGCATGGCGCGCGAATGTGGCAAAACGCTGCTGGTGCTCGACGCCGTCACCAACGGCAACGCCGCCCGCCTGTACGAGCGCCTGGGATGGGTGCGCGTGGGTGATATCCCCGGTTATGCCTTGACACCACGGGGCGAACCTTGCAGCACGACCGTGTTTTACCGCAATCTCGACGTTTAGCTCACAATGCCAGACAATCGACCTTCGAGTTCAACGCCCAATTCGCTTGCACGCCGGTTGATTACTGACAACTGGCAACTCGCCACTGGCGACTCTCGTCTCACTGGTTCCATTTCCCGCCTTCCCGCTGTATTGTTCCCAATCCAATGCGGACCAATGACAATGCGCGTCATGTTGAAGCGGCGACAACGCGGGGCGGACTGCCGGTTTCTCCTTCGATGGGGCCGGCGGTCCACGAGGCCGGCATCGGCGAGCACCAGCCCCTGGTGGATGGAAGGGTGGTGCTGATTTCAGTGCTGTCAATAGCGCTGGCGGTCTTCGCGGCTTGCGTCGCCGACCTGCTGCTCCGCCTGATCTATCTCATCACCAACTTTTCATTCTACGGCCGCTTCTCCGCCGACTTCGCCGACCCGACCACCCAGCACGTGGGGCTCTTCGTCATCGCCATTCCGGTGATCGGCGGAATCATCGTCGGCCTGATGGCTCGGTACGGCTCGGAAGGGATTCGCGGGCACGGCATCCCCGAGGCGATGGAGCAGGTGCTGGTGCGGCAAAGCAAGATCCCCGCCCGGCTGACGTTCCTCAAGCCGCTCTCGGCGGCGGTGGCCATCGGGACGGGCGGACCCTTCGGCGCCGAAGGCCCGATCATCGCAACCGGCGGGGCGATGGGCTCGCTCATCGGGCAGATACTCAAGACGACCGCCGCGGAGCGCAAGACGCTGCTGGCGGCCGGCGCCGCCGCGGGAATGGCCGCCACCTTTGGCAGCCCGGTATCGGCCGTGCTGCTGGCGATCGAGCTGCTCCTGTTCGAGTTCCGCCCGCGGTCGTTCATTCCAGTTGCCCTGGCCAGCTCCACCGCCGCGGGCATGCGGTTTCTGTTCAACATGACCTACCCCGTCTTCGCCATGCCCGTGCTGCACCACGCGGCGGATCTGTCACTGGCCGTCTACATCGCCGTCGGGGCGATCGTCGGCGTCGCCTCCGTCTTCGTCACCGAAGCCGTTTACCTCGTTGAAGATGCCTTTGACCTGCTGCCAATCCACTGGATGTGGTGGCCGGCGATCGGGGCCGTCGCGGTCGGCGTGATCGGGTACTTCGCCCCCCATACGCTGGGCGTGGGGTATGACAACATCGCCCAGGCGATTTCCAATTCCCTGACGCTCAAGGCCATGGCGATGCTGTGCATCCTGAAATTCGTCTCCTGGGCGATCGCGCTGGGAAGCGGGACATCGGGAGGCACTCTGGCCCCCCTGTTCACGATCGGCAGCACGCTGGGCGCGCTGCTGGGGATCGCGGCCGCGAAGTTGATGCCGCATCTGGGAATCGACCCGCGCGTGGCGGCGCTGGTGGGTATGGCTGCCCTGTTCGCCGGCGCCTCCCGCGCGCTTCTGGCGTCCGTCGTCTTCGCTTTCGAGACGACCCTCCAGCCGCTGGGGTTGCTGCCGCTGCTGGGCGGCTGCACCGCGGCTTACTTCGTGTCGTGCGCGCTGATGCCGACGACGATCATGACCAAGAAGATCGCCCGCCGCGGCGTGCGCGTGCCGGCCGAATACGTCGCCGACTTCCTCGACCAGGTGCTGGTCGGCGAGGTAGCCCCGCGGGAAATCATCTGCCTGAACGCCGATCAGACGCTGGAAGAAGTGCGCCGATGGATCGACTCGAGCG
>Ga0307477_10002780_pt1 | contig 13361 bp, 12 predicted proteins | sample atmos_gasesECM2C_FD_203316 | JGI IMG/M metagenome (GOLD analysis project Ga0307477, IMG submission 203316) | Hardwood forest soil microbial communities from Morgan-Monroe State Forest, Indiana, United States - atmos_gasesECM2C_515 | ecosystem: Environmental > Terrestrial > Soil > Temperate...
CGGCTCGAACTCTGGACTGGACGTGAGCCAAGCAGAGCAGCTCGTCTACACCGCGTCCGAAACGATCCCAGACCTAGAGCGGCAAATTCAGCAGCAGGAGAACGTGCTCAGCGTTCTGCTCGGCGAGAATCCTGAATCCATTCCCCGCGGACGCTCGCTTACCGAACAGCCCGTCCCCCAAAACGTTCCGGCCGGCATTCCCTCGGAATTACTCGAGCGCCGGCCGGACGTCCGCCAGGCAGAGCAGATCATGGTCGCAGCCAACGCGCAAATCGGCGTCGCAAAAGCTGCGTTCTTTCCAAACCTGTCTCTCACTGGACTCGGAGGCCTCGAGAGCAATGCCTTGCACCAGTTCATCACCGCGCCCTCGGAGACTTGGTACGCGGCCTTCAATGTAAGTCAGCCTGTCTTCCAAGGAGGGGCACTCCAGTCTCAGCTCAGGCTCGCCCGCGCCAACTGGCAGGAAGCCGTGTTCTCTTACCAGCAAACCGTTCAGAACGCCCTTGAACAGGTTTCCAATTCACTCGTCGCTTCTCAAAAAGACCGTGAGTTCCGCGAGCAACAGGAATTGCTCACGCAAGCAGCGCAGCAGACCGACCAATTTTCCGAGGTGCTTTATAAGAACGGCGGCGCGAGTTACCTGCAAGTCCTGACCAGCGAAACAAATTACTTCTCAGCGGAACTCAACCTGGTGCAAGCCCAGCTCAACGAGCGATTAGCGCTAGTTCAGCTTTACCAGACCCTCGGTGGTGGATGGCAACAATAAGGGAAGGATCAAAGATGTTTAACAGAATTCTGGTTGCGTGCGACGGATCTCCTGAATCTGGACAGGCATTATGAAACGGATAGCGTTCCTTTCAATCTTCCTTGCCGCGCTCATCGAGTTCGCGATTGAGCGTGCAAGGTTCGACCTGTGGATTGTGGCCGTAGTTGCGATCGTGACCCTACTGTGGAATGTCGTGGGACGAGCGCTACGTCCTGATGTGAACTCGAAAAAGAACGACAACAGTGAGTCCGTTTGCAAGGGATAGTTGCAATGTTGATGAATGTCCGAGCACCTGATCGTCGCGCACCGATCCGTTGGGAGCGGGTTTCGATGGAGTGTTCGGGGAAAGGTAGTTTGAAAATGAAAACGAAGTTGTTGTTCTTGCTCCTGCTGTTCGCTGCTGTAGCTTCTCGTGCGATGGCGGCTTCCGACGATGGCGAAATAAATTGTCGCATCGAAATAAATTCTCACACTGGAAGGAGGCCATCGCTTGTGACTCCCGTTGAGGAGCCAGCGATCACGACCGTGCCAACAGGTCCGTCGGCTGCGGCAGACGATCCCAAGCAAGTGCTGCAGGATTATGACTCTTTAATGATCGCGCTCACACAGAAGTTCTCTGCCACACTCGCCACGATCGCCGATGCTGTCAAGCGCGGCGAAGTCAGCAGCGAGCAGGCAAGAGAGATGAGTGCCGAGCAATATCAGGTCACCCACATGCAATTTGAACTGCTCAGTCTGTGGCGTGGAATCGAAGAACAGGACTCAGCGAGAATTCCCGATGTTGAAGCAAAACCGGATTCAACGCAAGAAAGCGAAGTCGTAATGGTGGCATTGCCGTTCTCATCCCTTCAACTCAATCCGTCGTTGATTTCGTATCTCAGTTTGACGTCCTCCCAAGTTGAAGCTATCCAGCAAGTAATGATGCGGGAACAACATAGTCTCGAGCCTTTGATGACGGCGCTTCGAACTGCACGAGAGAAGCTGCTTGCAATCGGCAGTGAACACGCAAATGAGAAGCAGGTCAAAGCTCTCGCCGATACAGAAGCAAGTCTGCTGGCAAGGCTGATCGTCGCGAACGCCCGCATGCAATCCAAAATTTACAAAATTCTCAGCCCCGACCAGCGACAAAAGCTCAGCGATCTCGAACGAACGCAGGGCGCAGTCACATCGGATAGTAGGTAAAGGAGCAATCACTGTGAAATACAGATTGGAGGCTACGCGCGTCACAGCCGATACGCACGCGCAAACGGTCGCGCCGCACAACCTCGACCTCACGGGTAAAACGACTACTTTGCAAGCGACCGCACAATCTTTAGCGGTTTCGGTGTTGGACCTAGTGGCCACACGAGCGGGTGAGCCCGCGGGCAGTGCCATTGCGCGGTCGGTGGAATTGGCGCGGCAGGTTGAGCAACTGGGATACAAACGCTACTGGGTGGCGGAACATCACTCCATTCAGGGACTGGCTTGCTCAGCCACACCGGTGCTGATCGGACATATCGCCGCTGCGACGAAAACGATTCGAGTGGGCAGCGGTGGAGTCATGCTGCCAAATCATGCACCGCTGGTGGTAGCGGAACAGTTTGGGACGCTGGAAGCAATCTATCCGGGTCGAATCGATCTAGGGTTGGGACGAGCTCCGGGTGGCGATGTTCAGACAATGCGCGCGTTGCGACGTGGTTTGCCTCAAGACGGCGATGACTTTCCGTCGCTTATTGAAGAGTTGCGCACATACCTGGGGCCTGAAAGACCAGGTCAAGTTGTGAAAGCGGTGCCCGGACAAAACAGCAATGTGCCAATCACAGTGCTTGGATCGAGCGGCTTCAGCGCTCAACTAGCAGCGACATTAGGGCTGCCGTTTGCGTTCGCAGCCCATTTGGCACCTGACCATTTGCATTCGGCAGCACAGCTCTATCGAGAGCGCTTCCGGCCGAGCCATGCATTACGGGAGCCGTATCTCCTCGTTGCGGTGCAGGTGATGGCGGCGGAGACGGATGCGGCGGCTCGGCGATTGTTCACTACTCCACAGCAGCGTTTGCTACGAGCGATTGGGGGTGAGTCGGCGGAATTGTTGCCCCCCGTCGATTCAATTGAGCCTCTATGGCATGACGGAGAGCGAGCGGCTGTGGAGAACAGATTGCGCGCGGCGATCGTGGGATCGGATGCAACCGTGCTGGCTGGGCTGGAGAGACTGGCGAATAATACGCGTGCCGATGAGGTGATCGTTTTGACGGAGACGTATGAGCACAGTGACCGGGTTGACTCATATCGACGCGTAGCTCGCATTGCTGCAAAAATCTTGGCGCCGACAGGTGAGGCTTATGCGGGTTGACGTCGGCGGTCGGCTCCGTCTCTCAATACTCGACCACACCCCGGTATCGAGCGGTTCGACACTAGGCGAGGCCTTCTGGCATTCCACGAGGCTGGCCGAGCTCGCCGAACAGGTCGGCTATGAGCGGTATTGGGTGGCCGAGCACCACAATATGCCATGGCTGGCCAGTTCCTCGCCTGCGGTCCTGGTCGCGCACGTAGCTGCCCGAACCACGCGCCTGCGCGTCGGCTCAGGTGGCATAATGCTGCCCAATTACGCGCCGCTCGCGGTCGTCGAGCAGTTCGGCATGCTTGAGGAGTTGCACCCTGGCAGAATCGATCTCGGTTTGGGCAGGTCGTCCGGGGGAGACCAGGTCGCGTCTAACGCACTCCGGCGCACTGATCAGGATTATGCGCCATTGCTCGCCGAGCTTCTGGCGTTTTTCCGGGGCAAGTTTCCGGAAGGTCATCCGTACGGAAGCGTCACCGCCGTCCCGGGCCACGGGACCATGCCCAACATATGGCTGCTAGGGTCAGGTACGTATAGTGCGGAGCTGGCCGGTACGATCGGACTGCCTTTCGGGCACGGCGGGCACTTCGCGGCCGCAAACAATGTCGCCGCGGTCGAAGCGTATCGTCAGTCCTTCCGTCCGTCACCGGCACTTCAGAAGCCATACGCGATCGTCTCAGTGGGAGTCATCTGTGCCGAAACCGACGAAATTGCCGAGCGCCACCATCGCGCAGCGTACGTCAGCACTGTTCGCAATTTGTCTGGCACCCGAGGTCCGCTGCTCTCGGCCGACGAGATCGAAGCCGGGCCGCCAGGACCATGGTCCGCGGCACAGGAGCAGTTCGTCACGGAGGTCTTCTCCTCCCACATCGTGGGTTCACCGTCCACTGTAAAGGCGGGTCTTGAGGCGCTCGCCCAGCGCACGGGCGCGGACGAGATCATGATCGCCACCATCATGCACGGGTACCAGGATCGGCTACGGTCATACGAGCTAATCGCGGACGCATGCTTTCCAAGGAACTCAATCGGGGTTAGTTCACGAGGTACAGGAGGAATTACATAATGCGCGCAATGGTTTTTGATCGCTACGGCGACCCAGATGTCATGAGCTTGAGGGACGTCCCGGTTCCTGAACCGCAAGATGGCGAAGTTTTGATCCGGGTCGGCTATGCGGGTGTTAATCCATCCGACACGAAAGCGCGCTCCGGCGAAAGCGCACGCGGAGGCTATCGCTATCGAGAAGTGAAGTTTCCTTTCGTTGTCGGCATGGATGGTGCCGGTGTTGTGGAAAGAACGGGATCGAACGTCAACGGATTCAGGCCCGGAGATCGCGTAATTACCTGGAGTGCTGCCGATGGGAGGACGTGGGGGAGCTATGCGGAATTCATGCGTGTTCCGGTGAAGAATCTCTCCCCGATGCCGAAAAGCTTGAGCTTCGCTCAAGCAGCCGTAGTACCTGTTGCTTCGCTAACCGCATTTCAGGCTCTTTTCCATACGGAAAAGGGTGGAATGATTCCGGGCCAAAAGGTACTCATTCACGGTGCAGCTGGAGGCGTTGGTAGCTTCGCCGTGCAATTTGCAAAAAGTGCCAGTTTGCTTGTAGCAGCGACTTGCGGTAGTCAAAATGTGGACTATGTCAGAAGCTTGGGCGCAGACGTTCTAATTTGACTACAAGACTGAAGATGTATCGACGAACGCAATTTGCTGGAAGCCCGGATGATAGTCACAACCTATAATCAGCATGTTCGGCTCCTTTCCTCCGAACCCTTTGGTGGTTAGCGCTTCCAAAGTCTACTCGGGCCTGGGAGCCGACATTGTTTATGGAATCATTACCAGGGTCAGAAACACAACACTCGTGCGGGAGTGAGGACAAGATTAAGGAGTTGAACATGGATCTAATGGGGCCGTTAAGAGCAGAAAAACAGCCAAACGACCGTAGCGTAATTCTTCGGTTTGCGTTTGCTGGATTCGGACCACTTATTCAGCAAGCAGGGGAGCTGCGGTGATCAGGGCCTCAATTTCCTTCCGCACACGCGTAATCTCTAGCAGCTTTCGATCTAAGGCCGCAAGTATTTTATTTTCCAAAGGGAGGCCGGTGATCTTCACGTTGTCGTCGATCTTGACATGTGGTTGGGGAAGGGCTGGCGGCCGATTCTTCGGCAAACCATCCGCTTGCCCATTTAATCTCGCGAGAAATTCCAACCCGAAATAGCGGCCATTCCGATTGCGAACGGTTGCCATGACTTTCACAGGGTGCGGAGTCGGAAATTCAATCTCAACCAGATCGTCAAGCTCCATATCCACGCCGGCATGTAGAGCCATCCCGCCCTGACTCAATCCAGTACCGCGGCCAGTCACCGCAATCGCAGGAAGCCGGCTGCACGGAAGGATGTGGACCCGCAGGTCCCCCGGATACCGTTGCCAGCGTCGGGTATTTGTGTGAGACGCATTCATTTGAGTAACTCGAAATGAAAAAAGGACGCCGCGCTGATTAAAACCAGTATTCCAAGTGCAACTGATCCTAAGACGATCTTCAAGGCTCCGCTTTGTGACGGCGCCCTATGAATGATCGCCGATCGATACTTCGCAATCCAGCGGTCTTCATCGGAGCTCTGGTTTAAGTGTGACTGAATCGCGAGCTGTAAATTGCGCCGGTTGTTTCGATCAAGCGCTACGAACCGAAACGCCTGCTGCGTGCGAGACACAGGGTCCAACATTTCTGCCTTCCCGAGCACCGGTCCTCCGTCAGTGAGGAAGATCAAACTAGCTCGGGCGTTCGGATCCAGAGGATGAGGCAGACGGAGCATGCCGCCAGCTACGGAAATAACTTGCAAATAGCCTGTCACACGGCTCCCATCCTGGCATCGAAGAACAGCCGGGGTGGAGTTTGGAAGCTGTACTCGGGTATCGCGTCGGGACGCGAGGACTGGGGGGAGGGTTGCCATGCGAGGCGAGTATGTTACGCAATCAAAAACCACAGGAGATTACGGAAGGGCTTGACCCTTCGCAAAGCGAGCTGAAAGGCTGCGATTAGTGCTGCGAGTGTGGTTCCATCAGCGTAAGCGAAAGCTGCCCAGGGAGGTAGAGGGCTCACGGAGGCAAGAAAAAATGCTCCAGCCTCAGATACAGCACTAAGACTTGTCGGTACAGAACCTCACTCAAGTACCTTGAATATGCTCGACTGCAACCCCACGGCGCATGTCACTCCCCGACAAGTGCATGTCACTGTCAGACAAGTCTAAAGCCGCGCCCCGGAGTATCCTTCCTGCACAAAGGGCGTTGGAGCTTGGTGAATGTCGTGCTCGGTGACCCCAGGTTGTGTCACGGAATGTGAGTTCCGGGTAGGAGAGCCTATGAATCGCATTGGGCAGTGGATGTCCCTGTTTGTCGTGTGTCTGCTCTTGAGTGGGGTTTGCTTTCCGCAGTCGTCCTCCAGTTCTCTACGCGGAACCGTGACAGATCCCGCGGGGAGCGCACTTCCCGACGCCACCGTTGTCGTGGCTAATGTGGATTTGAAGATTACCCGGTCGGCGAAGACGGGCGGAGTGGGAGACTACAGTTTCCCGGCGCTGCCGCCCGGTACCTACACCCTGACCGTGACCGCCGGCGGATTCGCGCGTTATGAGCAGACCGGGATTCAGCTACTGGTGAACACACCAGCCACGGAGAACGTGCGGCTTAAGGTCGGGGCTACGACCGAGCACGTCACGGTTACCAGCGAAGCTCCAGTACTGAATTTGGTGGACGCCTCGCTAGGAAACTCCTTCAATCAGACCCAGGTGCGGCAGATTCCTCTTGAGGGCCGCAACGTTCCCGACCTGCTCAGCCTGCAGGCAGGTGTGTCGTACACGGGCAACCGTCCCGACATCGACAAAAACCAGGATACGCGAAACGGAGCAGTCAACGGTGCACGCAGCGATCAGAGCAACATTACACTCGATGGCGTCGACGTGAACGACCAATCGAATGGGTATGCCTTTACTTCGGTTTTACCGACCACTCTCGATTCCGTGCAGGAGTTCCGGGTTACCACTTCGAACTACAACGCCGATCAGGGGACCGGCTCGGGAGCACAAGTGTCGCTGGTGACAAAAAGTGGTAGTAACAGCTTCCACGGGTCGGTCTACGAATACCACCGCAACACGATTACCAGCGCCAATGATTACTTCGTCAAGACCGCCGAAGTAAGCAGCGGGCAGCCGAACGTCCCCGACAAATTGCTGAGAAACATCTTTGGCGCGTCGGTTGGCGGTCCGTTGAAAAAGGATCGGCTTTTCTTCTTTGTCAACTATGAGGGCACGCGCCAGCGCGAGCAGGAGAGCACAGTACGGACGATACCCTCCCAAAGTCTTTGTAAAGGTAATCTGCAATACAACGACCAGAATGGCGGAGTGACCACGCTGACGCCCGCTCTCATCGCCCAACTGGACGCTGGGAATCTCAGTGCCGCGGGGCTCACGGGTTATAACAACCAGGGTCCCGGAATCAATTTGAACATTCTTAACGGTAGTACAGGCTACTGGGACAAGACGTTCTGCCAATTCGTAACCAACGATACGTCAGTAGGTGACGGCTTGAACTACTCCGGTTACCGCTTCCGAGCGCCGGTGAGCCTGAACAACAATGTTTTCATCGGCCGCCTCGACTATCACCTGACAGCCGATGGCAAGCACAGTCTGTTCTGGCGCGGGGCGCTCCAGAACCTGACGAATCCGCAGGCTCCGTTTCTACCGGGTTCGCCCCCCGAGCAGACCATCGTCGACCACAGCAAGGGGTTGGTCGTGGGATACACGGCGGTACTCAGCTCCAACAAGGTCAACTCGTTTCATTGGGGATTCACCCGGCAGAGCACGGGCTTCCAGGCGGGCGCACCGCAGCAGCATTGGGATCTGTTTTACGGCCTCGATCAGGGCGTCGCGTACAGTCACAACTCGCAGACCCCGATGCACAACGTTCTCGATGATTTCTCCTGGACGAAAGGTAAACACACTTTGCAGTTCGGTGGGAACCTGGGTTTCGCGCGCGACCCTCGCCAGAGCTATGAACATTCGTTCAGTGTAGGAAAGGGAGCAACCAATTGGATGGCTCCCACGGGCTTTGCAAACACTGCCACTTTCGATCCAGTCACGCACGTGCAGATCAGCACAGGCAGTCTGCTCGACCCCTACTATATCGGCATGCCGGAACCTGTCTCCAGCCCGCAATATGATCTCCCCATGCTGGGCCTGCTGGGCATGGTTTCCGATTTAGTCAGGAATACCAACTACGATAAGACCGGAACCAATCTGGCCGAAGGGTCCGCGGTACAACGGAAATACGGAATGAACTGGTACGAACTCTACGGCCAGGATTCCTGGCGTATTAAACCGAACCTGACCCTGACCTATGGGGTGCGCTGGTCGTTATTCCCGCCACCCTGGGAAGTCAACGGTTACCAAGCGAGTCCGACGTGCGATCCCAGTCAGAATCCAGTGACTGGCTGTCCCTCCTGGAGCTTCAATGCTGGCACGGAATTCAATCAGATGGTCCAGCTCATGAATCAGGGCCAGGGTTACACTTCCGTTCCTCTGGTCTCGTTCAAACTGGGTGGACCCGCGAACAACGGGCCGGGTTTCTATAACTTCGAGAAATCGGATTTCTCACCGCGAGTCTCCTTTGCTTATTCGCCCCGCCCCGAAGGTGGCTGGATGGGGAAACTGTTTGGGGACAATGACAAGACGGTAATCCGCGGCGGATTCGGGAAAGTGTACGATCGCGCCGGGATGCAACTGCTAAGCACGTTCGACGCTAACGCGCCCGGCGGCTTGAGTTCGACGGTGCAGAACCCATGTTGCTATTTAACGGACCCCAGTGGGGCGACATTTCTACCCTACGATACTGCTAACGGCTCGCCGCGGATTACAGACGTTAACACAATTCCCAGGAACACTTTGGGTGGCGGGTTGCAGATTTTTCCTGATCCTCCGCCGGGCCAGTTTCCGCAAACTCCCGCCAATGGCAGCCAAGCCATCACGTGGGGCGTGGACCAGTCCATTAAGACTCCCTACGCCTACGCGATCGACTTTTCCATTGCCCGCGAATTGCCCAGGCAATTTTCGCTGCAGCTTGCGTACGTCGGGCGCCTGGGCCGCAATTTGCTCACGCAGCGCGACCTCAGGCAGCCTCTCGACCTGGTCGATCCCCGTGACAAGAGTCTTGACTATTTCAAGGCGGCAACGGCTCTGTCGCAGTTGGCCCGCAAAGTCCCTCGGGTTGCGCCCAGCGCAGTCACCGAGGCGCAGCTAAATGGAACCGCCAAGTACTGGCATGACATGCTGGGGCCGCTCAACTCCAGCGCCAACGGTTATTTGGTGTACTTCAGCACTCCTGGCTGTCAAGTTTCGACTTCCAACCCCACGTGCGTCGATACAGACCCGAATAACGGCCTGGTTCAGGCTGTTTACGGTCTTTTTACAGGCACCGGCGCCTATCCCGGCAATGAGGTCGTCGGGCTGGGGAACGTCGACTTGTATTACTACCTCGCCGATAATGCAGGCAACTACTACTTTTTCAATGGCCCGACCGGCGGCTGTTTGTATTTAGCGCCGAATTGCACCGCAGGCGAGATGCTCAATAACCAGCTGACTACTCAATATGCCTGGAGTTCCATCGGTTCCTCGAACTACAACGGGCTGCAGGCGAGTTTGCGCAAGCAGTTCGGCCATGGACTTCAATTCGACCTTAATTACACCTATTCGAAGTCAATCGACATCACTTCCTCCGCGACCCGGCTGGGGTTCAGTTCGAGTGTCAATGTTGGTGCTCCCGGAACGCGGCTAGTGAACGCGTTTGCTCCGAACGCTCGCCGCGGTGTGTCGGACTTCGATACCACCCATCAGTTGAATGCCAACTGGATTGCCGAGTTGCCTTTTGGCAAGGGGCGCTATTTCGCGAGTAACGCCGGAACTGCGCTCGACGCCGTCATCGGTGGCTGGCAGTTGTCAGGCCTGGGCCGCTGGACCAGTGGCTTCCCCTTCACCGTCGATAACGGTAACTTTTGGCCCACCGACTGGGACGAGCAGGGTATCGCCCAAATGGTGAATCGTCCGAAGACCGGACATTTCGTGCAACCGGGTGGCTCGGTCAGCGTTTTCGCTAATCCTAGTGTCGCGTTCACCAACGATTTCATCCATCCGTTTCCGGGTGGAAGCGGTTCTCGAAATGTGATCCGCGGGGATGGCTTTGCCGGTCTTGACATGGCTTTGAGCAAGCGATGGAAGATGCCATGGGAGAGCAACAGTCTGCAATTCCGGTGGGAGGTTTTTAACGTGACGAACCTGCACCGGTTCAATGTTCTGTCGGGTTTAGGGACACAGGCCTGCGCCTGCATTGCGTCTTTGCAGCAGGTGCCGCAGTCGTTCGGCAACTACACTGGCCTGCTCACCCAGCCACGTGTAATGCAATTCGCACTGAGGTACGAGTTCTAGAATTTCAGCGGCATCCCGAGATAGGGCGGCCTTAGCCGGGCGCCCAAGTTGATTTCTGCTCATGCTATGACGACCCTTGCACGCAAGTTGCGTCTGGTGGACTACTTTGCGCTGGGTTTCGGCGTGATGGTAGGCACCGCTTGGCTCGTCGTCATGGACGACATCCTGAGGCGCGGTGGGCCACTCGGCGCGATCCTTGGATTCACGGCGGGAGCGTTAATTCTTCTGCCAATCGGCTACGTGTACGGACAGCTGGTCAAACAAATTCCAGACGCCGCGGGCGAGGCGGCGTACGTGGCGAGATTTTTTCCTCCGTCCGTGAGCTTTGCCACCGGCTGGATGATGTTCCTCAGCTACTTCCTCACCTGTCCATTCGAGGCGTTGGCCGCCGGACGAATCAGCGGTTATCTCTTCCCGTCGTTGAATAAGTACGAACTGTACCGTCTCGGCGGATACCCCGTGTACTTGCCGCACATGCTGCTGGGCTTGACCATCACAGTCTTGTTGACCTGGCTTAACTACCGCGGAATCCAAGGCAGTGCCCGGTTGAGCAAGGCCACGACATTCACATTCCTTACTCTTGTCATCATCTTCGCTTTAGCGGGAGCTAACCACGGGTCCGTTTCGAATTTCCATCCGCTGTTCAGCCACGCGCCGCTGCTTTCCATTTTGCTGGTTTGGCAAGTCGTGCCCTGGCTGGTGTCGGGCTTTGAGTCCGTGGGCAAGTGCGCGGAGGAAGCCAATCCCAATTTCGACGGGCGCGACTTTTCCGTCGCCATCCTTCTGACAATCTTCGCGGGACTTACATTTTTCTGGGTGGTAATCGGAGCGGTTTCGTACGTAGCCCCCTGGCAAAGTCTAAGCAGCAACCAGCAGTTCCCAACGGCGATCGCGTTTGAGCGTGCGCTTCACGCCCACTGGATCGTTGTGCTCATCATGGGTTCAGCCCTGGTGGCGCTGGTGCAGGCGTTCAATGCCAACATGGTGGCGTCCTCGCGCCTGCTCTATGCCATGTCGCGCCGCAACTTACTCAATCCTTGGATGAGCCGCGTGCATCCCGTCAATCGAACTCCTTCCACGGCAATTATCGCGGTTGGAATTGCAACGGGGCTGGCGATCTTCATGGGGGAAGCTCTGTTGGTCCCGATCTTGGAAGTAGGCGCGGTGACGGCAGCAGTGGCCTGGATGGCCGCCTGTGCGTCTTACTATCGCATGAAGCCACCGTGGCGCCAGCGTTCCGCAGCCGTCTTTGGCCTGGTCGTCACCTCGGTCATGATCCTGGTGAAATTGGTGCCCTTGGTTCCGGGTCACTTCACCTCGCACGAATGGATAGCTCTGGCGATTTGGGGATTGTTGGGTGCGGCGGTTCGGACGTCACGGAAAAGCGATCAGCAACGCGAACCCGCGACGGAAGTAGCAACTCTCGAAACCTAAGGCTACACTCGTCAAGACGCTGGGATCGACACTACAAGTGCCCGGCCGATGCCGCTTAGTTCGGCTTGAAACATCCCGTCTCCGCGATCCCTCTCTGGAAGAGCCGTCGAACTTCCTGTTCCTTCTCGCGATTCCAGGTTTTAGCCGCGATTTGTGCGCGGAAATTGCGGGGACAGGTACCAAACTGCTTGCGGAAGACTCGACTGAAGTGAGCGGAATCGCTGAAGCCCCAGGAAAAGGCGATCTCGGTGATCGTTTTCCGGCTCAGGCCTGGATTCGTCAGATCGTTCCTGCACTGCTCCAAACGACGTTCTCGAATGCAATCTCCCAGCGTGCTGCCGGAGTTGGAGAAGAGACGGTGCAAATGCCGAGTGGAGATATCTGCGGCCGCTGCGATCTCTGCCGGCCGCAGCCCTGGGTCCGGCAAATGGTCATCAATAAATCTCTGAATCCGCGAGCGGAGTTGCGGCGGACTGTGCTCCTCGCTCTCCGCATGGCCAAGGCACGCCGATAGAATCTGGAAATAGGCGTCCAGCGCCGCTGCGCCTTCATCCTCCTGGAACCGCTCGGCTTCTTCATACAATGATTGCGAAAGCCGCGAAAGGATGGAGCCCGCGCCTCTGGTCCCGCAGATACGCTGGGTGATGGGAATTTTGTGTAGCTGCAAACGATTCTCGATCATCCAGCGGGGCACGCGCAGATAGAGACGCGTGCAGTCCGTCCCACAACTAGACGACCATGGGCGCCCGGAATCGATCAGCGTACTGTCGCCGGGATTAAGCAGTACGCTGCTCCCGTTCTGCATGTAACGCCGATTTCCGGCGAGCTGCGTGATAACGATGCATGAACGGTTATCCTTACTTGTCGTTTCGGAAGGCCATTTCCAGAAAGAGAGTGGGCTCGAAGAAAATCTCGTCAGCGGCAGGCCGCCAACGTGTCGAACTTCGATTGCTCCGTGAAATGAAGATCTCGGCAGTTGAATGCGGCAGTCACCGCAGATCTGCTGGGCATTCCATTGCCACGCGTCGATACGGTCCGAATCCGGCAGCAGGTCCGTTGTGAACAGCTGCGACATGATGGGTCCCCCGAACTGTTTGAGGTCGCCTTGCGTCGCTGCGCTAAGCAGCGGAGAGTAGGCCTGGAGTCGAAACAGATCGCTACTCACAGCGGTTGCCAAATGCTGTGGAGCGAAAACTAGCACACATCTGAAATAGGGTGCAAGATGAATCTTCCATACAGAATGGGCGCGCAACCGCCCTAGCATTCACCAATCATCGCTCGCGAGAAGCCGACTTGCACTAAGACTTCCCATTTCTAATTTACGGCGCGCTTTCCTTTGCCCGGCTTTGGGGCCAGCAACCGGCAGAGACTGTTTGAC
>Ga0307477_10002781_pt1 | contig 13359 bp, 10 predicted proteins | sample atmos_gasesECM2C_FD_203316 | JGI IMG/M metagenome (GOLD analysis project Ga0307477, IMG submission 203316) | Hardwood forest soil microbial communities from Morgan-Monroe State Forest, Indiana, United States - atmos_gasesECM2C_515 | ecosystem: Environmental > Terrestrial > Soil > Temperate...
GTTTCAGATCCCGCTGCGTCTTGGTGAGCACACCGTCGGGCGTGTACACGAGCTGCGCTACCAGCAGTGCGCCAAGGAACAGCGGAAACCACTGGTGCGACAGCGGCGTGTGGTCGAGCGCCCACGGGGCGAAGATCAGGAAGACGCCCACCAGCGGGGCGGAGAAGATGAGGCCGGTGCCGAAGACGGTCAGTGACGCCACCAGCTGCACCGAGTGCTGGAAGTTGTAGGCGCTTGCGGGGCCGCCCGATACGGACATGTCGTTCACCGCGAACAGAGTCCCCGCAAGCCCGGCGAGGCCGGCGCTCAACGCGAAGGCTGCGAGCTTCCACGCGGGCACGTTGAGCCCCAGGGTGCTGGCGGCGACGTCGGAGTCGCGGATGGCGCGGAGCACGCGCCCGACCTTCCCGGTGCGCAAGTTCCACACGAGCAGCACCGCGAGGAGCAACACACCGAGTACGAAGAGATAGAACGTGTAGTAGTTGAGCTTCGCTCCGAACAGTGACGGGAAACCGATGTCGGCCAGCGACCAGCCGTTGGCTCCGCCGCTGAACCCGTCCCAGATTCCCGGGGCGAGCACGAAGTTGTCGACGAACAGCGCCACCCCAACGGTGAGGATGGCGAGCAGCAGACCGCGCAGGCGCAGTGCCGGGATGCCGACCAGCACGCCCGCGACGACCGCGAACACCGTGCCGAGCAGCATGGCGACCCAGAAGTTGACGCCGTGGCCGGCCACCAGCGACCCCACGGTCATTGCGCCGAGCACGGCGAAGGAAAACTGACAAAAGGACACCTGCCCGACGAAACCCATGAGCACCACGAGCGACAGCGCCATCAGCGCAGTGATCGCGGCGCCGGTCGCCAGGCTCTGATAGTAGAAATTCAGCAACGAAGGGATGGCGACCGCGATCGCGATCCCTGCGATCACGAGCACGTTGCGGAGACGAAGCAGCCGGCTCACGTCACACCAACCTCAAGCCGCGCGCGCCGGGCCGGTAGATCACCACGAGTGCGAACAGGATGACGGCGAACGCGGCCGCCTCCTGCCACGCGCTGCCGGTGAGTCCGAAAGACGCCGGCCAACTCTGCAGCACGCCGAGCACCATCGCACCCAGGAAGGTCAGGGGCAGTGATTGCAGCCTTCCGATCAGTGCTGCGGCGAAGGCGCTGATGACGATGATCGTGAGGACGAACGGGTTGAACGTGATAAACGGTGTGATCAGCACGCCGGCAATGGCCGCCATGGCCGAGCCGAGCACCCAAGAGGCGGCCGTCACACGGTCGACGCGAATCCCCCAGAGGCGCGCCGCATGCGGGTCGTCGGACACGGCGCGCATCGATGTGCCCAGCGTCGTGAAGCGCAGCAGCGCTGCCACCCCGATCGCGAGCGCTCCCGCAACGGCGATGACCATCACCTGGTTCATGCCGATGAACACGCGGGTCCCTGGAATGATGAACGTGGCGTCCTGGCTGACGATGTTGATCGGCGGGTGGTACGCGGTGAAGCCCCAGATGAGACCGGCCGCCTGCTGCAGGACGAGCAGCCACCCGATCGTCACGGCAACCTTGACGATCTGCGGCCGGCCGGTGAGCGGCCGGATCGTCAGGTACTCGATGAGGAAGCCGATCACACACCCCGTGACGATGGCTGCGAGCAGTCCGTACAGCGGAGGTATCCACGCCGGCATCCAGGAGGGCGCCGCCTGGTACACGAGCGTGTAGGCGACGAAGGCGGAAACGGTCGCGACCGCGCCCTGCGCGAAGTTGAGCACGCCACTGACGCGGTAGATGAGCACCAGGCCTATGGCGGCGAGCGCGTACACGCCACCCTGGGCGAGCCCGGCCGCCGTGTAGTCCTTGAGGTTGATCAGGTCCTGCCAGAACGAGGTCAGGACAATCGAGGCGTGCACGTCAGCAGTAGCAGGGTGTGTAGTTGATCGTGACCCAGCCGGAGTCCGTGACCCAGCCGTCAGCCTTGCCGTCCTGGTTGTGCATCCATTGGACGGAATGGCTGGGATCGTTGTTCCTGCCGTGCGCGTACGACAGCAGCGGTGTCAGTCCGCCGGTGTTGACGTTCTGCAGGTTCTGCGCGGCAGCGATGAGGGAGGCGCGAGTGACCGGGCCGCGGATCGACTTCAGCGCATCGACGAAGACATGCGCCGCGACCCACTGTGCCTGGCTGTAGGTGTCGAGCGCCGCCACCTGGCTCGGGTAGTACCTCCGCACCGTGTTGAGGTAGTCGGCCATCGCCGGGTTGCCCGTGTGGCCCACCGGCTCCTCGAGCCCCACCAGTGAATAGGCGCCTTGGAGCACCGAGCCGTAGCCGGCCTCGGCCGAGGTCTTGTCCAGGCCGCCACCGAGGACGGGAGGGGTGAAGTGCTGGCGCTCCATCGCCTGGAACAGGCGCCCGTAGGAGAACGGGTCGAGTGCGCCGATCACCGCCCCGTCGCCGTGCTCCTGCATCGGGGTGACGATCGTCGTGTAGTCCTGCTGGCTGGCGATGTCGACGCCCTGGACGTCCTGGGGCGTGATTCCGCAGGACTTGAGACCGGCCAGGATGCCGTCCTTGAGACTGGCGGCGAAGTTCGCCTGGAGGTAGACGATGCCCGGATTCTTCAGACCCAGCTGGCACGCGCGCAAACCGGTCGCGTAGCCACCGCGCCCGAGCGGTGCGCCGACCGGGAAGGACAGCGGCGTGGTGAACTCGGCGTCGACGCCGAGGCCGCCGAAGATCGGGATCCCATTTTTGGTCAGGTAGCTGGTCTCGGGCTGCTCACCGCTCACGGATGTCCAGCCCACGATGGCGAGGATGCCCTGGCTGATCAGCTGCTCCGAGCACGAATGAGCCTTCGACGTGTCCCAGGCGGAATCACAGTCGAGGAGCTGCAGCTTGTAGCCGTTGACGCCGCCTGCGGCGTTGACCTGGTCGAAGTACGCCCGGACCGTGTCGCGCTCCACCGTGGCGTCGACGGGACCCTGCTCGTCGTAGATGCCGCCGACCGTGAGCACGCCGTTGCGGACGAAGTTCTGCTGGCTTCCCGCGGCGGCCGCTGCCGCTGCGCTCTGGGTGCCGCCGCCGGCGCCGGCTGATCCACCGCCGGCGCTGGTGCTCGCGGTAGGAGGTGCCGTCGCCAGCGTGCCACTGGTGCCGCCTGCGGCACCCGCCTGCGTGGCGACGAGCTGCGGAGAATTTCCGTGGACCAGCGAGTAGGCAGCTGCCGACCCCAGGGCGACGGTGGCCAGGACGCTGGCGGTCAAGAACCCTATGGCGATACGCTCGCGAGTCCGCATAGTTCCTTCCTGTTAACGCCCCTTCCGGTCAGGACCCTCCGCTCGTTGTGGAGGAATTATGCATACGGGAGGCGCGTCCGTCGAATGTTCCTTGACGTTAAGTAACGGATCTCACGGGCGGGACCCTGCGGTGGCCACCTGGCGAAGGGGGCTGGCGTGGCCGGCGAACGAGGTGTGAATCCTCCGCTCAGTGGCGCAACAGCTTGCCAAACAGGTCCAGGTACTGGAGGAGGTGCCGCGAACCGAGGAAGGACTCTCGCACGCGCTCCTCGGCCGCGAGGCCCATTCGCCGCGCAGCATCGGGATGGGTGAACATGTAGGAGACGTTCTCGCCAAAGGCGACAAGATCCAGCGGGTCAACCAGGCACCCGGTGACCCCGTCCTCGATCTGGTCCGGTATGCCGCCGACGCGGCTCGCCACCACGGGGCGTCCCTTCCACATCGCCTCCGCGACGGTCAGACCGAACCCCTCGGCGAGGCTCTTCTGCACGACGACATCCGCGTGACGCTGCAGCGCGTTGACCACGATCGCGTTCTCCTCGACGTCGTGCATCTGCAGCGTGGCCAGGTGAATCCGCTCTCGCGTCTCCACAGGTAGCCTCCGCCACGACGCCTCGACCGCTTCGGCGGTGGCGTACCCCTCGGGATCGTCGGTCACATGAGCCACGGACGGGCCCGCGAGCATCAGATGAGCCGCGCACTTGTCCATCACGTGGTCGACGAAACCGCGCAGGACGCCCTCTGGGTCCTTGAGCCGGTCCCACCTGCTGACCTGCAGGACGAGCGGCGTGGCCGGTGCGAGCCTGGTCTCTTCCGTCACCTCCGAGCGGTGCGCTATGCGTCCATCGGTACCGTCGGAACGTTGGAAGCGAGCCGGATGCTGGGCGGCGGGGTCGCGGACCAGCCCGGCCTCGTCGAGGATCGCCGCCACGGTCGAGCGATCGAGTTCGGAATTCTTGGGTGAGAAGGGGTCGATCGACGGCGCGATGATGGCCGTGCGCTCCGGGTCGAGCCCGTCCCACACGAACGCCCGCGTCGAGAAGACGTAGACGTCCGCCTCGCGCACGTAGGGGCGCAGGAAATCCCACGCCCGGTGGACGAGGTCGCTCGGCTGCCGCACCCCGACGTGACAGCGCCAGACGACGGGAAGACCTTCTGCGCGCAGCAGCGGGATCAATCCCGCTGTCTGCGGGTCGTGGAGCATGACGATGTCAGACGGTGCGACGAGCCGCAGCAGTCGTCCGGCATTGATTCGGGCAACATCGTCGAAGTGCTCCCGCTGATCGGCCCCGAGTTGTCCCTCGTCACCCGGAGATCCGTGCAGCCAGTTGTGGATTCGCTTGGTGATGTGAAAGAACTTGTCGTCGCCGGCGATAACGACCCATCGCGCGTCGACACCGGCGCCACGCGCATACGGCACGAGCGATTGCAACATCTCAGCGACACCGCCGCCCTGTGCCGTCGAGTTGACACTCCATACGGTGTGACCTGCGAACAGCGCGTGGGCGATGGCAATCCCGTGACGTAGTTCGTCGACTGCATCGGGTGCAGCCACCGTCAGCAGCCGGTCCGGGGACACCTCTCCGGTGCGTACCTGCTGCAGACCCGGCAGCTCTCCGATGACCATCGCAGGAATCATGGACTGGAGAGATCACCCGCCACAAGTGGCACGTGGCGATCGTTTCCACCGGTTACCCACAGGGCTGCGTCGCGGGCAACACGATCGCCAGGCGAGTTGTCCACATTCTGCACAGTACGGTCTATGCACAACCGTAGCGTGTGTGCAAAAACGCGCACACACGGCAGCGCGCGCTGATCTCCGTTTAATCTTGTGAACAACGTTGACAGTCACCTCTCCATTCGGCGTACACTGCCGCTCGCCATGGAGGGATCCACCGGCGACAGAGGGCGCGGACAGGTCGTGCACCGTGTGTGTGCACGACGCGGTTGCGGGGTATCGGTCAACAAACCGACCGCGAAGTACTGCAGTGTTCGCTGCTGCGCCATAGATCCCGAGCGGCATGAGCGGTTGCGCGTGCAAGCCCGCCGAGCCAGCGCGCGCCCGCTCACCATGGCTCACCAGCTGTCATTCAACTTGCAACCGATGGGGTTTGACCCCGAAGCGCAGCTGGCGCTCCTCGGGCGGGGTCGCGACGACATCCCCGCGGGCATGTCTCGTCTCATCGGCTGAACCCTGCGTTCGCTCGCGCAGCTGCGTAATCGCACTGCCGCCTCGCGCTTGCGCCGCCTCTAGAATCTCCGCCCGTGCCAGACGAAATCGTTGACGACGCGACCGAGGCTGGGCTGCCGCTGGAAGCTCCGCCACAGCCCACACTCGAGATCCTTCGCCACAGTGCGGCGCATCTCATGGCGGCAGCCGTGGTTGAGCTGTTTCCCGGAGCGCAGTATGACGTCGGCCCCGCCATAGAGGACGGCTTCTTCTACAACTTCCGGCTGCCCGGTGGAGGCCGGTTCACCGACGATGATCTGCCGCTCATCGAGGCACGCATCGCTCAGCTCGCAGCCGACAGGCTGGCGTTCACCCCCGAGGTCCTGTCTCGCGATGACGCGAAGGCACTCTTCGAGCGCATCAACCAACCGTTCAAGGTCGACATCATCGACCGCCTGCCGGACGTCGCGCGGTTCAGCGTGTACCGCACCGGCGACTTCATCGACCTGTGTCGCGGACCGCACGTGGCAGACAGCGGTTGGCTCACCGCGGTCAAGCTTCTGCGCGTCGCCGGCGTGTACTGGCGCGGCGACGAGCACAACGAACAGCTGCAGCGCGTGTACGGCACCGCCTGGTTCACCCAGGAAGAGCTCGATGACTACCTCGAGCGCATGGAGGAGGCCGAGCGACGCGACCACCGGCGCATCGGACGCGAGCTCGATCTCTTCTCATTTCCGGATGAGATCGGGTCCGGCCTTCCCGTCTTTCATCCCCACGGCGGACGGATGCGCCGGATCCTCGAGGACTACTCCCGCGAGCGCCATGACGCTGCGGGCTACGAGTTCGTGACCACGCCGCACATCACCAAGGCGGACCTGTTCGAGACCTCCGGGCACCTGCAGTGGTTCGCGGACGGCATGTTCCCGCCCATGGAGCTCGACGCCGGCACGCAGTACTACCTGAAGCCGATGAACTGCCCGATGCACATCCTGATCTATCGCAGCCGCATGCGGTCCTACCGGGAGCTGCCGCTGCGCCTGTTCGAGTTTGGCACGGTGTATCGGTACGAGAAGTCCGGGGTGGTGCACGGGTTGACCCGCGTCCGCGGCCTCACGATGGACGACGCGCACATCTTCTGCACCCGCGAACAGATGACGAGCGAGCTGACGGCGCTCCTCGATTTCGTGCTGGGCCTGCTGCGCGACTTTGGTCTCAGCGACATCCAGCTCGTGCTGCAAACGAGGCCCGAAGGCAAGTCGGTCGGCTCCGATGAGGAATGGGAGGAGGCGACGGAGGGGTTGCGCAGCGCGGCGCGTGCGATGGGCCTCGACCTGCGGGTCGACGAGGGCGAGGGCACCTTCTACGCACCGAAGATCTCAGTGGAAACGCGTGACGCCATCGGCCGTGCGTGGCAGATGTCAACCGTGCAGGTTGACTTTCTGCTGCCCCATCGGTTCAGCCTCGAGTACGTCGACAGCGACGGGGCGCGGCACCGCCCGATCATGATTCACAGAGCACTCTTCGGGTCGATCGAGCGTTTCTTTGGAATCCTCGTCGAACACTACGCGGGCAACTTCCCGCTGTGGCTGGCCCCGGTGCAGTGCGATCTCGTCCCCGTCCAGGATGACGCGCCGTCGGTGATGACGTACATCGAGCAGCTTTCGGCTCGGATGCGCGCCGCCGGGCTCCGGGCTCAGGTCGACGATCGGCCCGGCGAGCGCATGCAGGCACGCGTTCGCGCGTCGGAGCTGCGCAAGGTGCCATATGTCGTGGTGGTGGGCAAGCGCGACGTCGAGCGTGGCGACGATGTGCTCACGCTCCGCGACAACCGCCGCGGCGGCGCGCAGGAACAGATGCCCGCGTCCGACATCATCGATCGCCTGGCAGCGGAGGCGCAGGAACGGCGGCCCGCATAAAGCGACCCAGAGAGCGCCCACTCGACCTGCCGGCGCGCGTCCCGCTCCGCGGCGAGGCCAAGCTGGCGGCGGCGCTCGCAGCCTTTGGTGTTGCAGTTGACGGACGAGTTGCGCTCGACATCGGGGCTTCGGCCGGAGGCTTCACCCGCGTCCTCCTGGCGCACGGCGCACGCATCGTCTACGCGGTCGACGCGGGGCACGGGCAGTTGCTCGGCTCCCTGCGACAGGACCCTCGTGTCGTCAACCTCGAGGGCACGAACGTGGCACGTCTCGACGCGGAGCTGATCCCGGATGCGGTCGACGTGGTGACCGTCGACGTTTCGTATCTATCGCTGGCGTCCGCGGTGCAGCAGCTCGTGCACGTCCGCATCGCGACAGGAGCCGATCTGATAGGCCTGGTCAAGCCGATGTTCGAGCTGCGACTGGCCACCGCACCCACCGACGCGGCGCTCGTCAGCCGGGCGGCGGAGCAGGCGGCAGCCGGCATCACCGCAGCCGGCTGGACCGTCGTGGACTGCATCGCCTCGCCGGTCGCCGGGGCGCGTGGCGCACAGGAGATGCTCCTGCACGGCCGGCTGCTGTGAGTGGGTGGTCGCCGAGCTTTGCAAACCAAAGTTTGCGTCGCCGATGCCCGTGATATGCTCACCCGCCGGACGCCTACGGGCGCCGCAAAGAAGGTTCGTGCGGTACGCGCCTCACCTCCCGGGCTTGCCTTGGAGGTCCAGCCACCGACTTCTGGATAGCGGACAGCTATCCATTTTTCTTATCTGAGGAGGTTTCGCCAATCGCATTCCGAGAGCTGAGGGTCAACGAGCAGATCCGCATCCCCACCGTGCGCCTTTTCGACGACACCACCGGCGAGGCGTTCGGCATCGTTTCGATCGAGAGGGCCCGGGACCTCGCCGCAGAGCGAGAGCTGGATCTGGTCGAGGTGGCTCCTCAGGCTCAACCCCCGGTGTGCCGCCTCATGGACTACGGCCGATACAAGTTCGAAGCGCTCAAGAAGGAGAAAGAGAGCCGGCGAGAGCACAACGTCATCAACGTCAAGGAGATGAAGCTACGCCCGAAGATCTCTGAACACGACTTCCAGACGAAATTCGGCTCGGTGCGACACTTTCTCCAGGACGGCGACAAGGTGAAGCTCACGATCATGTTCCGCGGTCGCGAGATGGTGCACCAGGAATACGGACGGCGCCTCCTCGACAGGATCGCGGACGAGCTGCAGGAGTTGGCGACCATCGAACGAAACCCTCTCGTCGAGGGACGCAACATGACGATGATCCTGAGCCCGGTCAACCGAAAGCACAGTCGCGCGGAGCACCGCGACAACGATCGGCGCGGGCCGCAAGCGACAGCCGACCCCGCTGCAGTCCCCGCACCCGCCCCCGGCACCGAGACCACAAGCCATGCCCAAGATACGAACCCATAAAGGCACGAAGAAGCGATTCCGTGTGACGTCCACCGGAAAGGTGATGCGTCGTAAGGCTTTTCGCTCGCACCTGCTCGAGCACAAGAGCAGCAAGCGAAAGAGGCAGTACCGCATGCAGCATGAGGTCGCGGCTGCGGACCGGCACACCGTGATCCGCCTGGCGCCGTACCTCTAGGAGGGAAGAGATGGCGAGAGTCAAGCGGGGGGTTACCAAACGGGCGCGGCACAAGAAGATCCTCGAGCTCGCGGAGGGGATGCAGGGGGCTCGGCACCGTCTCTACAAACCCGCCAACGAGGCGGTGATGCATTCGCTCGCGTATGCGTACCGTGACCGCAAACAGCGCAAGGGAGACATGCGCGCGCTCTGGATCGCACGCATCAACGCGGCTGCCCGGCAGAACGGGCTCGCGTACAACCGCTTCATGCACGGTCTCAAAGCCGCGGGTGTCGAGGTCAATCGCAAGATGCTCGCCGACCTTGCCGTCGACGACGCCGCCTCGTTCACCCGCCTGGTGGAGGTCGCTCGGGGCGCACTGACCGAAGCGTGACGGACGACGTCCACGCCATCGCCGGCCAGGCGCTGGACGCCGTGGCCGCCGCCGGAGACCTCGCGGAGCTCGAAGGCCTGCGTCAGCGCTACCTCGGTCGCAAGGATGGTGCGCTCAGCCTGCTTCGGCGCGGCATCGGCTCCGTCGCCGACGTCGAGGCCAGGCGCCAGCTGGGACAGACGATCAATGAGCTGGTGACACGCGTCACCGAGGCGATCGACGAGCGCCGCACGCAGCTGGAAAGCGTGGGGGAGGATCGGGACGAGCCCCTCGACCTGACCCGGCCGGCGCCGCCGCTTCGTCGGGGACGGCTCAACCCGGTGACGATCGCCGCCGCGGAGATGCGGCGCATCTTCGGCCAGCTGGGCTACACAGTGGTCAGCGGCCCGGAGGTGGAGTACGACCGCTACAACTTCACACTCGTCAACCAGCCGCCTGGCCATCCGGCTCGCGACTCACACGACACCTTTTATATCGACGATTCGCGCCTGCTGCGCACTCACACGTCGCCGGTGCAGATTCGCAGCATGCTCCAGTACGGGCCGCCGCAGCGCGTCATCGTCCCTGGCAAGTCATTCCGCCGCGACTACGACGCGTCACATCTCCCGATGTTCCACCAGGTCGAAGGGCTCTGCATCGACGAAGGCATCGCCGTGTCCGATCTCAAGGGGACACTCGAGTTCTTCGCGCACTCGTTCTTCGGACGCGAGGCGCAGCTACGGTGGCGGCCGCACCACTTTCCGTTCACGGAGCCGTCGTTGGAGCTCGAGCTGGCGTGCGTGGCGTGCGGCGGCGCTGGATGCTCGGTGTGCGGTCACACCGGGTGGCTGGAGCTGCTCGGCAGCGGATTGGTGCACCCGGAGGTGCTGCGCAACGGTGGCATCGATCCTGACCGATACTCCGGTTTCGCGTTCGGCATGGGCATCGAGCGGGCCGCGATGCTCGCGTATGGCATCCAGGACATCCGTCTCCTCTACGAGAACGACGTCCGCTTCTTGCACCCGGTGTGAACGCCACGATATGAAGGTCTCGCTTCGCTGGCTGCGCGACTACGCGCCGCTCGACGCGCCGCTGGATCATCTGGTGCGCACGCTCAACGAGACGGGCACCGAGGTGGGCGCGGCGGAGGACGTGGCCGCGGGGATCGTCGCAGCGCGAATCACCAGGTTGGAGCCGGTGCCGAAGTCGAGCCACGGCCTGATGCTCGCGGAGCTCGACGTCGGCCCCGTCCCGCCGCGGGCGCTCGTCGAACTGGGCTTTCCCACCGACCCGGTGACGGTCGTGACCGGCGCGGCAAACCTGCACGTCGGCGATCTCGTGCCCTACGCGCCTCCCGGCAGCCGGCCACCCGCGATGGACGAGCCACTCGGGGTGCGCTCCTTCGGTAAGTACAAATCCCCGGGGATGCTGTGCTCGCCGGTGGAGCTGGGAGTGGGGAGCGACGCCGCAGGCATCCTCATCCTCGACCGCGGCTCTCCGGGCACGCCGCTGCGCGACCTGGTGGACATCGATGTCGTGCTCGACCTGGAGATCACCACCAACCGTCCGGACGCCATGTCCCACGTCGGTATCGCGCGAGAACTGGCGGCTGGGCTCGGCGAGACGCTGACCGAGCCCGACCTGTCCATCCCGGAGTCCGCGCTATCAGCGGCGTCGTCCGAGCAGCGTGCGAGCGTCACCATCGAGGACCCAGCCGGGTGCCCGCGCTTTGCGGTGTGCATCATCGAGGGCGTCGCGGTCGGTCCCTCGCCGTCGTGGATGCAGCAGCGGTTACGGGCCATCGGCGTTCGGCCCATCAACAACCTCGTCGACACGACCAACTATGTCTCCCATGAGCTTGGCCAGCCGCTGCACGCGTTCGACCTCGACCGCTTCGTCGAGGTGGCAGGGAGCGAACGGCTCGCGCGGGTCGTGGTCCGGCGCGCGCATAAACGCGAACGAATCGTCACCCTGGACGGCGTCGCGCGCGAGCTGTCGTCGGCCGACCTCGTCGTGTGCGCGGGCGGTACGGCGGTGAGCGTTGCGGGCGTGATGGGCGGCGCCGGCACCGCGGTCTCCGAATCCACCACCAACGTTCTGCTGGAAGCGGCCAACTGGGACGGACCCACCATCCGGGCGACCTCGCGCCGGCTCAACCTGCGCACCGACGCGTCAACGCTGTTCGAAAAGGGCATCAGCGACACGCTGCCGCCCATGGCACTGCGTCGCGCCGCCGCGCTGATGGCGGAGACCGCGCACGGTCATGTGCTTCGCGGATCTGTCGACGCGTGGCCTCGACCGCTGCCGACACCTGGGCGAATCACCCTCACCGGACGGTACATCGGCGACGTGCTCGGCGTACCCGTCGACGCGACCGAGGCCGGAACCCTGCTGGCCCGTCTGGGCTTTGCGGTGGAACAGGACGGTGCGTCACTCACGGTCATCCCTCCGCACTTCCGCCGTGATGTGTGGATTCCAGTGGACGTCGTGGAAGAGGTGGGACGCATGCTCGGTTATGCGAATGTGCCGAGCACACTACCGGGGCGCCGCGTCGATGCGACGGCTGTTGCCCCGAATGTGGCACCCGAGGAGCACGCGCGAGAGGTGTGTGTCGGCGCCGGACTCGACGAGGCCATCACATTTTCATTCACGTCGCCGGCGCTGACTCGAGCCGTTCCGGGGCTGGCCGGAGCCCGATCCCCGATCCCGTTGAAGAACCCGCTGTCCGACGAGTGGAGCGTGCTTCGCGTCAGCCAGCTGCCCGGCCTCTGCAGCGCGCTGGCGACCAACGTCAATCGCGGCGTGCCGGGTCCAGGACTGTTCGAGGTGGGTCGTGTCTTCTGGGAGGGGGAGCGCGAGGGTCTCGCGCCCGGTTCCACGCGTGACGGAGCCGACCGCAAGCTGCCACCGCTGCCCCTCGAGCCCCTCCTGCTCAGCATCGCGGTGCAGCGCGCTGACGGCGGTGACGCGTGCGGCGAACAGCTTCGGCACGTGCAATCCATCTTCGACCGAGTCACGCTCGATCTCGCCGGCGGCAGTCCGACCGCCAGGCCCGCACGGCTCCCGGCGATGCGCGGCGGCCGATCGGCGGAGCTTCTCGTCGGCGGACAGGTCGTCGGGATGATCGGGGAGTTGGCGCGCGACGTCGTGAGCTCGTTCGAGCTGCGGGGCCATGTCGTCGTTGGCGAGCTGCGTGTCGACGCCGTCGCACCCGAGACACCTCGGCCGCTCCGCTTCCGCCCGCCCCCGCGGTTCCCTGCGATCGTTCAGGACCTTGCCGTGACCGTCCCTGCAGACCGCGAAGCGGGTCCAGCGCTCGGCGTGGCGCGTGAGGCCGGTGGCGCACTGCTGGAGTCGGTGGAGTTGTACGACGAATACCGCGGTGAGCGTGTCGCATCCGGCCGCAAGGGTTGGACGTTCCGTCTGACGTTTCGCGCGCCGGACCGCACGCTGACGAGTGAGGAGGCACAGCGTGTACAGGAGGCGATCCTGAGTGCGCTGCAGCAAGAGTCCGCCGCGGAGCTCCGTCGATAACGACGCTGCCGCGTGAGTGGTTCGCGCGCGACACTGTCACCGTGGCGCAGGACCTTATCGGCTGCACGCTGGTCGTCGATGCAGGGTCCCCCCAGATGGTGGCCGCGCGCATCGTTGAAACCGAGGCGTACCTGGGCACCCGCGACCCCGCGTCCCACGCGTACCGGGGCCCAACGCCGCGTGCCGGCATCATGTTTGGCGATCCGGGTCATCTGTATGTCTACCTGTCGTACGGCATGCACCACTGCGCCAACCTCGTGACCGAGCCCGACGGCGTCGCCGGCGCGGTGCTGCTGCGCGCGGCGGCAGTGGAGCACGGCGTCGAGGTGGTGCGCGAACGACGCGGCGCAACTGTTGCCACCCGCGCGCTGCTGCGCGGCCCCGGCAATCTGTGTCGCGGGCTCGCGTTGACGCTGCTGGACAATGGGCTGGACGCATGCGACGCAGCGACGCGGGTGCACGTCGAGCCCCACGATGAGTCGCCGCCGCTGA
>Ga0307477_10002783_pt1 | contig 13351 bp, 14 predicted proteins | sample atmos_gasesECM2C_FD_203316 | JGI IMG/M metagenome (GOLD analysis project Ga0307477, IMG submission 203316) | Hardwood forest soil microbial communities from Morgan-Monroe State Forest, Indiana, United States - atmos_gasesECM2C_515 | ecosystem: Environmental > Terrestrial > Soil > Temperate...
GGGGATCTTCTACGGACTCTCCACGGCTTGCGATTCCTGTCACTTGAAAGACTGGCAGCAGACGACGAATCCGCCTCACCCGACCGCAGGGCCTGCCTTTGCCGCGGGCAACTGCCAGGGCTGCCACAATTTCGATAACTGGCTGGGCGCAAAATTTGATCACAGCACGACCGGATTCCTGCTGACCAACGGCCACGCCAACGTGCCCTGTACTTCCTGCCACATCAACAATAATTACAACCTGCAGATTGGGCCGAACGATTGCGGCAACTCTGGTTGCCACCTGACCACCTGGCAGCAAACAAATAATCCGCCGCACCCGCAGGCCGGACCGACCTTTGCGGCGGCGCTCTGTTCCACCTGCCACAACACGACGGCCTGGACGAATGTCACGTTCGACCACAGCACGACCGGGTTCCTGCTGACGAACGGCCACGCCAACGTTCCCTGCACTTCCTGCCACGTCAACAATAACTACAATTTGCAGATCGCCCCGAACGCCTGCGGCAATTCGGGCTGCCACCTGACCACCTGGCAGCAGACAAACAATCCGGTGCACTCGACCTCCGGGCCGGCTTTCGCGGTCGCGAATTGCGCCAACTGCCATACGACAGTGGGCTGGGATGCGGCTTCCTTTGATCACAGCGTGACCGGCTTCACACTCACGGGCACGCACATGTCGCCGAATCCGACGCCCTGCGCTTCCTGCCACGTCAACAATAACTACACGCTGAGCTCGAACGACTGCATGGGTTGCCACCAATCCTCCTGGAACAGCACGCAGACGCTCGGCGGCAACGTGCCGAACCACATTGCTGCAGGATTCCCCACGACGGCCTCGGCTTGCGCGACCTGCCACCCCATCACCACCTGGTCGGCTGGTCACTTCGACCACAGCACGACTGGCTTCCCGTTGACACAGGGGCACGCCAACGTGCAGTGCGCTCTGTGCCACATCAACGGAAACTACAATCTGACGACGCAGCCAACGGACTGCGGAAACTCTCAGTGCCATCTCACAACCTGGCAGCAAACGAACAACCCGGTACACTCGACCTCCGGCCCGGGTTTCGCAGCCGCAAATTGTGCCAAATGTCATACCACGGCGGGCTGGGATGCCGCTTCGTTTGACCACAGCGTGACCGGTTTCACGCTCACGGGCACACACATGTCGCCATCTCCGACGCCCTGCGCTTCCTGCCACGTCAGCAATAACTACACGCTGAACTCGACCGATTGCATGGGTTGCCACCAATCCTCCTGGAACAGCACACAAACTCTGGGCGGCAGCGTTCCGAACCACGTGGCGGCAAATTTCCCCTCGACCGCTTCCGCTTGCGCGAGTTGCCACCCCATCACCACCTGGGCGGCCGGTCAATTCGACCACAGCACCACCGGCTTCCCGTTGACGAACTCGCACCAGATGGCGCCCGCAGGCAAAGTCACGGCCTGCACGCAGTGCCACGTCGGGGGCAATTACACGCTATCGATCTCGCCGACCGACTGCGGGAACGCAGGCTGCCACGCGACCACCTGGCAACAGACGAACAATCCACCGCACCAGTCGGCAGGCACCGCATTCGCCGCGTCCAACTGCTCCACCTGCCATGACACGATCGCGTGGACGGATTCCACGTTTAATCACGCCGTGACTGGTTGGCCCTTGACGGGCAACCACCAGATGGCCCCGGCAGGCGTAATCACGGCCTGCACGCAGTGCCACGTCGGCAACAACTACACCTTTACAGCCTCTAACACCGACTGCTATGGCTGCCACACGACGGATTGGAATAACACGCAGACTCTGGGCGGCAACGTCCCCAATCACGTTCAGGCGGGCTTCCCCACATCGCAGTGCTCGACTTGCCACGACACCATCAACTGGGCCGACTCTACATTCAATCACAGCACCACGGGCTTCCCGCTGACCAACTCGCACCAGATGTCCCCTGCGGGCAAGGTCACCGCGTGTGCGCAGTGCCACATTGGCAACAACTATGCGCTTTCGATTGCGCCGGCCGACTGCGGGAATTCCGGCTGCCATCTCACCGACTGGAACAACACGAACAATCCATCGCACCAGTCGGCAGGTACCGCATTCGCGGCGGCAAACTGCTCGACCTGCCACGACACGATTGCCTGGACCGACACGACGTCGTTTAACCACGCCGTGACCGGGTGGCCCTTGACCGGCAACCACCAGATGGCGCCTGCGGGCGCGATCACCAACTGCGCGCAGTGCCACGTCGGCAACAACTACACTTTGACAACCGCCAACACCGATTGCTACGGCTGCCACACCACGGACTGGAACAACACGCAGACTTTGGGCGGCAACGTGCCCAATCACGTCCAGGCTGGGTTCCCCACATCGCAGTGCTCGACCTGCCACGACACGACGAACTGGGCCAACTCAACGTTCAATCACACCACCACCGGCTTCCCGCTGACCAACTCGCACCAGATGTCGCCTGCGGGCAAGGTCAGCACGTGTGCCCAGTGCCACATTGGCAATAACTATGCGCTTTCGATTGCGCCGACCGACTGCGGAAACTCCGGCTGCCATCTGACCACCTGGCAGACAACGAACAACCCGGTGCACTCAACGGCCGGCACTGCCTTTGCGACTTCCAACTGCTCGACCTGTCACGACACAATTACCTGGACCGACATAATGTCCTTTAACCACGCTTCCACCGGTTGGCCTCTGACGGGAGCGCACTTGACCGGAACCTGCGTCTCGTGCCACGTCAATAACAACTACACTTTGACCTCGACGGATTGCTACGGTTGCCACACCGCGGACTGGAACAGCACACAGACACTTGGCGGCAACGTCCCCAATCACGTCCAGGCGGGCTTCCCCACATCGCAGTGCTCGACCTGCCACGACACGACAAGCTGGGCCAACTCTACGTTTAATCACACCACCACCGGCTTCCCGTTGACGAATTCGCACCAGATGGCCCCAGTGGGCAAAGTCACGACCTGCGCACAGTGTCACATCAACAACAACTATGCGCTGACGATTGCGCCGACCGACTGCGGAAACTCCGGCTGCCACCTGACGACCTGGCAGACAACGAACAACCCGACGCACTCAACGGCGGGCACCGCCTTCGCCGCGGTCAACTGCTCCACTTGCCATGACATGATTACCTGGACCGACAACACCTTCAACCACGCGGTCACGGGCTGGCCTCTGACGGGAGCGCACTTGACGGGTACCTGCGTCTCTTGCCACGTGGGCAACAACTACAACTTCACGAGCGCCAACACGGATTGCTACGGCTGCCACACCGCGGACTTCAATAGCACCCAGACGCTCGGCGGCATTGTGCCCAACCATGTGCAGGCGGGCTTCCCCACATCGCAGTGCTCGACCTGCCACGACACGACAAGCTGGGCCAACTCAACGTTTAATCACACCACCACCGGTTTCCCGCTGACCAACTCGCACCAGATGTCGCCTGCGGGCAAGGTCACCACGTGCGCCCAGTGCCACATCAACAACAACTACGCGCTCTCGATTGCGCCGACCGATTGCGGCAATTCCGGTTGCCACCTGACGAATTGGCAGACCACGAACAACCCGGTGCACCCTTCGGCAGGCTCCTCGTTCGCGGCGGCAAATTGCACGACTTGTCACGACACAATTACCTGGACCGATAACACCTTCAACCACGCCAACACGGGCTGGGCGCTGACGGGTAACCACCAGATGGCACCGGCGGGGGCGGCCACAAACTGCAACCAGTGCCATGTGAACAACAATTACAGCCTGACGGTGACAGACTGCTATAACTCCGGCTGCCACCTGACGGATTGGAACAGCACGCAGACGCTTGGCGGTTCCGTGCCGAATCATGTCGCGGCAAATTTCCCTACTTCACTGTGCACGACTTGCCACGACACGCTGCTCTGGGTCGACGGCAGGTTTGACCACAGCGCGACAGGCTGGCCCTTGACCGGCGGACATATAGTACCCACGGCTGGCGGCGTGCAGGCCTGCACCGCTTGCCACATCAATAACAACTATTCGCTCACCGCGGCGAATACGGCCTGTTATGGGTGCCACCTGACGGAATGGAACAGTACGCAGACGCTGGGCGGTTCCGTGCCAAACCACATTGCGGCAGGATATCCCACAACGTGCGATACCTGCCACACAACGACGAGCTGGCTGGGCGCGACTTTCAACCACACCTGGTTCTCGATCCCGCACAATGGTTCCGTGTGCAATGATTGCCACCAGGTTTCCACGGACTACACGCAATTTACCTGCATCAATTGCCACACGAGCACTACTGCACACCGGGCCGGAATGTCGCATCCTACCGTTTGCAGTCCATCCCCATCGTGCTGGTACGGGCCGACCACCTGCTACAAGTGCCACCATGGTTAGCATGCGCTCGAGTGCCGTCTTCAACCCTGCAATGATCATTACGGCGTGCCTCGCCGCGGGCCTTTTTCCGAGATTGCTCGGAGCACAGACTCCCGCGCCGGTGCCAACGCAGGAGTCGGCGGCGATGTCGAAAGCGGTCAGCTTCTTGCCGTAGGACTCCGCAATGATCAAGGTCAAATTGTCGGTCGTTATGGTCATGCCGTTGGGGAAGGCGATGCCGTCGGCCACTTGCCGAAGCAAGCCATCGAACGTCAGCACGGTGATTCCGGAGCCACCCTTGATATAGACATTCCCGCGGCCGTCCACGACTATCTCGTTCCAGCCCATGCCGGCAGGACCATGCAAGTCGGCATGGGTCAAGTAGTGGAGGGTGAGGTTGGCGAAATTTCGTTTCCTTCCGCACTCATTGTAGATTCAATTCGCGGAGTGTCGTCGTATGCTCCTCCATTCAGTCCCCGTGGTAAACGCGGTAGTCTCAATGGGTCGACGAAACGCTAAGCTCGAAGTCTCTTGTAGGCGTTGCCGACTCCCGGTCTGATAAAAGCGTTCGACGATTGTGCCACGAGTGAGTCCAGAAAGTTCAGCGCAAGAGAAATTGTGAAGTATTGAGCCTGTGCTGGCGGGGATTTTACGAGGAAACAAGGAAATACCGAATCCACCTGAGGGAAAAACGGGAGGGCTCCCCGTGTTCTCCGAGGAGCCCTACCACCGGGGTGTAGCCAGATCACGAAAAGGAGATTACGGGGTGACCCGGACGCTTATGGCGATATTACTTCCGCCTTCTTCGCGGTACGTAACATCAGCATTGGCGCCAACTTGCAGTTTGCCGTCAACGGTCGTGTTCTTGTCGACTTGAAACGCCATTGTCTTAGGGCTGTTCTCGCGTTTCGGTTCCTGAGATTGGCTCGACATCCGATCAGATGCTACGGTAAGAGTGAACGAGGTCTTCTCGACCGAAGCTATCTTGCCGGACACGGACTGCGTCTGCGCAGTCTGCGTGTTCGCCGTCCTCTTGGCTGCATTGCCAGGCGGCAACGCCCAGATCGCTGCAGCCAGCACAAGACTGGCCAATGCAGACACACCCATTCGCACTTCTTTCTTCATCGGTGTAGCCTCCTACGATTCTGTGACTGGTGTCGGTAATGGTGCACAACGACGGCCATTTGTTCTCGCGGAAGCGGGATTGCTCGTATCTTCCGAGAAAGAGGGATCTTAGGGAAACTGGCTTTGGTAGTCATTTAAAGGCAGATCAAGTACTGGGCCCGGAAATCTCTTCCTCGACCCTACACTATTCTTCCCACCTTTTGTCTGTTATGGCCTCAAAATGCTGGTGAGCTTCTTGATCGGTTGCCGCCAAAGGCAGTTCAGCTATTTGTGCAATCCATCGGGGAGCTTCGTGTTGCCTGCCGTCGCATCCTTTGCACTGACATTTCCACCGGCCGCGGCGGTCACGGTGTGTGCGTGCGGTTTAGTGTCATCGACGAATGACGGATTGAGCGAAGCGGTTAGCGCATACCACTTGCCATTCTCTGTGACACTCGTAATCAGAAGCTCGTAGCGAAAACCCTCTGGGTGATTTCTGCTTCGCAGAAGCACAAGCAGGCCGCGAACCTCCGCCGCACGGCGGAGCACCTCTTTATCCTGTGAAACCACGGCGGAAACCAGTGCGCCACGAAACTGCGTGCCATCCCGGTCAACGCTCGAATCGATGGAATCAAGAAGTCTGACTTGCAGAACTGTGCCTTTTGGCAATGCATCCAATGCGCTTCCCGCATTTGGGTTCATTCGAGTTTGCATGTAGAAGGTCAATACGGTACCGGCGGCCGCATGCATCGGCTCGATGTTTAAAGACTGCGCATAAGCGGAACTCGCGCCAAGGGTAAACACACACAGAATCGGCGGCAGGATACTGCGCATCGGCTGGGCCTTCCTCAAAGAAAATAAATTCCAGTTTTCAGTCTAGGGGTGTGTAATGGAGTCGTCAACGCCAATCCTGAAATCTCGAATAGAAGCAGCTAAAGAGTAAAGAGATTCGTTTTCCGAGACCGGGTCGAACCGGCTGCACCGTTGTATTTCGAAGGGCCACCCGCCGTTGACCTGATTTTCCGAAAGGAGGCATGCTGACTCGGTTCCCGGTCCGATTAGCGGTCGCTAGGACTTAACCCCGTTCCGAAGACAAGTTCCAGGTTGTTAATATCGACCACCCAGGAGTTAACCCATTGTTCCACCCTGTACTAGGATGCCCCCAACAACGCTATGACGTTCCCCGCACCTGTCCCGGAGATCCCCACGGCTAACGTCGACAAAGCCGCAGCCGACTACATCAACACGCTTGGCTTCACCCTCGATTGGGGAGACGACCAAGGCGGCATTAGAGGCATCTCCAGGGGGAATTGCCGACTGTTTCTCACCAATCGCTCCTTCCGACGGTCCCACGGGAACACGGGCCCCATGCTTTTCTGGCTCAATCTCGATAGCAAGACCGAAGTCGACGAACTCTTCGCGCAGTGGAAGGCCGCGCAAGCAAAGATTGTTTCCGAGCCTGAGGACAAACCGTGGAAGCTGCGGGAATTTATGGTCGCCGATCTTGGTGGCAACCTCATTCGCGTCTTCTATGATTTCCGCGGCGACCTGTAAGACAAAGACACATCGCGCTACGTCGGCAACGGTTTGCTAATCGACATTTGGCGCCCGTTTATGGATTGCGTTTGGACCACGAGCCGTGTGCAACACCTCGCGAACTGCGAATCCAGCCTGAATTCTTCCCTTCCTCTGCGCCACAACTCCCGTTGTGCTTCCTGGGGTTCGGCTCTTGACAGTTCCGCGCCGACCGAGGCAACCTTCGGATGCTCTGTAGGGCGCATCGGTGCAGATCGAAAGGGCAACGCCCACCTACGGTACTGAAATACAACTGCGCTCATGCCGAATCTCGAAAACCTCAAGAAGCAAGCCAACCAGTATCTGCGCTGGCATCGGGAGCGCTACTATCCCGTCGCAGCCCAAATCCGGGCCGTCTTACCCCGGTTTCGTCACCTCGCGGACGTGCAGATACTGGAGTCCGGCTTCAAGCTCTCGGAATGCTCAGGAGCTAATCGCGCGGCAATTGGGTTTCGACAGTTGGCAGGCGCTCAAATCAGGAGCAGATGCCATGACCGATGCGCGCACACCCACGACGCCATGTCCCACTTTCCGTTCAGTCTCGGCACAACTCTTCGTCGCGGACATCAAGAGTTCCTGCGATTTCTATACGAACAAGCTCGGCTTCGCGGTCGAATTTGTCTATGGCCATCCACCGTTCTACGGGCAGGTCATCCGCGACAATGCACGACTCGCCTTGCGGCTGGTCCTCGAACCTGTCTTCGTCGGCAATGTTCGCAAGCGCGAACATCTTCTCTCTGCCTCAATCACGGTTGCCACCGCGAACGAAATCAAACAGCTGTTTCTGACTTATCAGGCTTCAGAAGTCTCCTTCCATCAGCCACTCAAGAACGAGCCATGGGGTGCCAGAACGTTTATAGTCTCGGATCCAGATGAGAATCTCATTCTCTTTGCTGGCCCGGCATCCGACTGAACGACTCCGAGATCCAGAAATGCGGAATTGCGGACGAAACTCGATCCTGGACGGATTACGAGCAAGCCGCCAGTTATCGGTTTGTCCGCCGCATTGGTACCAAACGCGCTTGTTTTGACTGGTCCGGCCAACTTCCGGGTGGTCGGCCAAGTCGCTCGGTCGGCAGAGACCAGGGACCAGGCCAACGGCGAGCGGAAACTTCGCCCCTCCTGGTTCCCTTGCGGGATACGATGATTTCGCAATGCCTGATTGTTTCGCAAGCCGAGCGACTCTCATATAAGCCTTGACCTTCAATATAACTTGAAGCTTTGGCTTATGTTCTGGAGGACCTCATGAGAATCGCCGTCGTTGGAGCCACAGGGATGCTGGGGCAGCATGTAGCGCGGCATACGCTTCGCTCAGGGCACGACTTGATCGCGCTGTACCGAAATCCTCGATTGCTGAACTCACTAGCGGATCTGCGCTGCGAAGCTCGCCAGGCCGATCTAGATGATGTTGATTCTCTGCGTCGCGGACTTCGGGGGGCCGATGCGGTGATCCACTGCGCGGCATATTATCCCGGTGCTCCCAAATCAATCAGGGAAGAGTTGGCAACAGCAGCGAGGCTGAGCAACAACTTCTATAAAGCGTGCGTTGGGCAGGAGTTGAAGAAAGTTGTGTACGTTGGAGCCGCTATCGCGCTGCCCCGGAGCTCTGACGGAAAGCCCAGTGACGGGTCACAAAGTTACCCAGAGAGACCGCACAATCAGAACGCGTATTTGCAGGTGAAGTGGGCACAGGACACGCTGGCCCGACAAAAAGCGGCGGAAGGAATGCCGGTGGTCCTAGGTATCCCATCGATGACGTTCGGCGAGTACGACCCCGGCAACAGTACGGGCAGCTTCGTCATCGAGATGGCTAAACGTACGCTTCCAGGTTACGTCGCCGGAAAGCGGAACGTCGTCTATGCGGGGGATGCTGGACGCGGGCTGGTACGGGTCTGTGAGGATGGGCATCCTGGTGAGCGCTATCTTATTTGTGGAGAGAATCTGACCATGCAACAGCTCATGGCAAAGATCGCTACGGTTACAGGGGCTTCCGAACCCAAGGAGATTCCTCTGGCCGCAGCCAAGCTGGTTTCGGCATGGCAGATTTTTAAGTACAAGCATTTGCACGGCCCAGTTCCAAAAGTATCGCCCACTGCCATTGCGGTGATGTCTTCTGGTCAATACCTGGACGGCTCGAAGGCGGCCCGGGAACTGGGATATCGACCCGAAGTCTCTGTGGACGAAGCCATTCGAAGGGCATTTGAATGGTTTAGGTCTCAAGGAAAGGTGAAGATCCGTTAGCTGAAATCCTTGGCAGCGGCCCTGTCTTACCTAAGCGTGGAGGCGGAGGCGGTCAGGTATTTGATAAAGATCACCTCGTTCTGCGCCTCGTTGTAGAGCAGTTCATCGGCCATGGCGCGAATCATGGAAATGCCGAATCCGCCGGGACGTATGCCGAGTTGATCGCGGACGTTCACATGTGCAATCGGTTCGTCCGCGGGCTGACCAACGGCAGCATGGGTCAAGCCTTTGAAGCTGAAGCCCGGGCCGGGGTCTGCCACGCGATATAGCAGCATGCGCGAGGAGCGCACGTGAGCAATCCGCACCTTGCGGTTCGGATCGAGCCGTCCCCCCCACTCCACGGCGTTGAGTAGCAGCTCCTTGAACGCCAGTCCGATCGTGTTGCGCAAGTCATCGGGAAGATCGGTTTCCAGCTTCATTAGGAAGGATTGAATGCGTTCGGCAGCCTCCCGCGTGCAGGGAATTAGCAGTTCCACCCAATGGGGCTTGGCGGAAATGACCTCGATCGCTGGAGATGCATTTTGTTTGAGAGCTCGCTCGGCCACTTCGACAGCTTCTTTCGGTGGAAAAGGCTTAGTGAGGTATTCATAGGCCTGCTCGCGTATCGCGCGCAGCAGAGTCTCCGGCGTGGCGTCTGAGGTCATCATGATGATTCTCGGATGAGATTCGCCCTCGCGAACCCGGGCAAGCACCTCAAGACCGGTCAGCTCTGGCATCCAGATATCCAGGAATACCAGATCAAAAGTTTTTCGCTGGATGTTGCGCAACGCTTCCGCGCCATCCTTCGCAGCAGTCACTGCATAGCCTGCTTTTTTCAGCATGCTGGAGATGGCAAAGCGCGTCGTGCGGTCGTCATCAGCGACAAGGATTTTCCGTTTTAAGCCCGAAGGGTCCCGCATGGATGCCACCTCATGCTGCCAGATTCGAGAAACCCGCCACTTCGTCCCCAATGCTACTTCCGCCGGAGGCGCGGGGCAATGCGGTCGATCGTAGCGACCCGCAAGGAGCCACCAAGTTGCGCCGTTTCCTGCCTTGTACCAAAATGAATGCCGTCGTACCGATTTTGAACGTTCCCAATCGGAGGAGCCGTGAGCGCGCCAGTACCTTTCAATCCGCAAACCGAAGGCGCCCTGCGCGAGTTTATCGACCTCTCCTTAAACCCCCTGTGTATCGCCGGCACGGATGGTTATTTCAAACATGTAAATCCGGCCTGGGAAACGACCTTCGGCTTCACCAGAGAAGAATTACTCTCGCGCCCCTATCTTGAGTTTGTGCACCCCGATGACCGCGAGGCCACGACCGCTGAAGCCGCAAAGATTGCTTCCGGCTGCAACACAGTTTCTTTCGAGAATCGCTACCGCTGTAAGGCTGGATGCTACAAATGGCTGCTCTGGTCGGCTGTTTTCCGCCCTGAAAGAGGACTCATTTACGCTATCGCGGCGGATATCACGGAACGAAAGCGAGAGGAGGCGCGCTTGGCTGCCCAGCACGCGGTCACGCGCGTGCTTGCCGAGGCGCCAACCCTGGTCAGCGCCACCCCGCTGGTCCTTCAAGCCATTTGTGAGAGTCTTGACTGGTCGGTGGGCGCCATTTGGCGAGTTGACGAAAAGGAGAAGCTGCTGCGCTGCGTAGAAACCTGGCACCTGCCATCGGCGCAGTTTAAGGAGTTCGACCAGCTTACGCACTCCCGAACCTTTCCTCTGGGCGTAGGCTTGCCTGGCCGGGTGTGGGAGCAAGCCCAGCCCGCGTTGATAGAGGATGTGCCGCATGACGCGAACTTTCCACGCGCATCGATCGCGGCCAAAGAAGGGCTACACGCAGCGTTTGGCTTCCCAATCCTCCTCGGGGCTGAGGTTCTGGGCGTTCTCGAGTTCTTCAGCCACGAGACCCAACAGCCTGACCGCAGGTTACTCGAGATGATGAGTGCCATCGGCAGCCAGATTGGTCAGTTTATCGAACGCAAAGAGGCCGAAGAAGCCCTGCGAATGTACGCTCGCGACCTCGAGACGGCCAGAAAGCGCGCTGAGGAAGCGACTCGCGCCAAGAGCGAGTTCCTCGCCAACATCAGTCATGAGATCCGCACACCGATGAATGCCATGATCGGGATGACCGAGTTGGCGCTGGCCACGCGGATCACTCGCGAACAGCGAGAATATCTTAATGCGATTCAGGGCTCAGCCGACGCCCTGCTTACATTGGTAAACGATCTTCTCGACTTTTCCAAGATCGAGGCACGCAAGCTGCAACTGGACCGCGTCGCGTTTAACCTGCGCGATGCCCTCGAAGACACCATGCGGGTGCTCGCTCCGCGCGCTGACCAGAAGGGCTTGGAGCTGGTGTGCCATATCCATCCGGAAATACCCGCCACGGTGGTGGGAGATCCATTGCGCCTCCGCCAGATAGTGGTGAACCTTGTGGGTAATGCCATCAAATTTACTCACCACGGGGAAGTCGTGCTCCGCGTGCAAGCCGAGCCTCGCGGCAATGGCGACGTCCGATTGCGCTTCTCTGTCGCCGATACGGGAATCGGTATCCCGCCAGAGAAACAAGCTGTCATTTTTGAGGCTTTCTCGCAGGCCGACAGCTCCACTACGCGGCGTTACGGCGGAACAGGGCTGGGGCTGGCCATCTCGGCGCAACTAGTGGAACTAATGGGCGGCAGGATCTCGGTAGAGAGCGAGCCCGGCCGGGGCAGCACGTTCCACTTCACGGCGCGGTTTGAAGTCCAGCAGCCCGGGATAGGGGAGTTGCCTGCACGCTGGCGCTCTCTCACCGACTTGCCCGTGCTAATCGTGGACGACAATGCGACCAACCGCCGCATCCTCGAAGAGGTAATCACCAACTGGCATATGTGCCCGGTTGCTGTCGAAGGCGGCGCATCGGCCCTTGCCACATTGGAAAAATCTGTGCGCGCGGACCAACCATTCGCGGTGGTGCTGCTCGACGGACACATGCCTGACATGGACGGTTTCGCAGTGGCGGAGCGTATCTCTCAGGACCGCCGATACGCAGGCGTCAAGCTTGTCATGCTGACCTCGGCCGGTCAGCCGGAAGACGTTGCGCGCTGCCGCAGGTTAGGGATCTCGGCGTATCTTACCAAGCCGATCAAGCAATCCGAGCTCTTCGATGTGATTGTCAGCGCCATCGGTCAACCAGTGGGAGCAAGGCCGCGCGCTCCACGACGACATAAGAGATCGCAGCATGGCCAGCGCAGCCTACAAGTGCTAGTGGCGGAAGACAATCAGGTCAACCAGCTGGTAGCGACGCGGATCCTTGAAAAGCTGGGCCACCGGGTTACGGTTGTCAGCAATGGCCGCGAGGCGCTTGTCGCCGCGCAGGCCGGTAAGTTCGACCTCATCGCCATGGACGTGCAGATGCCGGAGCTGGATGGGCTTGATGCAACAGGCGCCATCCGCGCCTGGGAGAAGTCGACCGGCACACACATCCCGATCATAGCCATGACCGCACACGCCATGAAGGGAGATCGCGAGCGTTGTCTGGCGGCCGGCATGGATGGCTATACCTCCAAGCCGATCCGGATCAGAGAACTTGAGCAGGCGATCGCTCAACTGGTCAGCCCGTCGAGGCCCGCAGAGGGACCTTTGCCGGAAGAGACTCAAGAAGACGCCGTCATTGATCGTGCAGCACTGCTGGCGGGCGTCGATGGCAATCGCCGCCTGCTTCGCGAACTCGTCCGCCTTTTTCTCGCCGATTGTCCTCTGCGTTTGCGAGGAATAAAGGAGGCGGTCCGCCGTGGCGATGCCGAAGCACTGCGGAGAGAAGCGCATACCCTGAAGGGTTCCGTTGGTAACTTCGCAGCGAAGCAGGCGCTCGCGGCTGCCGAGCGGCTGGAGGTTATGGGCAGAGACGGAGACCTTGATAAAGCCGGCGCTGCATGCATCGCGCTCGAATTGCAACTGGCGCGTCTCACCGAAGGGCTCAGAAAATTGACGAGGGACTCTTCGACGCGAAAGAGGAAAACGGGCAATGCAACGGGCAGAAATGGGTGAGAGCAGTCACGCTGTCAGGATTATGCTGTGGAGGACT
>Ga0307477_10002784_pt1 | contig 13346 bp, 12 predicted proteins | sample atmos_gasesECM2C_FD_203316 | JGI IMG/M metagenome (GOLD analysis project Ga0307477, IMG submission 203316) | Hardwood forest soil microbial communities from Morgan-Monroe State Forest, Indiana, United States - atmos_gasesECM2C_515 | ecosystem: Environmental > Terrestrial > Soil > Temperate...
TGAGGACATCGGGATGGGCGGCGTCGCTGTAGCAGAAGATCTCGAACTTGTCGCGCGCGTGACGGGCGAGCAGCGGCAGCATGAATCGTCCGACCGGATGATCGCGGAATTCCGGCGAGACGTAACCGATTCGCAGTTTTGTGCGCTCGAACACGACTCGACTGAGCTCGTCGAAGTCAACCGAGGACGGCTGGGCCACAGTGCCCCGACGCGGCCGGGCAAATCTCGCGTTCCAGCGGCGGTGCTCGTCGAGAATCATCCGTGCGTCGTAATCCGGATGAAAGTGCAGCGAATAGAGCAGTGCTCCCGCGATCCATGAGTCGTTGGTGCGCTGGGCCGCACGCCGGTAGCATTCGATCGCCTCATCGAGTTGGCCCGCTGCTTTGAGCGTATTGCCGAGATTCAGGTGCAGCTCTGGGCGGTCCAGCCCCAGCTCGGCGGCCCGTCGATAGGACGAGAGCGCGACATCGAGATTCCCTTGCTGTTTGTATGCGTTTGCAAGGTTGTAATGCGCCTCGGCCGACGTGGGCAGTTGGGTCAGAAGCTGGAGGTAGACGCCAACCGCCTCGTCGGCATGGCCTGCGTCCAGGAGGGCGTTGGCCAGGTTGTTGAGTGAATCGGCATGCGCGGGCCGCAACGCCGCGGCCTGGCGGAACGCCGCGATCGCCTCGTCCGGCAAACCCTGCTGCCGCAGGGCGATGCCGAGGTTGTAATGCGCCTCAGCATAGCCCAGCCGCAGACCAACGGCCCGACGGTAGGCGTCGATCGCACTTGGCAGGTCTCCCTTGTCCTTGAGGGCGTTGGCGAGATTGTAATGCGCTTCGGCGTGGTCGGGTCGCAGGCTAAGAGCCGCGCGAAACACACCAATTGCCTCATCAACGCGGCCGGTTGCCGCAAGGGTTACGCCCAGGTGCGTCCGATAATCCGGCTCGCCGGGCGCCGTAGCGATGGCCTGACGGATCAGATCTTCGGCTTCGTCCGACCGACCGCGTTGAAGCGCAAGCACTCCCAGAAGATCGAGGCATCTGGGATGGTCCGGCTGTTGGGTGAGGATTTGCCGGTAGAGCGGCTCGGCCTCGCTCAGGCGACCGGCCTGGTGCCGTCGAATCGCCAGATCAAGAATTTGCTGGATATTCGATTCCGTCATCGGGGAAATCCCGAAAATACCCAAACCGCCAACGTCATTCGCGCGTATAATGAACTCAAGTCCGAGACGGCGCCATGCGCCGGTTGTCGGCGGAGATTTCCGTGCTATATCGATTGTACCCCAACCCTTTTGGCGAGTTGGGGGTACCGGCATCGCCTTTTGTCATTGACGGATAATCGGGAGTTATGCATGAACCGCCATCGTCGGTCCCGCGGCATTCATTTGATATCCAGCCCGTTGGCCTGCGTCGAGAGCCTTGAGAATCGCTCGCTGCTCTCGGCGGTTGCCGGCGTTATCTCCGGCCGCGTCGTTGACGACCTGAGTGCCAGCGGCAAGGTCAAGCACAACGCCCCCGGCCTGGCGAACTGGCAGGTATTCATCGATGCCAACGACAACGGTGTCCTCGACAGCGGCGAGCAAGTCACAACCACCGACGCGAACGGAAACTGGCAGTTCAGCGGCCTGTCACGCGGAACGTACATCGTCCGCGAGGTCCTGCAAACCGGCTGGCGGGAAACCAATCCCGCCGGCGGCGCCATTACGGTCCATTTAGGAAATAAAGTCACCAACCGAATCTTCGCCAATACTGACGAAGCGGTCATCACCGGCACCGTCTTCCGCGACGACAATGGCAACGGCACGCAGGACGGGCACGAACCAGGGCTTACGGGTATGAAAGTGTTCGTCGACGCCAACAACAACGGCGTTCTCGACGCCGGCGAAACCGTCGTCCGCTCGCAGGCGCATGGAATATACAGGCTGGTTCTCAATGCCGGGACGTACACGATCCGACAGGTGGCCAATTCACACTACGCCCTGACGGCGCCGGCCGCGGGCGATTACGTTTTGACCGTCGCCTCCGGCCAGGTCGTGACCGGCCAGAACTTCGGCGATCAACCGATCAAAAAGCACAAGACCGGCGGCGGAAATACGGGCGGCAATGGCGGTGGTAACACCGGCGGAAATGGCGGAGGCACTGGCGGCACAACCAGTGGAACCGGCACCACCAACGGCTTCGTTATTACCTGGACGCGCGCCGCCGATGCGAACCTGAGCGGCGACGACATTGTCACGTTCCGCGCCAAAAACTCGGGAACCGGCCCGCTGGCGGGCACGATGGACGTGCTGGCTGAGGACGCGACGTTATCGTCTTCTTCGGGTTTGGTGATCCGCACGTACGGCAATGGCAATGCGGATTTTACCGGGACTCACACCGGTAACTCGGGCAGCTACATCAGCTTTGGGGGAAGCCAGTTCTTCGCCGCCAGCCAGGTTCCCAGCCCAACCACAGGCACCTATACGGATTTACAAACGGTTCCGCAGTTCGAAGTCGCCGGCGCCATTCTTGGCGGTGTGCCCGCGAACACGGGCAATGGGATCGTGATCGCGGTTGCGGTGGTACATCACGGCGCGGCGGTCAGCGTCAGCGGCCAACTCGGCGCCGAGCAGGGAAGTTCTCTGAACTTTTCCGCAAGTGCCTAACGCTCCCTTATGGGTTTTCTGACCGAGGCTAACGCAGCCCGCGAAGCTGCGATGGCTTCAGAAGCCACAGGAGCTTGCCGCGGCCGGCCGTGGCGGGGCCGGCGGTTTCGATCATCGCGGCGCCGCCCTTTTTCAGCACGACAAACGACTCCTGAAGCCCCGTCAGCAGCCAACACAAGAATGTGCCCAGGTGCGGCTCGTGGCCGACCAGCGCTATCGTCGCATCCGCTGGATTGGCGTTGAGCCAGTCAACCAGCGCCGCCGGGGGCTTTCGCGGCGACAGCGCGGAGATCTCGACCGTTCTCACTCCTTTGTATGCTTCGCCAAGAATGTCCGCGGTCTGCACGGCGCGGGTCAGCGGGCTGGTGGCGATCAGATTCAGCGCGGGAACGAGTTGCCGCAATCCCTCGGCCCCTTTGCGCATCTTCTGGCGGCCTTCCTTGGTCAGACTGCGCAGCGCATCGTCCTGCCCAGCCCTTCCGCGCTCCTCGGCGATCCCGTGGCGAATGAGAATAATCCGCATGAAAGCCCGCTCAAATACCCCGCCAAGGCCCGCCCGGCAACCAGAACCATCCCTTCTTCACAAAACCTGAACAATCAGATGTTGCCGAGGTACGCCTCGCAAATTCTTTGTACGTATTCCTGCTGGTCCATCGCCCAATACTGCTCGGAAAAGATTTCAACTTCGTTGAAGCCGTCAAAGCCAGCCTGTTCAACCCACGCGCGGATCGCGTGAATGGGAATGCACCCTTCGCCCATCAGACCGCGATCGGTCAGCAGATGCCGCGTGTCGATCCGCCAATCGCACACATGAAAGCCGAAAAGGGTTCGCTGCCGCCCCGCCAGTTCGATCTCCTGGCACAGGTCAGGGTCCCACCAGACGTGGTAGACATCCACCGCTATTCCCAGAAGCGGATGGCGAAGCTGCTCGCAGATGCGTCGCGCATCGGTCATGCGGTTGATGCAGCTTTTGTCTGCCGCGTACATCGGATGAAGCGGCTCGATGGCCAGTCTGACGCCGGCCGCCTGCGCGTGATCGAGCACGGCGCCAATGCCATCGGCCACCTGTTTTCGCGCATCCTCCAACAGAATCGGCGGCGCCGCCCCGACCACCAGCACGACCATTTCGGCGCCGATCTCGGTGGCTTGGTCAATGCAGGCACGGTTCGCGTCAATCGCGGCCTGCCGGCCTGGCGCATCCGGCGCAACGAAGAACCCGCCGCGGACGAGCGAGGGAACGCGCATCCCGGCATCCCGCAGCATTTTCCCCGCCTGCCGGGCCCCCACCGGCTCGATCGCGTGCCGCCACACGCTGATCCCCATGACGCCGGCACGGCTGTACCCGTCGATGCACTGCGCCAGCGACCAGGGCTTGGTTGTCTGGGTGTGGATCGCGCAGCGGGAAAGATTGGTCAGAGGCGAGGTTTGCATCCCGCTAGCCTCAGCGAATCGCCGTTCGGTCCCTTCACGGATCCTCAGCTACACGCATTGAGAGAATGATGCGGTAACTGGCTGGCACAATCATTCGCGGCAAAACTTCTTAGGCATTTCGGCCGCGAAGGCGTCAAATTCGGCGTATTCTCCGCGATCGATTTGGGCCTCCGACTCCTCAATCGCGTTGAGTTCAGCTTCGGTCAGCTCGAAGTGAGCTTGATCCAGCTTCATCTGCTCGATGGCTGCTTCGACGGCAGCGTCGGCCGACGGAAAGTGGCCGGCTCGCACCTGGTCATCGATGAACTTCTGCAATTGGGGATTGAGTTGTACGGTCATACGCGTATCACTCCTTAAGATTAGCACCAAAATGTCACCGAAGCCAACCGACCGGTTTACTCACCCCATCTCCAGCCCCGGCACATCCACCCACCGGCGTTCGCGCCAGCTTTGCAGGCCGAGCTCAGCCAGTTGCACGCCCTTGGCACCCTCGCGCAGCGTCCAGCGGAACGGCTCGTCCAGCGCCACGTGTCGCAGGAACAGCTCCCACTGGATTTTGAAGGCGTTGTCGTATTCGATGGCATCGGGAAGCTTCTGCCAGCCGTCGAAAAAATTGATCGGCTGCGGGATGTCGGGGTTCCACACCGGCTTAGGCGTTTCGCCCAGGCCCTGCACCCAGGCATCCCGCAGGCCGGCGACGCAGGATCCGCGGGTGCCGTCCACCTGGATCGTCAGCAGGTCGTCGCGCCTCACCCGCGTGCACCAGCTCGAATTGAACTGGCAGAGGGTGCCGTCCTCGAGGCGGAAGATCGCGTAGACAGAATCGTCGGCCGTGGCCGGGTATGGGTTGCCGGCCTCGTCAATCCGCTCGGAGATGTCCGTGTTCCCGATGGCCACAAGGGACTTGATCGGCCCCAACAGGTTGTCGATCACGTATCGCCAGTGGCAGAACATATCGACGATGATCCCGCCGCCGTCTTCCTTGCGATAATTCCAGCTCGGCCGTTGGGGAGGCTGGTTGGCATCGTGGCCGGTGAACACCCAGTAGCCGAATTGTCCGCGGGCCGAAAGAATGTCGCCGAAAAAGCCCTGCCCGCGGAGCATCTGGAGCTTCCGCATGCCCGGGAGCCACAGCTTGTCCTGCACGACGCCGTTCTTCAGACCGGCTCGCTCGCACAATCTGGCCAGCCGCAGGGCTTCGGTCGTCTCGACGGCGGTCGGCTTTTCGCAATAGATCGATTTGCCGGCTTTGACGGCCATTTCGACAAATCCGGCCCGCTGCAACGTCCCCGACGCATCGAAAAAGATTTCATACTTCTTTTCCCCCAGCGCAGAGGTCAGATCGGTCGTCCATTGGAGCGGCTCGCCGATGGCCGGCGGGCCGTGCGTCTGGGCCAGTGCGGCAAGTTTCTCGGCATTCCGCCCGCACAGAATCGGCTCAGGGATAAGCCGCAGCCGATCCGAGACCTTCACGCCGCCCTGCTTCACGATCGCCAGGATCGACCGCACCAGGTGTTGATTGGTTCCCATGCGTCCGGTGACGCCGTTGAGAATCACGCCGATGGTGCGGGTTTCCATGCTTGCTCCGGGTACCACATTGTCGGCCCTTTGGTTCGGCGTCTATGGCAACTCGGGCATCGCCAGCCGCGGGTCCGAGAGATCCAGGCGGTACATGATCTGGTTGTAATCGTAAAGGGGTGTTGGATGATCGTCGCCCGAGAATGTGTTGGCGTAGGTCCCTTCGAAGTAGATGATTTTGCCGCCCTGCTGATCGAAAAAGGGATGCTGGGCGGGGTTGTAAAAGCTGTAGTGGTTATGCGTGACGATCTTCCGCGCCCAGTGCCAGGGTCCAAGCGGCGCATCGGCCTGGGCGTACCAGACTTCGCCGAGGTACGAGCTTCGGCCGCCGGCCTCGACGAAGATCATGATCCATTTCTTGCGGAAGGCGTTGTAGCAGACGGATCCTCCATGCGCGATGACGGCGCGATCGGACTGCGCATCATGAAGAATGAATCGCGATTCGCTGTCCTTCATCACACCCGCGGCAATAAGCTGGCGCTCCTGGCCCGGCCCAACCGGCGACGTATGGCGCTTCCATCCCCAGTTCAAGCTGCCATCGGACGCCCGATCGAGCTTCGATCCTCCCCTTCTGTATCGGGTCCCCGCCACCAGGCAGGTGTACGCCTCATAGCTGGCAAGGTCCTTTACGCTTCTGAAATCTGCCGCCACGCGAATGACTGGGAATGGCACCGGAAAATAAAAGTAATCTTTGCCGCCCTCGGAAACGTGAAAGGGATGCCCAACGGGATAAAGAGGAGCGTCGAGGGGAACGTGCACCATTGGGCGAAAAATGGCCGCGTCATCGTCGAAGATAAGCAGGCCGCGCTCCAGCGTCCTGCCGAGGCCTTGCATTCGGGCGAAATTTGCGATCAGCCGTTCGCGTCCGCTGTCGTCTTTCACGATCATCAATCCGTCGATCCATTTGGGTCCGGGCCCGGCGACGTCAACCATCGGCCGGCTGAAGCCGTTAGGTCCGGCAAAGTAATCGAGGTCAACGCCGACGAACGGGTCGAGACCGCCGTGACCGGGAAGCTCCGATATCGCCCCGGACGTGGCGAATTGCCCCAGCGGGTATTGCGGCCAGGCGGTGTCGCCCCAGAACCAGTAGATCTTGCCGCGATAGATGATGGTCTGGACCGAATCCTGTCCGACCACCCTGGCATCGAGCAAAGGATGCTTGATCGGCGCCGCCCGGCCGGCCAGGACCGTATCGCGATAAATGTCCTGTCCGGTGACGCGATAGAGCCGCTCGGCGATGTTGAGCCGTTTGATTTGCAGCGTCGCGCTTCCACCCGGCGTAACGTCGAGGGTCCGGCCACGGTATTTGAAACCGTCGGCGGGGAATTCATAGCCGTCACTCTCGACGAAGAAGAAAACCTTTTGACCCATCAGCGCCGGATCGTCCAGCGCGACCAGGCCGTTGCTGTCGGTCCAGAACTGCTGGTTGGCGACAGTCCGCAGTTGCACCAGCGGCACGCCGCGCCCGGCCTGGTCGTCGATCACCTGGATCACGAAATATCGCGAGGTATCGTGCTTCGCCGGCGCGGCAGTTTGAGCGGGCAAAATTGAAGTCAAGGTCAGTAAAACCGCCAAGGCCATCAGGCAGCGGGTCATAGACGCGCGATTGTAGCGGTTTATCATGCCATGCACCGCAATGAACCGACCCGCCCATGAACTTTCGACAACGGGGAGCTCGATACGACTTCGCGGGATTCGCCGGGAGTTTGACGGCGGTGTCGTTGCGCTGGACGGGTTGGACCTCGAAGTCCCGTCCGGACAGTTCCTGGCCATCCTCGGGCCCTCCGGGTGCGGAAAATCAACGTTGCTTCGCCTCATTGCGGGGCTTGATCGGCCACAGGCGGGGACGGCAAGCGTGTTGAACGCGGACGAATCCGAAAAGGCGGGGCAATCACCGATCGCGTATGTGTTTCAGGACGCGCACCTGCTGCCGTGGCGGAATGTGCTGAACAACGTGGCGCTCCCGCTGGAGCTGATGCGAGTCGAACGCGGGGAGCGTTTGGAGGCCTCTCGCCGCACGATCGACCTAGTCGGCCTTGCCGATGCGGCCGATCGGTATCCCAACCAATTGTCCGGGGGAATGCGGATGCGGGTGTCCCTGGCACGGGCGATGGTGACAGAGCCCTCATTGCTGTTGCTCGATGAGCCGTTCGCGGCACTGGATGAAATCACGCGCGAAAGGCTCGACGAACAGCTCCGCCAGCTTTGGTCCGCGGCGGGAATGACGGTGGTCTTCGTGACGCATTCAACCAACGAAGCGGCGTTCCTGGCCCAGCGCGCGATCGTCCTGTCCAAGCGGTCGGGCCGCATCATAGAGGACCGGATGCTGGAGCTTCCCGCACAGCGAACCGGGCCCCTGCGGGCCACACCTGGTTTCGCAGGCGAAGTGCGCGCCCTCTACGACGCCTTGGAACGAGGGGAAAGATGAGGGCCCGTGACGGCATCATTGGGCGCGCGATTCCGCCAGCCGCGGTTTTCCTGGCGGCGGTGGTTGTCTGGGAAATTATCATGCGGACGACTGGAATTCCCGTCTATCTACTGCCGCGGCCGTCAGCGGTACTCCGTTCGCTGGCGGTCGATCGCGAGGCTTTGGCCGGATCCCTCGGGTGGACGGCGCTGGCCGCGCTTAGCGGGTTCGCGGCCAGCGCAATCGCCGGTGCGCTGCTGGCCATCGGCTTGTCAGCCTCGACCTTTCTGAGGCGAGCCATCTATCCGTATACCCTGTTCTTTCAGACCGTGCCGATCGTGGCGATCGCGCCGATGCTCTTGTTCTGGTTCAGCCCGGGGCTGGAGCCGGTGGCAGTTTGCGCGTTCGTGGTTTCGGTGTTCCCGGTCATCGCCAACACGCTGGACGGATTGTTGGCGACCGATCCGGCGCTGCGCGATCTGTTTCGCCTTTACGGCGCGCATCCCGCGGCGACGATGTGGAAGCTGAACCTGCCCTCGGCCCTGCCGAATGTTTTTACCGGGCTGCGGATCGCGGCGGGCCTGGCGGTGATCGGCACGGTGGTCGCCGAGTTCTTTGTCGGCCAGATTGTCGGCAAGGTCGGACTGGGTGTGCGGATCGTGAGCGCCATCAAGGAGAGCCGGACCGATCTGGCCTTCGCGGCGGTTTTGCTCGCCTCGCTGCTGGGGCTGGCGATGTTCGGCGGGGTCAACCTTGCCGCTCATATGGCCTTGCGGCGATGGCATGCGTCCGAACAATAGCCGCACTTTTTCCGGACCGGAAATAACGTCGCACTGCAACGGTTGTAAGAGATAGGGACCGCAACACCGATTGCGGTATACTGGGCAATCAGGCCGACTTGAGTGAGGTAATGGTGATGATGAAGAAGTTAGCGGCGTTCATCGTGGCGATGAGCTTTGCCGGCGCAGCCGGCGCGCAGGAAAAGGTCGATTTTTCCAAACAGATTCGGCCGATTTTCGCCGAAGGCTGCTACAAGTGCCACGGTCCCAAGAAGCAGAAGGCCAAGCTGCGGCTGGACAGCGCCGAGGGGATCCTCAAGGGCGGCAAGGACGGAAAGATTCTCGTCGCGGGCCAGCCCGGCAAAAGCGACCTGTTCCGCCGGGTCACGCTCTCCAAGGATGATGACGACGTCATGCCCCCGGAAGGGGAAGGCGAGAAGCTGTCGAAGGACAAGACCGACCTGATCAAATCGTGGATCGCCCAGGGTGCCTCGTTCGGGGCATGGAAATCAGACGAAACAGCCGCGGCCTCTGGTTCTTCCACCGATCAATCGGCGGAAGCCACACCGATACCCGAGCCGCAGCTTCCGCAGGTAGCCCCGGCCGACGCCGGCGCGATCGAAAAAGTCCGCCAGACCGGCGCTCTGGCTATGCCATTGGCGCAGAACACCAACCTGCTGGAAGTGGATCTCAACCTGGTTGGCGATCAGATTGATGACGGCAAGCTCGCCGAGGTGACGCCGCTGGCTTCCCAGTTGGCCGTGCTCAATCTTGCCCGCACCAAGGTCACGGACGAAGGCCTGAAGTCGATCGAAGGCTTGAGTAATCTCCGCCGGCTTCACCTGGAGAACACCCACGTCGGCGATGCCGGACTGTCGCACCTCAAAAACCTGACCAGCCTGGAATACCTGAATCTCTACGGCACGCAGGTCACCGACTCGGGCTTGTCGCAGCTCGAAGGACTCAAGAACCTCAAGGCGCTGTATCTCTGGCAAACGAAGGTCACGCCGGCGGGAGTCGAGAGCCTCAAGAAGGCATTGCCCAAATGCCAGATCGACACCGGCTGGGAGGAACCGCAGACCGCCAAAGCGCCGGACAAACCAGCAGAGGCAAAGTGACGGGTTACCCCACTTCTTCCAAAATCGCGTTCTTCACCTGCGTCGGCACCGGGGCGTATTTTAGCGGTTCCATGACCGAACTGGCGCGGCCCTGGCTCATCGAGCGCAGCTCGGTTGTGTAGCCGAACATCTCGCTGAGCGGGACTTCGGCTTCGACGATGCGGGTGTTCCCGCGCTGGTCGGAGTTGACGATCATGCCGCGGCGGCGGTTGAGGTCGCCGGTCACGTTGCCGACGAATTCCTCCGGCGTGGTAACGACCACCTTCATAATCGGCTCGAGCAACGTCAGGCCGGCCTTGGTGGCGGCGTCGCGGAAGGCGAGCTGGCCGGCCAGCTCGAAAGCGATCTGCGAGCTGTCCACCGCGTGATAGCTGCCGTCCACCAGCGTCACCTTGGCGTTGATCAGCGGGTAACTGGCCAGCACGCCGGTCTTGGCGGCCATCCGCGCGCCGTACTCGACCGATGGGATGTATTCCTTGGGGATCGAGCCGCCGTGAATCTTGTTCTCGAAGGCGATCCCATCCTTCCAGTTGAGCTTCTTGAGAAGCTCGGCGTCCAGCGGTTGTCCCGTGCGGTGATCGATCCCGTCAAACGGCTCGATGTTGACGGTGCAGTCGCCGTACTGGCCTCGGCCACCCGATTGCTTGACGTGCTTGCCGCGGACATTGACGGCAGGGCCCACGATCGTCTCCTTGTAGGCCACCTTCGGCTTGCCGACCAGCACGTCCACGTGGTGATCGCGGGTGAGACGATTGCGGAGAATCTCCAGATGCAGTTCGCCCATGCCGGCGATGATGGTCTGGCCGGTTTCCTCGTCGTAGTTCGCCTGGAAGGTGGGGTCCTCGCGCTTGAGGGTGGTAAGCGCCTCGCCCAGCTTCTGCTTGTCGGCAGCGGTCTTGGGCTCGATCGACATGCTGATGACCGGATCGGGAAACGTAGGCCGCTCGAGCAGGATCGGTTTATCGGGATCGCACAGCGTGTCGCCGGTGAGGGCGTCCTTGATGCCGATGACGGCGACGATGTCGCCCGCCTCGGCTTGCTCGAGGGCGATGCGGTCGGCCGCGTGCATTTGGAACAGCCGGCTGATGTTCTCGCGCCGGTTGCGATTGACGTTCAGCACGCGCTCGCCTTTGGAGAGCTTGCCGCTGTAAACGCGAACGTAGGTGAGCTCGCCGTGCTGGTCGGCAACGATCTTGAACGCCAGCCCGCAGAACGGATCGTCGGGGCTGCTCTTGCGCTCGATCTCCTTGTCGTGGTCCTTGATGTCGTGCCCCCTGACCGGCGGCAGGTCGAGCGGGCTGGGCAGGTAATCGATGACGCCGTCCAACAACCGCTGCACGCCCACGTATTTGAGTGCCGAGCCGGTGAAGACCGGATGAAGCTTGAAATCGATGGTGGCTTTGCGCAGGCCTGCCCGCAGCTCCTGCTCGGTGATCTCCTCGCCTTTTAGATATTTTTCCGTGAGGTGGTCATCCGTCTCGGCGACCTTCTCGATGAGGTCGTGCCGCCACTTCTCGTAGCGCCCTTTTTCCTCCTCGGGGATGGGCTTTTCGATTATCGTCTTGCCCTTGTCCTTGTCGTCGTCGAGCTTGTAGTAGATGGCGACGCCGCGGAGCAGATCGATGATGCCTTTAAAAGTGCTGCTCTGGCCGATGGGAATCTGCACGGCAACGGCCGGCGCGCCCAGCCGCTCGAGAATGCTCTTGAAGCTGAAATCGAAGTCGGCGCCGACCTTGTCCATCTTGTTGATGAAGCAAACGCGCGGCACGTTGTACTTGGTGGCTTGCCGCCACACGGTTTCCGACTGGGCCTCGACGCCTTCCTTGCCGTCAAAGACTGCGACAGCGCCGTCGAGGACGCGCAGGGAACGCTCGACCTCGGCGGTGAAATCGACGTGGCCCGGCGTGTCGATCAGGTTGATCGTGTAGCGCTCGCCGAAGCGGTCCCAGGGGCAGGTGGTCGCGGCTGAATTGATGGTGATGCCGCGTTTCTGCTCTTCCTCATCGAAGTCCATGACGGCGGTGCCTTCGTGCACCTCGCCCATCTTGTGGATTTTCCCGGTGTAATAGAGGATGCGCTCGGAAACGGTGGTTTTGCCCGCGTCGATGTGGGCGGCAATTCCGATGTTGCGAATCTTGCTCAGGTCGCGTGCCATGACATTCCCTCTACGAAACAGTAAACCCGCGGAGGCCTGTCCGCGGCAATCGTCTTCAACCTTGGCGACTGCCGCTCCCTTTGAATCGGGATCGGCCCCTGCGGGTCTTGATTTGTCCGCGCTTTTGGCTGGCGGACCGAGCTTCGATTGTCGCTGCCTCGAAGCCCCTGGGCGGGACGCTTAATGCGTCCCAACTCCTGCACGGCCGGCTCACACTGACCATGCAGGGCTTCGGTCAGCATGAGCCATCAATTTGGCTCGATCTTCACGGCTACTCCTTTGAACAGAACCAGATATCGACCATACGCCCGCGAGCCAACAGTTGTTCTTCAGGCGCCTTGCCGGGTGCGGGCAGCCTGGCCAATCGGGCGTAACACTCTAGCGGCGAACGCTGTCGCGTCAAGCCGATAAATTCGGCCGGCACAGCGTTAAGGTCATTTCTCGATCGGCTTTCCCGACTTTTTCCACGCCTCGAATCCGCCATGGAAGTCAAAGAGACGGTCGAAGCCCATGGCGGACATGGCCTTGGTCGCGCGGGCGCTGCGGACGCCGCGGGCGCAGTGCACAAGGTACGTTTTGGACTTGTCCAGCTCGCCAACCTTCTTGCGGAACTGCGGGTCGCTGATGTCGATATTGACCGCCCCCGGCACATGCCCCTCGGCAAACTCCTGCTTCGTCCGCACATCGAGCACCACCGCGTCCTTGCCCTGGCGCATTGTGTCAAATTCATCGATGTCGATCTTTTTGACTTCGGGTTTGGGCTGGGGCTGATCCTGGACGGATAACACAGTGGTGCCGCTAAATGCAATCAGAACCAAGGGCAGGCTGACGATCAGGAACAGGCGACTCATGGCATGGCTCCCGTCAAAGGTCACCGTATTCTAATCGCACGGTTCCGTTGATGCGCCAACGGCACTCTGTCAAGACAATCGCCGACTGCTTCAAGTACCGCAACAAGATCGGCATCGACATCGCCATTGAAGCACTCCGCGACGCCTGGCGCAGACGGGCGGCGACCGCGGACGAGCTCTGGCAGTTCGCCAGGGTTTGCCGGGTCAGCAACGTGATGCGGCCGTATCTCGAAACCGTCGCCCACACCGGCCGGTGAATCGAGTGCCTCGCCGCCACCGCCGCTCCCGAAATGTCGTTTTATCAAGACGTCGACAATCCCGCGGTAATCCACGTCTGCGCCAAGATCACGCCGCGATCTTTGAAACTTTCAACCCCTTTGCTTTGCGGCGCGCTTTCC
>Ga0307477_10002785_pt1 | contig 13343 bp, 12 predicted proteins | sample atmos_gasesECM2C_FD_203316 | JGI IMG/M metagenome (GOLD analysis project Ga0307477, IMG submission 203316) | Hardwood forest soil microbial communities from Morgan-Monroe State Forest, Indiana, United States - atmos_gasesECM2C_515 | ecosystem: Environmental > Terrestrial > Soil > Temperate...
GCTGGAACAACCTTGGCGATCTTCGGACAGGTTTGCGCGTGCCGGTGGCCTTACTCATCGTTGGACTGCTCTGGTACGGATTTTTCCCACAAACGTTTGTGAAACTCCTTACGCCGACGGTCACAAATTATCTCAGCGCTAACGCCGGACGATGATGATTCCGCCGCCGAACCTCGAAATCGCCGTCCTTGTCGTCGGCATGGTTATCCTGATGTTCGAAGTCTTCGCCAGCAAGATCGATAAGAAAATCTTTGCTTTCGCGGCAATCGCCGCCCTAAGCACCGTCCTGGTCGCAACCTTTTTTCTTCAACCGAGCCCATCGGCCGAGCAAGCCACCGGATTTTGGAGTTTTTACACGGCTGATCCGTTGTCCATTTTCTTCAAACGTTTTGCCCTCGTCACAACGATTCTTGTGCTCGTCATGATGATCGATTACGCGCCTGTCGTGCGCGGCTCGCGTGCCATGGCCTCGACCCAAGCGGGGCTGGGGGAATTTTACGCCGTGCCGATCCTGACCTGTGCCGGCCTGATGTACATCGTCTCCGCGATCGATTTTGTGATGATCTTCGTTTCGATTGAGCTGGTTACCATTTCATTTTACGTCCTCGTTAGTTTCACGAAGAAGAATCCGGCAACGCTCGAAGCTGGTGTGAAATATCTTATTTTGAGTGCGGTCTCGACTGCGTTTCTGGTTTACGGAATCACCTGGATTTTCGGCGTCACCGGCGAGACAAATCTGGGACGCATCACGGTGGCTTTAGCGACTGGCCACGTCGACAAAACTGGTGCGGTCTTCGGCGCGGTGCTTGTTCTGGTCGCGCTTGGCTTCAAAATCGCGGCCGTGCCCTTTCAAGTCTGGGTGCCCGATGTTTACCAAGGGGCACCGACGCCGGTAACGGCCTTTCTTTCGGTTGGATCTAAAGCCGCCGGTTTCGTTGTGCTCCTGCGAGTGCTGCGACTATTCGTGATGCTGCCGAACATGGAACGGCTAGTAGTTGTGATCGCCCTGCTCACACTCGTTTATGGAAATCTCGCCGCGCTACCGCAAAACAACCTCAAGCGACTGCTCGCTTACTCGAGCATTGCCCACGCCGGTTATCTTCTTATCGGCGTCGCTTGCTTTGCCGGACCCGCGGTGGCGTTTTATCTGGTCGCTTATCTTTTGATGACCTTGCTGAGCTTCGCTGTCTTGATCGTTGTGGCCCAGCAAACTGGCGAGCAGATCTCGAATTTTGACGGCTTAGCTAAACGATCGCCATTCCTCGCTTTTGCCATGTTGATAGCGATGATCTCGCTCGCCGGCGTCCCGTTCACGGCTGGATTTTTCGGAAAGTTCTTCATCTTCGCCGCGGCCATTGCGCAACATCAAATCGCACTTGTGGTCGTTGGCGTGATCACAGTCGGGTGCGGCTTCTATTATTACCTGAAAGTCGTTCGCGCGATGTACTGGCAGCCTGCGGCAAAGACCGAGCAGATCTCTATTGGTGGTCTCTCTCGCATTGCGATGAGCGCGCTCATTGTCGCGATCATCTGGCTCGGAATTTATCCGCAGCCCATCTTTGATGCGTTGAAGCATGAAAGCGGTCCGAGAACTGTGGTTCGAGAATCACGAACCGATTTAACGATGTAACGATTCACGGGTCGAATTGAGGGACGCTAGTCGCTCAATTCGACGTTCCAATAGGCGAGGTCGACGAAGTGCCTCCAGCTTTCGTGCTGCGGCGAAGAAAACGTGATCTGAACAAACGGTCGCCACTTCGGCCGCTTTGGCTTGCGGATGAGGGTCATGTGCGCCTCCTGGGGAAGGCGGTTTCCTTTGCGGGTATTACACGCGATACAAGAACAGACCACATTTTCCCACGTGGTCGTTCCACCCCGGTCGCGTGGCACAACATGATCCAGGTTCAAATCGCTCCGATCAAAAGCTTCGCCGCAGTATTGGCACGTGTTCTTGTCACGCTCGAAAACGTTATGCCGCGTAAATTTCACTTCCTTCTTCGGCAACCTGTCGAAAAAGAGCAGCACGATCACGCGCGGCACCCGGATTTTCCACGAAATGGTCGTGACCAGCTCATGATCGGGCGCAGTCGTAGAAAAATCGCGCCAGCTATCAAAATCATGTGTCAGGAAATTGTTGGCCTCATCAGAAGACACAACATGGGCGTGGCCGGCATAGACCAGGGCGAAGGCACGGCGCGCAGTGCAGATATTAACCGCCTGCCAGAGGCGATTCAGCACTAAAACCTGACTGTTCAACAGGGTATGCACCTCTTTATATTGCCTCGGTAATTCTGCTTTTAGCAGAATTTCGCCAAAGTGCGGCGAAATTATCACTCACGTTTTTCCTTGTCAACGTGACCACCCAACCGCCCAGACGGTTACAGATTTCGCGAAATCGCCCGATCGCGCCTGCCCGTCACACAGGACATCAGTGCTTCTTCATCGTACCGGCGGTGGTTGCGCTGCGGCGCGTCTCACCATTCTCCGCTGTTGCGCGGACTCGGCACCGGGAACCGCGCCGGCGGCGTCGCCAAGATGACGTTCTTCGGCTGAAAGAAATTGTTGAAAGCGACTTTTGTCGATCGCTTTCATAAAGGCCTCATGCGGACTGACAACGCCTTGTTGCAAAAGCCCCCAAATGGCGTCGTCCATGAACTGCATCCCCTGCGCTTTTCCCGAGATAATCACGTCCTGAAGCTTTTGGGTCGCGCCTTCGCGGATGATGGCGGAGACAGCTGCGTTCGCAATCAGAATTTCGTTCACCGCGACTCGGCCCGAGCCGTCCGCCTTTTTCAAGAGCAGCTGAGCAAGAACACCGCGCAGCGAGTTAGCGAGCATGGCGCGCGCCTGCGCCTGCCTCGGCGCTGGAAACACGTCCACCATGCGATCGACCGTCTTGCGGGCGTTATTAGTGTGCAATGTTCCGAAAACGAGCACACCCGTCTCGGCCGCAGTGAGTGCGAGCGAGATCGTCTCCAGGTCGCGCATCTCACCGACCAGCACGATATCAACATCCTCCCGCAACGCCGCTTTGAGTGCGATGGGAAACGAGACGGAATCGTTAGGCACCTCGCGCTGGGTGATAACACTCCGCTTGTTGTCGTGCACGAATTCGATCGGTTCCTCGATCGTAACGACGTGTCGGGAAAAGTTTTCGTTCATGTAATCGATCAACGCCGCCAGGGTGGTCGATTTGCCGGAACCGGTCGGACCGGTAACGAGAACGAGGCCCCCGCGCAAATGTCCGAATTCTTTCACCACTGCCGGAATCCCTAATTCTTCCAGTGTCGCGATCTTGGTCGGGATCAGACGAAACACCGCACCATAACCATTTGTCTGTTTGAGGTAGTTGCAGCGGAAGCGTGACGCTGCGTCCATCGCGTAGGCAAAATCGAGATCGCCGCGCTCTTCGAAGATTTTCCAGTTATGCGGGCCACAAACCTCACTCAACATCGACAACGCCTCATCATGCGTCACCGGCTCGGGCCGAATGGAAGCGACGTCACCGTGCTTACGCATTTTCGGCGGCTGACCTTCACCGATGTGCAAGTCCGACCCCCCTTGGTCGACAATGACACGCAGGAGCTGATCCAAATGAGCCATGGTTAAATGACGAAATCCGAATTCCGGAGCACGAACGAATGACGAAATTCAAAAGACCAAATGCATTCGGAGGCACGGGCTCGCGTTTCGCCACCGGCCATTGTTTCGACAGTCGTCATTAGTCGTTAATCATCTGCCAAGATGCGCGCGCATTTCGACCTTTTGTTCAGCGCGAGCGTACGCTTCCTCGGCCGAGATAAGTCCCCGGTCGTACAGGTCAGCCAACGCATCATCCATGAGTTGCATACCTTGCTTTTTACCAGTCTGGATAATTCCAGGCAGCATAAACGTTTTGGCTTCGCGGATAACGTTGGCAACGGCGGGCGTGTTGGCCAGCGTTTCGAGCGCGAGGACGCGACCCTTTCCATCGATGCGCGGAATAAGTTGCTGACTAATGACGCCCCGTAACGATTCGCTAACCATGGTTCGGATCTGCTCTTGCTGATCTGGCGGGAAAACATCGAGTAACCGGTCGAGGGTGCGCGAGGCGTTTCCGGTGTGGAGCGTTCCTAAAACAAGATGACCGGTTTCCGAAGCGGTAATGGCGAGTGAAATTGTTTCCAGATCACGCATCTCGCCGACCATAATCACGTCCGGATCCTCGCGGAGCGCGCCACGCAGCGCCGCGCCAAACGACCGGGTGTGGGTGTGCACTTCGCGCTGGGTGATGTGACAGCCTTTCGGTTCGAACACGTACTCGATCGGATCCTCCAGGGTGATGATGTGCTCCCGGCGCTCCATGTTCACTTGCTCGACGAGTCCGGCGAGCGTGGTCGATTTTCCGCTGCCCACCGATCCGGTAACGAGAATCAAGCCATTTTGATAACGCGTGAGTAATTTGAGGTGCTCGCCCAAACCGATCTCATCCATCGAGCGCACCCTCGTGTTGATGATCCGAAACACGATATCGATCCCGAGGCGTTGCCGGACGACACTGGTGCGATAGCGGCCGACGGCATTAGCGTAAGCGAAATCGCTGTCGCCGCGCTCATTCAACTGCGTCTTGTGAAGATTCGATAAAAATCCCTCAGCTAGGGCAAGCGTGTCATTACTCGTTAAGCGTGGCGCATTGGGCCAAATCGGTTGCAAGGTCCCGTGCAGGCGCCACAACGGCGGCGCGTTTACGCCCAAATGAATGTCGGATGCGCCGGCCTGTTGGCCGACCGACAAATATTCGTCAACGTGACGCAACGGTTTTGCTGACGTGAGATTATCGCTCGATTGGGCAGTCATAATGCGCCGCAAAGATCATTATGCGCCGCCGCCCGCGCGTAAACTCAAAATCCCTTTCTCGGCGAATGCTGGCCGCTCGTGTAATCCCCGATTTTCCTGGCTGCGAATTTGACGACGATCGGTTTAAGCAAACCCGCTGCAATTCTCAAAACGCCCAGGACGAACCCCGTCTCAAGCAGTCCGGTTTTTGATTTGCCGCCGGGCTTTTGATCTACACAACTCTTTTTCTTCCCCCGCGAAATAAAGGTGAAGAAAAGTCCAAGGGTTGTGGCCGCGACGATCCAAACCGCTGGCTGACGCCGAAACGATCTCCGAATTTTCCCAGGCAAATCGAGCTTGTCACGCAGTCCCAGAAGATTGCGAGAGACTCGCTGACGCGACCGCTCGATCTCGTCGATCAGTTCCGCCGATGACTTGTTATGTTCAGATTTCTTAGCCATTCCGCATCCTTCTTCAATTCAGCTGAGGTAGCACGAAACATCGGTTTGGTTATTTTACTGCGGGCGATGAACAGAAAGATCAGCGCAAGAAGAAAATGCACGCCGGCCGCGCCTAGCGCAGTCCAAACCCATGAAATCTGCGCCGCCTGCGCGATGGCGACAATCACGCTGGTCACCAGAAAAATGTAGCCGAAGGCGAAAAGCATGAGGCCCCCGAGCAGACAAACGGCGACAATGAGGCATCGAATGAGCGCTGTCCTCGATTCTTTGGCGACGAGCGCGGCGCGGCTTTCAAAAAAGCCAACCAGCGCACTCATCAACGCCAGCAGATTGTCGAGCAAACCTCCGTGTCCCGCAGGACGGCGGGAGCGCGTGGTCTCGTCCGACATTTAACGAAGATTAGCGCCGGAAGATTAAGCCCAGGACGAACCCTATTCCAAGCGCCGTAAAAACGGCTTTCGTCGGGTTCTCCCGCACGTATTGCTCGGTCTCTTCGTGAAACGAACGCACCCGTACCTTGGCATCGCCCCAAGCGTGCTCCGCTTTTCCGCGGGCCTCACCCCACACATGCTCGGCTTTTCCACGCGCTTCTCCCCATGCTTGTTCGGCCTTCCCGCGATATTCCTCCGCGATCGCGCCGGCAGCGTCACGCAAGTCCTCGGCTGCTTTACGTGCATGCGTTTTGCTACTCTCGAATTTTCCCTGTGCGTCTGCCACTCCCGGCGTCCGGTGTGTTTTGTTGTCTTCAGCCATGATTTCTTCTCCAGTTGTTTCTCCGAATATCCGCGCGGTCTGCACTTTGAGCAAATAGCGCGCCGATTAAGCCTCTTCCTTAACTGGAACGAGCCCGTGCGTCGAGCGCGCTTGCCGGCGTGGCATGGGCTTCCAGCCCATGCTCACCGGCATGATGCCGATGCCACAGTCTTATTGCTCTCGAAATATGATGCGCGCCTTGGTCAAGTCGTAAGGCGACAGTTCCACGGAAACTTTATCGCCCGGAACGATGCGAATGAAGTGCTTGCGCATCTTGCCCGAAATATGGGCGAGCACATTACGTTGACCGGCAAGATCGACCCGAAACATCGTCCCGGGCAGGACTTGCGTGACCGTCCCTTCCATCACGATCTGTTCTTCCTTCGGCACACCGGAAGGTACTCGCGAACGGGGCGCCTCTCAACCGGTGGATTCAACGAGCTCGCTCAAGATCATCAAGGGAAAAGCTCCCGAAATATTCACCCAATTCCTGGCGCTTCCACCACGCTCCCGTTTGTCGATGTTCGTCCGCGGTTGTGAAGCGATAACGATAAAAAATCGCGCGAATGTAACGGGGCGGCTTGTCGGGAAAAGGATTGCGCGCCAACAAGCCTACGACTTCGCTTTTGCCTTCGAGCAGGCGAATCACAAATGGGAAAAACCATGCTCTTTCTCGACGGGATCCGAGCGCGGCGAACCACATCTGCCAATCGAGGCGCGGTTGGTGCGGCGCGCACCATCGCGGCGCCCGCATTACGTCTCCAGGCTTCCACTTGAATTCGTACGGCTGCCAATCAACTCCATCGGCGCTGCCTTCAATCACGATCTCGCCCCGATCCTTCGTCATGACGCGAAAAAGTCCGTAACCGCTGACGACGCCAAACGGCTCAAGATACTCGTAAGCAAATTGAATGATTCTTGGCGTTTCCGCATCCGGTTCAAAGGCGGTGAGAATGTGCCAAGCATTAAGCGGTAGTGTGACAAGGATTACCCCGACTGCGGCGTATCCGGGTAATCTATAGCCGCCTCCCCGTGTCGAGGCGCTCGGTCTGGAAGCTCCGGCAGGGCGACACAGCGCCGTAGCTACAGCATCATCAATGAGCAGCAAACAGAGCGCGATCGTGAGCAGATTAAAAAAGCAATAATTGCCGGTGATGGCGATGGCGATTTGCAGGAAGATGAAAAGGCCGCATGCCACCAAGCGCAATCGCCGCGGCGCCCAAATAAGAATCGGAATCACGATTTCGACCGCAAGGCAGAAAGCCACCGAGAAATGCTTGAACCACTCCGGGCTTTTATCCGCCCACCAGGCGAAAATGGTCGGTAGTGGCTGCGACCAGTAATGATAATCGAGCGCGGTTAGCGCGCTCCAATGAAACGAGTGATCGAACCAGCCCCAGGAGTCATCACCGCTCGTTAGTTTTACGACCCCTGACATCACCATCAGTTTGAAAAGGAGAAACTTGAGCAAAAAAATGGCGGGCCGTGACGGCGGCGCCTCCCGCGCGGATTTCGACCAAAGCTCCGGTGGCGCGAGAAAGATGGACAAGAAACCGGTTTCAAGCAGCAAGATGTCCCATTGAAAACTCAGAAACGCTTGCCCAGCGACGGTAAGAGAAAGATAAAACGCGAATAACAGGATGAGATCGACGCAAGACGCAATTCCGAGGAGCAGAAGCAATGACAGCACCACTCCACCGCCGCAAAGAAAGTGCAGGCATGTGTTGCTCGAGTTGAACCAGCAAAGCGTGGGAAAGATCGAAAACGATCGTTGACCAAGCTGGTCGCGCGCGGCGGCCAGGTGATTTGAGATCGGCAAGATTCCGTTCGATCCGACAAGTCCGTCGATCTGCGCCCAAAGCGAAATGAACGCGATTAGATAAATGACAGCCAGAGCACGTAAAAACCAGCGGCGAGCCCAAAAATAAGTTGGCGGTCGGACGTCGGTTCCCCAAAGCAATCGAGTAATGGCAGAGGCAGCCTTCCGATGACGCGCAATGATTTTGTAACCGAATTCGGAAACCGCGGCGAAACCGGGGACATGATTGTAGCTCCAAGTCAGCCACTTCCTCGAGGGTCGACAACGGAGCGAGCGATAGACCGCTTCCGCTGCAGTGAAAACTTCTCCGTTCTTGTCGATAAGTACCACGGCACGCTGAAACTGTTCGCTTGGAATTTCCGGAAACTTTTCGGCCGCGACTTGATACGTTTCGTAATCAACCTCCCCACGAGTAATTTCTCGCCAGCGCTCGATCCAGTGCCGACAAAAATGACATTCTCCGTCCCAAATCATGAACGGCTTACGCGGCGGGTTGGCAACACGAAGATGCATTAGCGATCGTCGATCCGGCTAGTAGAACGTGCCAGCTGAGAAGTGAGAAGTGAGAAGTTTGCCTCCACCCTGCCTCTCACTTCTCAGCAATCACCTCTCACTCGATTTCAAACTGCGCCCAAACCGGTGCGTGATCGGAAGGTTCTTTTCCTTTGCGCATCTCGCGATCAATCCCAGCATCGGTGCATTTTGCCGCAAGGTTCTCGCTGGCGAGAATGGCATCGATGCGCAGACCGCGATTTTTCGGAAAGGAAAGCATCCGATAATCCCACCAACTGAAGAGCCCCGTCTCCTGGTGATGAAGTCGGAGCGTGTCCGACAAGCCCATATCCTGTAACTGTCGAAACGCAGCCCGCTCGCCCGCCGAACACATGATCGCACCGCGCCAAAGCTCGGGATCGAAGACATCCCGATCCTCCGGCGCGACATTAAAATCGCCGCACACAATCAGGTTCCGGATTTCCTCTTTACGCAAGCAATCGTGCAGACGCGCGAACCAACGGAGCTTGTATTCATAAGCTGGCGAGCCAACCGCCTGGCCGTTTGGCGCATAAATCGAATAAACACGAACGGCATCGATCTTCGTGGCGATGACCCGCGCTTGGGGATCCGCCGCTTCATCGCAAAGCGAAATGCGCGTATCTTGTATGCCAATCTTCGAAAGGATGGCAACGCCATTGTATGACTTTTCCCCATGATACACTGAGGAATAGCCGAACGCTTGGACCGCAAGCGCGGGAAATTGCTCATCGCTACACTTTGTTTCTTGCAGGCAAACTATGTCGGGTTTCGCCTCTTCCAGCCAGGCAAACAGACGATCTTGCCGCTTGCGCAGTGAGTTAATGTTCCAGGCGGCGATCTTTATGGCCATTGTAAGAAGTAAGGCGTGACGCCTTCCCTAATCACATTTCACATTTCACATTTCACCTCTCACTTCTTACTTTTCACAATTCCAGTTCCACGCCCGGAGTGGGCACGATCACGTCCGAACTTGGCAAGTCCGCTCCCAGGCGGGCTCGCATCCATTCCACAGCCGGCGGATCGCCATGGATGAGTACGATCTTCTTTGGCGCTACCCGCTTTGCGTACTGAACAAGCGACTCGCGTGAAGCGTGCGCGCTGAATTGAAACTGTTCGATGTGACAACGCACATTTTGCGATGGTTCGTCCGGATCAAGTGAGACCTTCCCACCCGGCGATACGCTCCTTAAAACTCCCGCCGGCGATTCCGGATCGGTGTAACCAACGAACAAAGTCGAGTGACGCGGACTTCCGACAATGCGGCGAGCAAAAATGTTGGACAGCGTTTTCGGCGTCATCATTCCGCTGGAAAGCGCGTAAACGCGACCGGCCCGCGCCGGTGAGTCGTGAATGCTTTGTCCGTTCAAGACGAAAGGCCTCAACTCGTCGAGCAGTTGCAGCCGTGGCAACTGCCGACGGCCCATCTGCGCACGCCGATCGTAAATCTCACAAATCTTCGAACTCAACCCGCCGATGTAAACGGGGAAATCTCCCAGCGACTTTTCACGGCGAAATTTGTAAAGCATCGCCAGGACCTCTTGTGTCTTGCCCAGTGCGAATACCGGGATGAGCACGCAACCGCCACGCTCGAACGCTTCATTAATGGCGCGAGCGAGACGCTGCTCTTCGCCGTCACGTGTCCAACCGGGAGGCCCGGGATGATCTCCGCGAGTACACTCAAGAATGAGAATATCAATCGTCTCCTCCGGGAAAACCGCCGCTTGGGCAATGGTTTGATCATCGAAGTTGACGTCGCCAGAATAAAAAAGCGCGCGCTCTTCGGCGCGCAGCAAAATTCCAGCGGAGCCGAGGACGTGACCGGCATCGAAAAATTCAAAAGTCAGTCCATCATTTTCGAGTCCTCGCGCTCGTTCGCCGGCAAGGGTAATCTGCTGCCGGAGCGGGCACGACTGCCAAAGGTCGGTCGCGCGATCGGTCTCGCGATGCGTAAAAAGCGGATACAAGGTCGTGCCCAGCTCTTCACGCTGCCGCGTCATCACGTTGACCGAATTGTGCAGCAGTGCGTTGCCGATCTCCCTCGTTGCTTCAGTCATAAAGACACGGGCCTGTGGTTTGCGTCGCATTAAAACCGGTAGCGTCCCGATGTGATCCTGATGCGAATGGGAAATGAGAATGGCATCCAGTGGTCGATCCGCGATCGCTTTGAAGTCCGGCAACGAGTCCTCGCCTTCCCGCTTCGGATGCATTCCACAATCGAGCGCGAGACGCTGCCCAGCGGCCTCGATATAATAGGAATTGGCGCCAATCTCGGTCCGACGCGTTAGATTGATGAATTTCAAAAGAGGAAATCCTGCTCTTACTCTTACTGTTGCTCTGGACTATTCAGATATGCGGTAGGTTGCCCAGGCTATAAATACGAGCGAAGCCTGACAAACGTGCAGTTTTTCGTGATCGAATTGCGATTTCATTTAGCCAGAATGAGCAAGAGCACGAGCAAGAGCAAGCCGCTGCCAAACTTCGTTGCAACCGCGAGTCGATCGTGCAGATCTAATAAAGGAGGGAAAGGCCATTCGCGGATTAAGGAAAAGTGAACGACTAGGTGCAGGAGTTGCTGCAACTTTGTTTTACCCGACCGGTTCAATTCAGCGTGCTTACGCCGTTACCAACGCAAAAATGGAATAACGAAACCGCCGCCCACCTTCTCAACCGCGCAGCCTTTGGCGGCACGCCGGCGGAAATCGAATCAGCACAGAAGAAAGGGCTCAACGGCGCTCTCCGCGACCTTGTCGATGTGAGCAGCGATGCGGCTACCGTGCCCTCGCCGACGTGGGCGCAGCCACATAACATCCGCGCACAGCGTATGGAAATTAAGGCGGCGAAGGACCGGGGCGAAAATTTTCAGGAGAAGGCGCGCCAAATTCGGATGATGGAAGGACAAAACATTCTCGACCTTCGTCATTGGTGGCTCGATCGGATGATGAACGGGCCGGCGCCGCTCCTCGAAAAAATGACCCTGTTCTGGCACAGTCACTTCGCCACCAGCATGCAGAAAGTCCAAAATGCGTACTGGATGTGGTTACAGAACGACACCTTTCGCCGCAATGCTTTCGGCAACTTCGCGGCCCTGGCGAGAAAAATGTCACGCGATCCGGCAATGATGATCTATCTCGACCTTGAGCAGAGTCGGAGAGAGCATCCTAACGAGAATTGGGCACGCGAGCTGATGGAGCTTTTCACCGTTGGTATCGGCAATTACACCGAGCAAGACATTCGCGAATCGGCCCGCGCTTTTACAGGCTACAGGATTGACATGACGACCCAGCAATTTCGTTTTGCTCCGATGCAACAGGACCACGGACCGAAGAATTTCATGGGTAGAAGCGGTCCGCTCAATGGCGACGACATCATCAATACGCTCGTAAATAAGCCGGCCTGCGCGCAATTCATCGGACGCAAGCTCTGGCGCTTTTTTGTCGAAGACGAAGCCTCCGAGCAGGTTGTCGATGCCGTGGCCAGCAGCATTCGCACTCACAATTACGAGATGCGACCCGTCCTGCGCGAGATCTTGAGCTCGACCGAGTTCTATTCTGACCGGGTGATGTGCACGCAAGTCAAGAGCCCAGTCCAGTACATCGTCCAGACATCCAAGCTGCTGGAAGCGCCGTTGCCCTCGCCGGTCGTCGCGCAAAACGCCATGCAGCAAATGGGCCAAGTTCTTTTCGCTCCACCGAATGTAAAAGGCTGGGACGGCGGCAAGGCTTGGATCAGCACTTCGACCTTGTTATTTCGCTACAACTTCGCGAACTACCTCATCAACGGCGACGCTATGCTGCCAGCCAATCCCCCGCCACGTCCGCCGGGCACTGACGCTGGTTTTCGGCGGCCAGTGCAACTAGCAGCCCAAAACAGGCGCGAGCCAATTGATATCAATAAGATCGTCCCCACTGAGCTTCGAGAAAAACCAAAGGAGCTTGTCGACCTTTTAAGCCATCGTCTTTTCCAAAGCCGCCCCCCCGAAAAAGAGCTGAGCACTTTCGTCCAATATCTCGAAGCACGAAAGCCAGACACGGGCGACACAACCATGCGCGGGCTCGTCCATTTGATGATGAGCACTCCACAATTTCAATTGGCCTAACGAACATGAAAAAAGCCACCTTACAAACACGGCGAAAATTTCTTCGCACCTCCATGCTAGGTGCCGCCGCTACCTGGACGCTGCCCGTATTCCTCGAGAAAACATTTTTTGCCCTTGACGCCATGGCCGCGGACGCGCTCACCCAAACAGCGACGGGAAAAGACGGGACCATTTTGGTGGTCTTGCAGATGGCCGGTGGAAACGACGGGCTCAACATGGTTGTGCCCTTCGCCGACGATGCCTACCACCGCGTGCGTCCGCGGCTAGGACTCGCGCAAGACAAAGTGCTTAAGATTGACAATTACGTTGCGCTCAACCCGAAACTCACTGGATTGAAATCGCTTCTCGATGAAGGTCACCTCGCTGTCGTGCAGGGAGTTGGTTATCCCAATCCAAATCGCTCTCACTTTCGTTCCACGGAAATTTGGCAAACGGCCTCCGATGCCGATCGCACCCTGAGTGACGGTTGGCTCGGCCGTTATTTTGACAATTGCTGTGCCGGCGCGGACCCGACGATCGGCGTCGCGATTAGCGAAGAAACACCGCAAGCATTCGCAGCCAAGACTCCCGTTGGCGTCACCTTTTCGCGCCCGGAACAATTTCGTTTTCGACCATCGGAGCCAAGCAACGGCCACGTGAGTGCGGAGGAAATGTTTTTCCGTCAGCTCAACGAATCCGGCGGGAGCGAGGAGACCGCAGCAACGACAGCAACGGATGGCGCGTCCATCGGGGCGATTACCGGCAAAGCCAAGAGCGACTTGAGCACGCTCGACTTCTTACAACGCACTGCACTCGATGCACAGTTGAGCTCGGACAAGATTCTGGCGATTGCACGCAAGTACAAATCGAGTGTGCCGTATCCACA
>Ga0307477_10002786_pt1 | contig 13341 bp, 14 predicted proteins | sample atmos_gasesECM2C_FD_203316 | JGI IMG/M metagenome (GOLD analysis project Ga0307477, IMG submission 203316) | Hardwood forest soil microbial communities from Morgan-Monroe State Forest, Indiana, United States - atmos_gasesECM2C_515 | ecosystem: Environmental > Terrestrial > Soil > Temperate...
GAAGTGCTCGAGCGCCGCCAGCGACAGCGCTGGGCCGTGCTCGCGCAGTACGCACTGTTCGACCTCGTCGGCTCGGCTCGCCTCGTGTGGAGCGGTCTGCTCGAGGTCTCAGGTCTCGCTCCGGACGGCGAGCTCGGGGACGAGGCGCTCGCGGCCGGCTCCGAGGCGGTGCGCGACACGCCGCGTCTCGCCGCGGCGATGGACGAGATGCTCGCCAGCCCTGAGCGCCGCGAACAGCTCCACCGCCTGATCGCGGGGTTGCTCAATCACGGCCAGGAGGTGCTAGGACGCTGGGCCGACGTGATGGTCAACTCTGACACTTACGCGGAGATCGTCGATCGGCACGTCGAGCTCTACAGCCGTCTGTACTGGTGGGGCAGTGTGCTCGACGAGTCGCAGCCGCTCGAGGAGCACCTGAGTTGGCCGAGGTTGAGCCGGGTCAGCCCGGCGACCCAGAGCTACGGCTCGGTCGAGGACGAGTGGCTACGGGACAATCTCGTGGCTATCGCCCAGCTCGCCGAGTCGCTCGATCGAGGCTCGTTCGAACTCGCGATGCGGATCGTCCCGCCCGACTGGTGGGCTGCGCAGCTGCCTGACCGACCGTCGACGGCTGAAGATCTGCAGACCTAAACGCCCACCGAAACTGGGTCCGTACTCGCTCTCGTAATACGCGCGTTGACCGCCTCTGACCGAGGCTGGCTACGAGCAGGGGCCCGCGAGCGGGGGCGCGCTGGTGCCGGTGAATGTTGTGAGGGCCGACGTGAAGCGGGAGTGTGTGCTCAGGCGAAAACGTCTCCACGCTTGACAATAGGTGATATCTCACGTATCGTCTCCGCCAAGGCGATTCCTACCACCGCCCCACTCTTTTCTCGTCCACCTCAGGCATTGGAGGACAGACCCGTGCCGGGTGCTTGCGTCCTAACTGAATATGGCTCCCCTGACGTTCTCGAGTGGAAGGACGTTCCGATGCCGGAACCGGCCGAGACTCAGATTCGCATCAAAGTCCGGGTCTCCGGCGTCGGCCCGACGGATCTGAAGATCCGCCGCGGCGAGATGGACGGGGTCTTCCCTCTGCCGGAGCCCGCGGTCCTCGGGTTCGAGACCGCCGGGATCGTTGACGCCATCGGACGCGGTGTCGGGGGCGTAGCAATCGGAGACGAGGTGGCCGCTTGGCTGCCATCACTCGGGGGGTACGGCGAGTACGCGCTCGCCGCGGCATGGACTCCCAAGCCGCCTCGAGTGAGCTGGACCGACGCCGGCGCGCTTCCCGCGTCGGTTGAGGCCGCCGTCGGAGTGCTCCGTCAGCTCGAGGTGGCGGAGGACGAGACTCTCTTGATCCTGGGCGCGGGTGGGTCCGTCGGGATCATCGCCACGCAGCTGGCGATTCGGCAGGGGCTCAAAGTCATCGGAGCCGTCGGCGCGCGAGACGACGCGCTCGCCCGAGAGCTCGGAGCCACGCCAGTCCTCTACGGGAGCAACCTCCTCTCCAACGTCCGCGAGGTCACCGACCGAGTCGATGCGGCCTTCGATGCCGCGGGCAAAGGCGGACTGAAAGACGCCATCACGCTCACCGGCGGCCCCGACCGCGTGATCACGCTGGCGGACGAGCGCGCGACGGAGCTCGGCGTTCGGCTCTCAGCCCCGACACCCGATCGGGCTCCCGACGGCGTCGAGAGCGGCATGCAGCTCCTCGCCTCCGGCGAGCTGCGCCTGCGATCGCAGCGGTGCCTACCGATCTCGTCAGCAGCCGACGCCCACCGGCTCCTCGAGGAAGGACAGGCTCACGAAAAGCTGCTGCTCGTGACCGGCCCCGAGCTCGCCGAGGTCGCGAAATGACAACCCCTCCTTTGGAACAATCAGTGACCGGCGCGGGGGCGCGCCGTTCGGTGGGTAGCCGGCGCCACCGACGTGGATTCTGGGTAGTGGCGTTCGCGTTTCTGGTGGTGATGGCGTTGGGGACCGTACCCAGTCCGCTATACGGCCTGTACCGCGCCCGTGATCACTTCTCACTGTTCATGGTCACCGTCGCGTTCGCGGTGTACGCAATCGGGGTTATCGGCGCGCTGCTCCTGGGAGGCCACCTCTCCGATTTGTACGGACGCCGGCGTCTGCTGCTCCCATCGGTCGGGATCGCGATCGTCAGCGCGGTCGTCTTCCTCGCATCGAAGAGCCTTCCAGGCCTTCTCATCGCCCGGCTCATCAGCGGGCTCTCGATCGGCATCGTGGCGTCGACGGCAACCGCCTATCTTGCCGAGCTACACGCCGCTGGTCGACCTCAAGCGACCGCGGCAAAGGCACAGCTCACCGCGTCGGCCGTCAATGTCGGCGGACTAGGAGTGGGCGCACTCGCAGCGGGAATCCTCGCGCAATGGGTAGCCCATCCGCTCACGGTGCCATATCTCGTGTTCCTGGCGGCGCTTGTGCTCGGCGCGATAGGCGTCGCCCTCGCTCCGGAGACCCGCGCGGGTTCCAAACCACGCCCGCGCTATCGCCCGCAGCGTCTGTCGGTGCCGCCCGATGAGCGCGGCCGGTACTTCGCCGCAGCGCTGAGCACGTTCATGGCCTTCGCCACCAACGGTCTGTTCGCCGGGCTCGCCGGGCTGTTCCTAGCGGTCACGCTTCATCACCCGTCCCTTGCGCTAGCGGGCGGTGTCGTGTGCGCGATGTTCGGAGCGGGCGTCGCCGCGCAATTTCTGACCGTGGCCTGGCCGCTCACCCGTGACTTCGAGGCCGGCATGGCCGCGATGGTCATCGGACTTGGACTCGCGGTCCTGGGGGTATGGCTGCGCCCACCATCCCTGGCTCTGTTCATCGCCGGAGGGGCCCTGATCGGCGCGGGCTCAGGCGCGATCTTCAAGGGCGCGGTCGGCACCGTGATGAGCGTCTCCCCGCCCGAACGCATTGCAGAGTCGCTCACGGGAGTGTTTCTGTCGGCGTACATCGGTATCTCGTTGCCCGTCGTGGGCGCCGGGATAACGCTCGCACGCCACGTCACCCCGAAGGTCACAATCCTCGGCTTCGCGATCGCCGTCACCGTCGGAATCGCCGCATCCGCGATCAAGCTCCTGGGCCGCACGACTGCGCACGCTCCCGCCGAGACGTCCGCTGCCAAGGCGGTCGAGCACGCCCCCGACGGCACCTCAAGCTCTCACCTGGTCCCTGAATGAATTGCGCCAGCAGCAGCTAGGCAAAACAACACCAAGGAGTCACCGGAGTGGCCGAAAATCGAAACGAAATCACCATCGACAATTCAGTCTTGGTCCTCATCGACCACCAGCCGTGGGTCGCGTTCGCCGTCAAATCGATCGATGCCGGGCTGCTCGTCAATAACCTCGCGGGCCTCGCGTCGAGCGCAAAGGCCCTCCACGTTCCGGTCATCCTGACCACCGTAGGCGTGGAGGCCGGGATGCTCCGTGACCCTCCGATCAGGGGCCTCGCCGACGTCATCCCAGAAGTGGCACCGATCGACCGAGTGTCGACAAACGCCTGGGATGACATCCGTGAAGCGGTTGAGGCAACGGGTCGGCGGACGCTGCTGATCGCCGGCATATGGACGGAGGTCTGCCTCGCCCAGACCGCGGTGTCGGCGCTGGCCGAGGGATACCGGGTCTTCTTCGTCAGCGACTGCTCGGGCGGAATGAGCATGGAGGCCCACGAGGACGCCAAGACGCGACTCGTGCAGGCCGGGGCGACACCCATCAACTGGGTGGCGATCATCTGCGAGTGGACGCCCGACTTCACGACCGACGAGCGCCAGCGCGTCAATCCCCCCGTCATGAAGCACGGCTCGATGGCCGGCCTCGCCGTGGAGTACCTGGTTGCGCAGACTGATGTGGTTGCTCACGCTGGCTAACCAAAGGACCAGCCACAACCCTCAGAGCCGGCCCGTGACAGCGACCGGTGTCCCGAGATACCGGCGCCACTCGTGGCCGCGAAGACTTGGCCGAGGCTTAGGATTCCTCAGCGGGAGCGGGAAGCGTTCCGCGGTCGATGATGTTGTCGTAGACGCTCTCAAGGCCGATCGTGAGCGGCTCGAGCAGCTCGCCTGGCAAGCCCTCGAAGAACAGCCGTCGCACCAGGTCGATGTGCCCGCCGGACGCGCGGGTGATCTCGTCCCAGCCCTGATCGGTAAGCGTTATCTCGGTCGCTCGCCGATCGGCCGGCGCTGGACGGCATTCCACGAGCCCTCGATTCTGCAGGCGCCGAACGTGGTGCGAGAGCCTGCTCCGCTCCCAGCCGATCCGGGCGGCCAGTGCCGTGATCCGCATTCGCCCGCCCGGTGCGTACCGCAAAGCGTTCAGCACGTCGTAGTCGGGCAGCGAGAGGCTGCTGTCCGCCTGCAGCTGACGGTTCATCTCGTAGGTCAGGCGCAGCTGCACCCTCATGTATGCCAGCCACGCTCGCTGTTGGTCGGGCGTCAACGCTGTGAACGCGGAACGCGATCTGCCCTTACTTTGCCGTGACATATCATGTATTATTGCGGAGGGTGTCCGTCCTGGCAAGATATGGTCCCTGGTTCCGCGATCTGGGCGACCGTTCCTGCCGAGCTGCCGCCACGGTCGCGGACGACTTCGACGGGGTCCTGCACGAGAAGAGCGGCCGGTTCAGCGACGAGGTCACCGGCGACCCCGAGCCCGGCGCCGCCGACGGCCTCCACCGCTTGGCTGAGCGCTACCACGTCGTGATCTTCACCGCCCGCACGGCGCTCGACCCGGTCCGCCAGTGGCTGGCAGAGCAAGGGATGGATGGGTTCGAGGTGACGCACGAGAAGCCGGCCGCCGAGTTCTACATCGACGACCACGGGTTCCATTTCACGACCTGGGGTGAGGTCGACAGCAAGCTGCTCGAGGCGTCCGCCAAGCCTTCGGCGAAGGGGTGAGAGGGTCCGCTCCGCCAAGGAAATCCGTCACGGGTCACCGCCGCCCGTGAGGACATCGAGGGATCCGTGAACTCGCCGCCTCCACACACCTTCCGCCCGGCGGACGCCCGAGACCCGGCGACCGCATGACATGCTCCGCGCGAGGGGGGCATCGCGCCAGGGATCACGGCTTGTTAGCCGCCCGGCTTGCCGTGTTACCGTCGGGGGATGGTCGAGGTGGATAGCGGCGGCACCAATCGGGATGCGAGCCAGCTGATGTCGGTGGCCTCGACGGATCGCGAACCGAGCCGATGGGCGGTCCTGGCCCTGCTCAGCGTCGCGCAGCTGATGGTGGTGCTGGACGCGACGATCGTGACCATCGCGATCCCTTCGGCCCAGAAGGCGCTGAATTTCTCGACCGAGAGCCGGCAGTGGATCGTCACCGCCTACGCGCTGGCCTTCGGCAGCCTCCTGCTGCTGGGGGGCAAGCTTGGTGATCTGTTCGGGCGCAAGTGGACCCTGATCGCAGGCCTGGTCGGGTTCTCGATCGCCTCGGCCATCGGCGGGGTGGCCCAATCCTTCGGCGTGCTCGTGGCCGCCCGAACGCTCCAGGGGGCGTTCGGGGCCCTGCTCGCACCGTCGGCGCTGGGGTTGCTGACGGTGACCTTCGAGGGGTCTCCTGACCGGCCCACAGCGTTCGGGATCTTCGGTGCGATCGCGGGCGGTGGCGCCTCGCTGGGGCTGATACTCGGCGGCGCACTCACCCAAGCGTTGTCCTGGCGCTGGTGCCTGTACGTCAACCTTGTGATCGCCTTGCCAACGACGATCGTGGCGTTGCGCCTGCTGGTCAATCACGGTGCTCCGGAGCGGGATCCGATCGACATACCCGGGGTGCTCACCTCAGCGCTGGGCCTGTTCGCGCTGGTCTACGGGTTCTCCAACGCCGAGACCCACTCCTGGGGTGCCACGGCCACGATCGTGGCGCTCGTTGCCAGCCCCGTGCTCCTGACGGCTTTCGTGCTCATCGAGCGCCGAGCCAAGCATCCGTTGCTCCCGCTGCACATCATCTGGGACCGGGGGCGCGGCGGCGCGTACACCACGATCGCGCTGGCCGGCGCTGGCGTCTTCGCCGTTTTTCTGTTTCTCACCTACTTCCTGCAGCAGCAGCTCGGCCTTTCGCCGCTCACCACCGGACTGGCGTTCCTGCCCCTGACCGGCGTTCTCGTGGTCACCTCGACCACCGTGCAGACCCGCGTGATCCAACACACCGGGGTCAAGCCGCTGGTACTCGCGGGCACGACGCTCGCGGCGATCGCGATGTTCCTGTTCACGCGCCTCACGCCCGGCTCGGGCTACGCCGGCAATGTCCTTCCCGGCCTGGTCGTCCTCGGCCTCGGGATGGGATGCATCTTCGCGCCAGCGTTTTCGACCGCGACCCTGGGCGTGGAGGGACGCGAGGCCGGAATCGCCTCAGCGATGGTCAACACCTCCCAGCAGGTCGGCGGCTCGGTCGGCACCGCCCTCCTGAGCACGATCTTCGCCAGCGCCCTCGCCAGCTATACGGCCGGTCACCTGCACACCGCCGGCCTGGCCAACGCCGCGGCAGTCCACGGCTACACCACGGCGTTCTGGTGGGCGGTCGGAACCTTCGCCCTCGCCTTCCTTCTGGCGATGGTGATCCTGCCCGGCCGGGCCAAGCCTCGCGTGCCCACCCTCAGGGCTGCGCTCGCCCGGCTCGCGATCGGCAACTGCCACCATTTCGAGGCCGCGGATGGCGCCCGGCATCGACTTAGTGCTGCGACGGGTGCTCGGGCGCGATGAGCAGCGGCCGCTTGGTGTGCGTCGCCAGTGCATGGGACACGCTGCCGAGGAGAGCGCTGCCGATCGCCCCCCGGCCGCGCTGGCCGCAGACAACCAGTCCGGCGTCAATCTCCTCGGCGATCTCATCGATCGTTTGGGCCACGGATTCGTTGGCTTGCGCGACTCGTGCGGACGCGTTGTAGCCGCGGGTGCGGGCACCCGCGGCGCCCTCTTCGGCGATTTGTCGCGCGATAGCCGTTTCCTCCTCGTCGATCTCGCCTTCGTTCGGCACGGCGACCACGAACGAGCCGGCTCGGGCCAGCTGCACCGCTGCCGGCATCCATACAACCAACACCACGGCATCGGCGGGCTTGATCACATCGACTGCAGCAGCCAGCGCCGTCCTTGAGCCGTCCGATCCGTCGTAGCAAAACAACACCGGCTTCTTCACCGCTCAACCTCCTTCGTCAGCATCACGCAGTCCCGCGTCAGGCTACTTCGCGCGGGACTCGAGGATATGACCACCCGAGATCCAGTCTCTCCCGCTATCAAAGGCCTCCTTTCGCAGCGCGACGCGCAGCTCGAGCGCCAGGGCGACTCTCCCGACCATCCGTGGCGGCTTTCTGCTCGATCCGTTTTGGCGCGGGTCGCGAGCGTGACGCGCTCGTGGCACGAGCACCTGCTGTGTGAACCGGACCTAGGACGACCCATGCTTGACGATCGCGGACTTGACCTGGATGGCGTGGCCATGGTACGAACGGCAGGTGGCCGTGCGACATAGTGCGGGACGGAGCCAATTGGAGGAACTCCCAATGCGAAAAATGTTCTCAACCCTCGCTATCGCAGCGGCCCTAACGGTCGCCAGTAGCAGTACCGCGCTCGCGGTGTCGCCGGGCTACTACGGCGACGTGCCAAACGGCAACCACGGCAACTCGGGCAACGCCCCCGGGCAATCCACTGCCGCCAACAACTGCGATAACACCTACGGACGGCAAATTGACAACGGGGTCTCACCGGGCGGTGGGCCGAAGGCCAGCTCGCCCTTCCAGGGATCGACTAACTGCGACCACATCTACCAGTCAACCGAGCTCGGCGGTCCGTACATCGGGCCCGGCGCTCTCGGTTAGGCGTCTCAGCGGCAACGGTCGGGGGAAGCCCAGGCTGAACGTGGGTTCGAAGTGGGGCCGGCGCAATATGAGCCGCCGGCTGGAGCTTCGGAGGGTTCCGGTGCGAGTCGTGTCTACGAGCAGTGGTGCGGACCGCAACGTCGATGGGGCGGGCGGGCGCCCGGCCTCCGGTACGCTGATAGGCTCGCGCGCCCTCGACCACGGAGGTAACGCCGGATGGCCATCGGGATGTACTTCAACCCGCCGTCGTTTAGCGCGGCCCAGTACGAAGAAGTTGACGCCGCTCTTGAGGAGGCCGGCGCCCGGACTCCGGCGGAGCGCACCGTCCACGTCTGCTTCGGCGAGGGCGACAACCTCCAGGTCTTCGACGTCTGGGAGTCCCAGGAGGACTTCGACAAGTTCGGCGAGACGCTGCTGCCGATTCTTGCCGGAAAGGGAATCGATCCCGGCGAGCCGATGGTCGCACCCGTCCACAGCATCATCTTTCCCTAGCCACAAGTTCGGCCAGCCGTGAGTCGCTCCCTTCCCGGTCGGTGGGAAAGCACAAGGAAGGTGCTCGCTTCTCCTGTCGCCCCAGCTGCGCTACGGGGCATCCCACGCCTGAGCTCAGCCAGCTGACGAGCTGCTGGGACGTGCCCACCTGGCGGGCTGAGAGGCATAGACTCCGCCGCGATGTCGAGTTCCCCCGCTGATTTCAACGCCAGAATCATTGACGAGTTCCGCGCTAACGGCGGGCGGGTGGGCGGCATGTTTGAGGGCACACCGCTGCTGCTCCTGCACCACGTTGGAGCGAAGTCCGGGGAGCCGCGGGTCAATCCAGTGGCCTATGACAGAGACGGCGAGCGGTATGTCATCTTCGCCTCTAAGGGTGGTGCGCCCACCAACCCCGGCTGGTATCACAACCTGTTGGCCAGGCCAGAGACCACGATCGAAGTCGGAAGCGAAACGATCAGCGTGCTGGCGAGCGAGGCGACCGGCGAAGAGCGCGATCATCTATTCCGGGCCCAGGTTGCGCGTTCGCCGCAGTTCGCGGACTACCAAGCCAAGACTCCGCGGGTGATCCCGGTCATCGTCTTGACGTCGCGCTCGCAGGGCTAGCGCACCAACATCGCGTGGGTCTGGTCCGTCGCCTGCGCGAGACCGCAGTCGTGAGGCAAGCACTTGCTTGACCTCTTTTCAAGCATCTGATTGAATAAGACCAATGGAAGCGGCGAGAGCGGACCAGCGTCGCGAGGCCGGTCTGCGGACTCGGGCGCGGCTCTCGGACGCCGCGCTGGACCTGATCGCTGAACGCGGAGAAGATGGCGTGACGCTCCGGGAGCTGACGGATGCTGCTGGGGCCAACGTCGCGGCGGTGAGCTACCACTTTGGCTCGCTGAAGTCTCTCTGTGACGCGGCGGTCGAGCAGGCGCTGGAGCGCTACTTGGACGCTCAGCAGGAGGCGGTCAGCAGGCTAGGCCCGGAGTCGACGCTCGAGGAGTTGGCGGGAGCGTTCGCTCGACCGATGATGCGTGCGCTGGCGGTAGGGGGTCGTGACCTCGCGGTGATGCGCATCGTGGCGCGAGCCGGGCTCGATCCTCCACAGGGATGGGCTCGATTCGATGCCAGGTTCGATGGGATTCGTGCCGATGTCCTTCGGGTGCTGAAGGCGAACGTTCCTGATGTCAAGGACCAGGAATTGATCCTTCGCACCCGGTGCGTGGCCGGCATGTTGAACTGGCTAGCCCTCGCACCTGTGGGCGCCGCGCTCAGGAGCAAGTCCGAGAAGCAGATCGAGCGACTGCTGGTGCCCGTACTCGCCGGCGCCTTTCGCGCCACGAACTCCCGTTGACTCGCGAGCCGATCGCCGCCAACGGCGGGAAGTGGGTGGGGGATTTCCGCGGCCCTTAAACAAGTCAAGCGACTGCTTGACAATGCGTTCTAGGCAGGCTAGTCTCAATCAAACGCTTGATCTAGCTGTCCCGGAGCGACGTGGATGCTCGAAGCATTTACGCGAAGGAGGAACCAAATGAGAGTGGCACTCACCGGAGCAACAGGATTCATCGGATCTCACGTACTGACGGAGCTGCTAGGACACGGTCACGAGGTGACGGCGCTCGTCCGCGACGAGGCCCAGGCTGACCTTGTCGGGGGACGGGGCGCCACATCGGTCGTGGTCGACCTCAACGACCGGCCCGCGCTCGTGAGCGTGCTGGGTGAAGCAGACGGGGCGATCCACCTTGCCAGTCCCGGTGACGCGACCAGCGCAGACCTTGACTCCGCGGTGGCCGAGGGAGCGATCGATGCATTCGCCGGGACCGGCAAGCCCTATGTCCACATCGGCGGCGCGTGGGTCTACGGGAACAACTCCTCTATCAACGAGGACTCCGCGTTCAATCCTCCCGCGATAGTGGCCTGGAGGGAGCCGATCGAGCGCCGGGTGCTCGGCGCCCCAGACATGCGTGGCGTTGTGATCGTGTCCAGTCTCGCCTACGGCGACGGCGGCGGAGGGACCCCGGGGCTACTTCTCAACTCACCGCGAGACGACGCGGGCAACTTGATCATGCTCGGCACCGGACAACAGCACTGGGCGACAGTGCACGTGGCGGATCTGGCGGATGTCTTCCGTCGCGCGCTGGAGCACGGCTCGGCTCGTGGCTACTACGTCATCGGTGACGGATTGAACCCGAGCGTTGCCGAACTAACTGAGGCGGCCGCTATCGCAGCCGGCGCCCCAGGAGCGGTCCCCGGCTCCGATGATGAGGCTCGGGCTCGTCTAGGCGACTACTTGGCCGAAGCGCTCCTTCTCGATCAGGGCACCGTCGCGAACAAGGCCAACGCCGAACTCGGTTGGCATCCGTCTCGCCCAGGACTGGTTGACGAGTTCGCGCACGGGAGCTACCGCAAAGCAACGGCTAGCTGACCGGAACCCAAACAGGATGATCCCCCCGGAGATCACCCGATCCGAGCTGGCTGACCGCGTCGCGATACCGCGAGCCGGTTGACGCCTACGCGCATTGCGCCGATCGTCGCGACGCCGAGGGCAGAAGGCCCTCTTCACGGAGGACACGCACTTCGTCGTCTACATGGACGGGCAGGGCTAGTAGCCACGCAGATCCTCGACGGCCGCGAGGCGCTCACGCCGTTGTTCGATGACCTCAACCGCTACCAGGCGACGGTGCACTTCAACGGCCAGAGCACGGTCGGGCTTGACGGCGGCCGGGCGACCGGCGAGAGCTACTGCATCGCTCACCACCTGTTCACCGAAGACGGCGGGCGCAAGCTGATGGTCGCGTCGCTTCGCTGCGGCGACATATTCGTCAAGCTTGACGACGCCTGGCTGTTCGCCGAGCGCAGCCTCTACGTCGACTGGACCGAGACCCCGGCCTCGCATCCTTAGGGGAAGGGCGAGCGGTGGTGGACGCGATTGGCGGTACCTCGCTAGAAGCGCACCCCGCCGGGCTTGAGCGTGTCATGCAGGCGGGCGGTCAACCGGTCAGGCGGATCCCGTCGGCTTGCGGGCTGCGGCGCGACCGGGCTCGCGAAGAGACGGCTGCGTCGATCACCGAGATCGTTCTCAACGGGCGGTTCTTCAAGGAGCCAGCGCCCGCTTGATCGGCGACCCGACGACCGCCTGGGTTCTCGCGGCAAGCGACGCGGCCGTCGTTTCGGGGCGGCAATTGCCGGGCAGGTCAGCTGTGACCGGTGGCCGCGCGACCGGCACCGGCAGCCCGTGGCTTGTAGTCGTCATCGTCTGCGTGGCCGAGTTCATGGTGGTCCTCGACGCGACGATCGTCAACGTGGCGCTCCCGTCGATCCAGCGTGGCCTGCGGTTTAGCCCGTCGAGCCTGCAATGGGTGATCAACATGTACACGTTGATCTTTGGCGGTTTCATGCTGTTAGGGGGGCGCGCCGGTGACCTGATCGGGCGCAAGCGGGTGTTCGGCGCCGGGATCGTGCTGTTCTCCGGAGCGTCGCTGCTCAACGGCCTCGCCCAGTCATCCGGGATGCTGATCGCCGGCCGGGGGCTGCAGGGGCTAGGGGGCGCGCTGCTCGCGCCGGCCGTCCTCTCGATCATCACGACGAGCTTCAGCGATCTCAAGGATCGGGCGAAGGCGCTGGCGCTTTGGAGCGCGATCGCCGCCGGCGGTGGGGCCGTAGGGCTACTGCTGGGCGGGGTGCTGACCGATCTCGCGTCGTGGCGATGGATCTTCTTCGTCAACGTGCCCGTCGGTGTGGCCCTCGCGGTCGCGACGGTGAGGTTCGTCCCCGAGTCTCGATCCGAGTTGACCCATCGGACGTTCGATCTGCCGGGAGCGGTGTCCGTCACCGCCGGCCTCGTGGTGCTCGTGTTTGCGATCGTCAAATCGAACAGCTACGGATGGGGATCGCCCCGAACAATTGGTCTCCTGGCCGCGGGCGTCTTGCTCCTCGCGGGATTCCTCGCGCTCGAGCGCCGTAGCTCCGCGCCGCTCATGCGGCTCAGCATCTTCCGCCTGCCCAGCCTCGCCGCCGCCGATATCACCTTGTTGCTCACTGCGGCCGCGGTGTTCGCGACGTTCTTCTTCGTCTCGCTCTACCTCCAGCAGGTCCTCGGATATCGGCCGCTGAGCGCAGGTGCCGCGTTCCTCCCGTTCTCGGCGGGAATCGCGTCGGGCGCTACCGTCGCGCGCAAGCTCGTACCTCGCCTCGGCCTTCGCGTCGTCCCCACGATCGGACTGGCGCTCGCGACCGCCGGGATGATCGTCCTCACCCAGCTCCCTGTGCATGGACGCTACGTAGCCAACGTACTCCCAGGCCTCCTCCCGCTGGGTCTCGGACTGGGACTGACATTTGTCCCGATCACGTTGGCCGGCACGAGTGAGGTGAGCAGTGAGGATGCCGGGCTGGCCTCCGGTTTGCTCAACACCGCCCAGGAGGTTGGCGGGTCAATAGGGTTGGCGATCCTCGCGACCCTCGCCGCAAGCCGGACGACGAGCCTCCTCCACGGCCCGGTGACTCCTGGCTCCACGCTCGCCGCCCGGGTATCGGGCTTCCACGTGGCGTTCATCGCCGCCGCCGTACTCCTCGGCGTGGCCTGGACGATCGTGACATCGCAGCTGAGAACCCGCCGGGTCCGCGAGCCCAAACGGGTGGCCGTACCATCGGGTCTCGCCGCCCGAGCGGTCGGATGCGCACAGTGCGCACCCGTGGCGGTCATCAGCACAAGCGAACGCCAGACCAGCAAGTCCGCGACCGACACCGACACCGGGCACTGAGCCGATGGGCGATGGCCTCGACTAGCCCAATCACGGCGCGCGCTCCGAACCTGGCGAAGCGCGCGCCGCACGCGCCATGAACCTAGCTTTCCGCCCAACCGGGTCCGCCCGGCTCGCCGTCGGGATGCCCGCCTCCCGGAGGTGCCGTGCGGCGGAAGGGCGTCCGCCGAGCGGATGGTGAACTGGGCTCTTGCCCCCGAATCACTACCCTGGACGTGTGAGCGGTCAGAGAGTGCCGGGTGGGGTGGTGCATGAACTCCCCGCGGACCTGCGTAAGGCGCTGGTCGCCAACGCCACGGCACTCGACGCCTGGAAGGAC
>Ga0307477_10002787_pt1 | contig 13340 bp, 10 predicted proteins | sample atmos_gasesECM2C_FD_203316 | JGI IMG/M metagenome (GOLD analysis project Ga0307477, IMG submission 203316) | Hardwood forest soil microbial communities from Morgan-Monroe State Forest, Indiana, United States - atmos_gasesECM2C_515 | ecosystem: Environmental > Terrestrial > Soil > Temperate...
GGAGAATTCCTGACTTCGTACACGCCATATCAGGCTGAAATCAGCCAGGGCACGCTGCAAGCTATCTTCGAATTTCAGACGCTGATGTGCGAGCTGACCGGCATGGAGGTCGCCAACGCCTCCATGTGGGACGGCTCGACCGCGACGACCGAAGCCGTGCTGATGGCCGAGCGGCTCACGGGGCGGCAACGCGTGGTCGTGGCCCGTTCGCTACATCCAGAATATCGACAGGTGCTGGACACCTACACACGCAACCTGGGCCTGCACATTCAAGAAGTCGGATTCACCGCTACTGGGCAAATTGACGCTGCGCGACTCGAAACAGCAATCGACAACGAGACGGCCGCCGTCGTCGTGCAGTCGCCAAATTTTCTTGGCGTGGTCGAACAGGTGCCGTACCTCGCGGAGATTGCGCACGCGAAGGGAGCGCTGCTCGTAACGGCCATCACCGAGGGCGTATCGCTCGGCGCTGTGCGGCCGCCAGCAGAAGCCGACATCGTGGCGATGGAAGCGCAGAGTTTCGGCCTGGCGCCGAGTTACGGCGGACCTTACGCCGGAGTGATCGCCACGCGCGATAAATTTGTGCGGCAGTTGCCAGGGCGCCTCGCGGGTGAGACGGTGGACACCGAGGGGCGGCGCGGCTACGTTCTCACGCTGGCTACGCGCGAACAGCACATCCGCCGGGAGAAGGCGACCTCGAACATCTGCACGGCGCAGGCGCTCAACGCGCTCGGCGGGGTCGTCTACCTGGCCTGGCTGGGGCGCGCCGGCTTCGTCGAGCTCGGTGAGCTGCTGCTGCGCCGCACGCACTACGCACGCGAGGCGCTGTGCGCGCTGGAGGGGGTCTCGGCGCTGCACTCCCAGCCGGTCGTGCGCGAGTTCGCGGTGCGCCTCGACGCCGACGTGGCGGCCGTGCGCCGGCGCTGCCTGACTCAGGGCGTCAATCCGGGCGCCGACCTGTTCGCCCTGACCGGTCGCGAGCAGGACCGCGGCGGCCTGTTGGTGGCGATCACCGAGCGCCGGACGCGCGCCGAGATCGATCGCTTGGCCGAGGTGCTCGGTGCCGCCGTGCCAGCCGAGCGCCGGGAGGCCGTCGCGGTATGAACGAGACCGCGCTGCAGCGCGAACCGGCGGTCACGATCTTCGAGCGCGGAGCCCCCGGCCGGCGCGCTTTCCAGTGTCCGCCCCTGGACGTGCCCGAGACGCCGATCGCCGACCTGCTGCCGGCGCGTTTTCGCCGCGCCCAGCCGGCGCGCCTGCCGGAGGTCTCAGAGCCCGAGATCGTGCGCCACTACGTGCGTCTGTCCAAGCGCAACTTCGACCTGGACTCCGGCTTCTACCCGCTCGGCTCCTGCACGATGAAGCACAACCCGCGCCTGCACGAGCGCGTGGCGGCGTTGCCCGGCCACGCGCGGCTACACCCCCTGCAGGATCCCGATCGCGCCCAGGGCGCCCTGGAGCTGATGTGGAGCCTCGAGCGCGCGCTGTCGGAGATCTCGGGCCTGCCGCACGTCTGCCTGCAGCCCTCGGCCGGCTCGCACGGCGAGCTGGCCGGCGTGCTGCTCACGCGCGCCTACCACGAGGCGCGCGGCGAGACTCGCCACAAGGTGCTCACGCCTGACACGGCGCACGGCACGAACCCGGCGACGGTGACGATGGCGGGCTTTCAGGTCGTGAAGGTCGCGACGGCGCCCGACGGCGGCGTCGACCTCGTGGACCTGCGCGCCAAGGCGGACGAGGACGTGGCCTGCCTGATGCTGACCAACCCCAACACGCTCGGCCTGTTCGACGCGAACATCGCCGAGATCGCGCAGATCGTGCACGAGGTGGGGGCCACGCTCTACTACGACGGCGCCAACCTGAACGCGGTGATGGGCATCTCCAGGCCCGGCGACATGGGGTTTGACATCGTCCACTTCAACCTGCACAAGTCCTTCACCCAGCCTCACGGGGGTGGCGGCCCCGGCTCCGGCCCGATCGCGGTGTCCGATCGGATCGAGCCGTACCTGCCGGTCCCGCGAATCGTTCGTCGGGCGCTCCAGAACGGCTCCGGCCCGACCTTCGATCTGGTCGAAGGTTGGCCCGGCGCCAAATCGATCGGGCGGTTGCGCGGCTTTCAGGGCAACTACGGCTGCTTCGTGCGCGCCTACGCCTATATCCGCTCGCTCGGCGCGGCCGGGCTGCGCGACGCCTCCGAGACCGCGGTGCTGAACGCCAACTATCTGCTCGCGCGGATGGACGGGTTTGGGGTGCTGGATTACCTTCCGCTTGCTTACAGCAATAGCTCGAACGCCTCGTCCCCTACGGGGACAGAGGCTGTTCGGGGGCTGTGCCTGCACGAGTTCGTGCTCTCCGGCGGCCCGATGAAGCGCGAGCTGCAGATAAAGACGCTCGACCTTGCCAAGCGCCTGCTCGACCACGGCTACCATCCGCCGACCGTCTATTTCCCGCTGCTCGTGGACGAGGCGCTGATGGTCGAGCCGACCGAGACCGAGACCAAGGAGACGCTCGACGCATTCGCGCAAGCGCTGGCGGAGATCCTGCGCGAGGCGGCCGAGGACCCCGAGATCGCCCGGAACGCGCCCTACACGACACCGGTCCGCAGGCTGGACGAGGTCAGGGCGGCCAAGCAACCGGTGATCCGCCAGGCGCTTTGAGCTGCGCGCCGCGCACGCCCCGCGGCAGCCGGTAGCCTGCCAATGCGTGCGCATCCTCTCCGGTATCCAGCCCACCGGCACCAAGCACCTGGGCAACTACATCGGCGCAATCCGCCAGTTCGTCGCCGGTCAGGAGCGCGGCGAAGCGCTGTACTGCGTCGTCGATCTGCACGCGATCACCGTCGTCTACGACCCGGCGGAGCTCCGTAGGAGCCTGTACGACCTGGCGGCGATGCTGCTCGCGGCCGGCCTGGACCCCGAACGCTGCATTCTTTTCCGCCAGGGCGACGTGCCCGAGCACTCCGAGCTCTGCTGGCTGCTGTGCTCGCTCACCGAGCTCGGGCGCCTGCAGCGGATGCACCAGTTCCGCGACAAGTCGGTGCAGCAGCGCGAGCTGGTCTCGGCGGGCCTGCTCGTCTACCCCGTGCTGCAGGCAGCCGACGTGCTCGCCTACCGCGCCCACGAGGTCCCGGTGGGCGAGGATCAGCGCGAGCACCTGGAGCTGACGCGCGACGTCGCACGGCGCTTCAACGCCCGCTTCGGCGGGGGCGAGCAGGTGTTGGTCGTCCCCGAGCACCGCGTCCCCGAGGTCGGGGCGCGGATCATGGACCTGCAGGACCCGACGCGCAAGATGTCGACCACCGGCGGCTCGGAGCAGGGGACCGTGTACGTGCTCGACGAGCCGGACGCGATCGTCAAGAAGCTGAAGTCCGCGGTCACCGACTCCGGGCGCGAGATCGAGCGCTCGCCCGAGAAGCCCGGGGTCTCCAACCTGATCGAGATCCTCGCCGTGGCGCGCGGCGCGACCCCCGAGCAGGTCGAAGCCGACATGCGCGACGCGCGCGGATACGGAGACCTGAAGGCGGCCACCGCCGAGGCGGTCGTGGCGATGCTCGCGCCGGTCCGCGAGCGCTACTCGCGGTTGCGCGCGGACGAGCGGGCGCTCGAGGCCGTCCTGGCGGCGGGGGCCGAACGGGCGCAGACGATCGCCGCGCAGACCCTGGCCGACGTGCGGGAGTGCATGGGAGTTGGGCGCCCGAAGCGATACGGCTCGCCGCCTGCGGACGCCGCCGCTGCGCAACCCGCGAGCGTTTCGGCGCCAACTTGACCTGCACCGCCGCGATTCGTCGGCGCCGCTCGATACGGTGAGGCGGTGACGCTCCCCGCGCTGGATTTGGACCTGGAGGTGTTCAGCGGTCCGTTCGACCTGCTGCTCGCGCTCGTCTTGCGCGAGGAGATCGACCTGCTCGAGCTCGAGCTGGCCGACGTCGTGCTCGCCTACCTCGACCACCTGGAGGGTCGTGGCGAGCTCGACCTGGAGACCGCGACCGAATTCATCGTCCTGATCGCGGCGCTGTTGGAACTGAAGTCGCGACTGATGCTCGCCGAGGACGAGGAGGAGCTGCTCGACGTGGAGCCGGGCGAGGCAGCCGAGGAGCTGCTCGAGCGGATGCTGCAAGCCCGTCGCTATCGCTCGGCCTCCAGCCACTTGCTCGAGCTGTTCGAGCGCGAGCGGGGGGTGCGCTTTCGCGCCGTCGCCCCGCCCGCGCATCTGCGCCGGGCGGTGCCGGCGCCCGCCGAGGGCTCCGAGGATCCCGCCCTGCTCGGGCAGGCGATCGGGCGGCTGCTGCGGATGCCGCCCACGATCAGCCTGCGCCACATCGGCGTACCGCGGGTCACGGTCGCCGAGCGCCTCGGCCATCTGCGGGGGCTGCTGCGCCGCGGTCGCTTCTCCTTCGAGGAGGCGGTGCGCGGCGAGGACCGGATGACGGTCGCGGTCACCGTGTTCGCGCTGCTCGAGCTGTACAAGCGCGGCGAGGCGTGGTGGGAGCAGCAGGAGAGCTTCGGCGAGATAGCCGTGCACGCCGTGGCCGTTGCCCCGCCCGCTGCGCGAGCTAGCGCCTGATGACCGGCCCGGGAGCGCCGCCCGAGACAAGCGGCAGCGCCGAGCAGGCGTTCGGCGGCGCCGAGCGGGGGTCGGACGGCGTTCAAGCGCTGGCGTGCACGATCGAGGCGCTGTTGTTCTTGACCGCGGACCCGCTGACGGCAAGCGAGCTGGCTGACGCCGCCGCGGCGCCGGTCGCCGACGTGGAGGCCGCCATGCGGCTGCTGGCCGAGCGCCACGCGCCGGGAGCGAGCGGCATCCGCCTGCGCGAGCTTGCCGGCGGCTTCACTTTCGCGACCGGTCCGGAGAGCGAGGACGCCGCCAAGCGCCTGTTCAGCCGCCCGCGCGCCGCGACGTTGACGCCGGCGCAGGCCGAGACGCTTGCGATCGTCGCTTACCTGCAACCCGTCTCGCGCCCGGAGATCACCCGTATCCGCGGCGTGAGCGCCGACTCGGCCGCCTCGACCCTGCTCGAGCGGGGGCTGATCGAAGAGTCCGGGCGCTCCCAGTTCGGCGCGGTGATGTACCGCACGACGACCCAGTTCCTCAAGCTGTTCGGACTGACCGGGATCGAGCAGCTGCCCGACGTCGCCCAGTGGGACCCGACCCCCGAGGAGCAGGCGCAGCTGCGCGAGCGGCTGTTGCGCGCGGGTGAGGCGCGCGCCGGCGGTGGGCCGGCTGACGCATAGGCAGTCGCGTGTTCTCAGGTCTGCGTTTACGGGCGAGTCGCTTGGAGGCGGCTCTTGCGCGTACGCAAATTCCAGACGAGTATCTCCATCAGGTCGACACCGTCAACGGGCTGCTGCACCGCTTCGAATATCAGAGGCAGCTCGATATCTCCGCAATTGTTACGAGCCACCGATCCGCGTCGCCAACATGGCGGGTGCAGTTGGAAGTTGCCTGAGCTCTTGCTCGCCGCCCAATTCTGTATGACAGTCGAGAACGCGGAGTCTGTTTGGGGCGATACTCGCCATACTCGTATCCGTAGCGGGAACTCGATGTCCCGCTTTTCCGTGTCCAGCAATACGAAGTAGATGTGCTTGTGTTTCAGATAGGCAGCAATTTTGGCGGTATTGGCAAATGCCGTGTGGTTCCATCTGGGTTCGTCGATAGCGCCCAATGTGCTCGCGGCCTTGATCTCGGATTCGTCGACCAGGTCGTGGCCCTTGCCGCGGCTGCCCGGCCCTCGCCCCGGGACTCCCGAGATCAGCGAGACGAGATGCTGGCTTAGATAGCCGGAATCCAACTGAGCGCTTTGCGCTGTGACCTTTTGCCACCCGGTCAATTGACGGTATTGTGCAAGCACGACGTTCTCGATGAACGACTTTGCAAGCGCCGACCGGGTCCGCTCGTCGAGGTTGATCTTCAGCGGCGTCATGGGTGTAGTGATTTCCACGGTTTGCGACCAACTCCTCCCGGAGTCCCCGGATGCGCACATGATCGCAGTCATCTGTCCGCCGTCGCGTCTATGCTCCGCGCTTGATGAGCAAGCCAGCGTCGACATCGCCGAGGTTCTCGACGCCAGTTGCTCCGGCTACCGATCTTCATCGGCAGCTCGATGCGTTGCACGAGATGATCTACAGGCGCGGTGGGATTCGCCCGGTAAATGCGGCAATCGAAGAGCTCGCGAAGCTGGTTCTCCTCGTGCTGAAGCTCGTGGACGACCCGACGTACACGGTACCCGGACACGGAAGGCTCGAGCGCGTCCTTGACCCTGAGAGGATCGCCGCCAGTCGGGACGTCACGGCAGTGAAGGACGCATTTCGTCAGATCGCATCGCTTCACGACTACGCCGCGAAGCTGCCGGACGGTCGTGTTCAGCCGGTCTGGCCACCGGACGAGCCGCTGCGAATCACCCGACCTGACGTCTTGGCCGAGGCGGTGCGGATTCTGCGCTTGCACCTCGACCTAAGCGGCGGCGCGCGCCTCGATGTGGTCGGCACAGCCTTTGACGTCTTTTTGCGGGGGCGATACGAACACGCCGGCGGGCTCGGCACCCATCTGACGCCTCATGCTGTTACAACGATGCTGACGCAGACCTGCCTCACTGATCTGGACATGATCGGCGAGCCGTTTACCGGCCCTGTCGTCGGCGATCCTTGCTGTGGAACCGGCCGGTTTTTGATGGAGGCCGTCAACGGGATCTTTCCGGATGTGGACGATCCCCGTCGGTCCAGGCTGCTCTGCGATGGGCTTTTTGGCGCAGATCAATCGTCGTCGTCGGTCGCCAAGGCACGGGTCAACCTGCTGCTGATGGGTGCCCGCCACCCAAATGTCTTTGCCGTCGAGGACTCGATCGTGGATGGGCAAGTTGATGCCTATCGTGGAACACTGCGTTTGATACTCACGAATCCGCCATTCGGAGAGGGCAAGTATGACAGCGAGGTAGGCATCGGACGAGCTAGTGCGATTTTTCCAGAGCTGGCCAACAAGCGTCGGATCGATCCTGCGCTTGCATTCGTAGCACGCTGTCTCGAGCTGCTTCAAAGCGGAGGAAGGCTTGGCATCGTGTTGCCAGACGGCTTGGTCGACGGTTCGACACTACGCAGAGCGTTGCTCGGTGCGGGGGTGGCTCGCGTGCGCGATATCAGCGTCGAGGCCAATATCAGCCTTCCAACTGCAACGTTCGCTCTCGCTGGCACCGTTGCGCGAACGAGCGCGTTGGTACTGAGAAAGCAGGCTGCGCAACGTGGTCATATATTTCTCGCTCGAGCCGAGCACGTGGGCTACTTGAAGCAGGGTTCCGTTTCGGTTCCGGACCCGGCGGGCGACGACCTGCCCGCTATCTGCGATGCCGCCAAGAGAGCACTTTCCCGGAAGGTCGCTGTGGCGGGGGTTCGCTTTCTTTGTCGTCGGCCGCTCGCCGCAATTGTGCCGGCAGGCGATCTCACCAGCCTGGACCCGGCGCGGGTCGATCCTCGGGCGGTCGCCGCTCGCGATGCGCTGCGCAAGGATGGGATTCCGCTGAGTGCCGTGCTGCGCGCTGCGAAAAGGAAGTCGGCTCGGGCAAGGTCGACTATGCCATTTGTGTCTGTGTTGCACGTGGACGATCTCGGTGCGGTCGCCTGGCACGAAGCACACGCTCATAGGCCGTCTACCCCCGGCTTGGAAGCATTTGCGGGTGACATCATCTTCTCGCTGTTGAACCCTCGCAAGCTCCGCGCGACAGTTATCCCTGTGGGTATCGAGCGAGTGCTCTGTTCCAGTGAGTTCGGTGTTTTTGAGCCACTGTGTGACCCGTATGAAGTGCTCGTGCTGTTGCACCATCCATACGTGAGGGACCAGTTGGCGCCCATGGGAAGAGGAACTTCGAGCTCTCGCCGGAGAATCACCCCTGAGGATCTCCTTGATGTCTTGGCGCCACGGGTGCCGGCGGCGGAGCTTTCGTCGTTGTCGGTTGAGGTTAGAGAAGCGCTGGGGGGAATGAGGCTCGCGTCGAGCGCGGTTGCCGCGGCATATGCGACCATGCAGGCGGGGTGAAAGCGCGCACGCCGCCTCAGGTCGTGCTGGCTGCCAGCTGGCCACATGCGGCATCGATGTCCCGTCCGCGCGTGAGCCGCACGGTCGCCTCGATCCCGTTCTGCTCCAGCGCCTGCTTGAAGGCGGCGATCGACTGACGGCTCGAGGCCGCAAACCGCGACTCGGTCGGGTTGAACGGGATCAGGTTCACCTTGAACATCTGCGGCTCCCCGTCGCGCCGCGGCGCCAGCACGCGCGCGAGCGCCAGCGCCTGCTCGTAGCGATCGTTGATCCCCGCGAGCATCACGTACTCGACGAACACGCGCCGGCGCTTGCGCTCGTAAAAGCGCCGGCATGCGTCGATCACCTCGCTGAGCGGGTAGCGCTCGTTGACCGGCATCAGCTCGCTGCGCAGCGCTTCGTCGGCGGCGTGCAGCGACAGCGCCAGCCGCAGCGGCATGTCCTGCTCGGCCAGCCGCTGGATGCCGGGGATCCAGCCGACGGTGGAGACCGCGGTGCGCCGGTGTGAGATGCCCAGGTCGGGCAGGCGCTCGCAGGCCGCTAGCACCTCGTCGAGGTTTAGCAGCGGCTCGCCCATGCCCATGAACACGCAATGGTCGATCGGCTCGAGGCGACGGAAGTAGAGCGCCTGGTCGAGGATCTCCGACGCCGTCAGGTTGCGGGCGAACCTCATCTGTCCCGTCGCGCAGAAGCGGCAAGTCAGCGGACAGCCCGACTGCGAGGAGACGCAGATCGAGCGGCGGGTGTCGCGGTAGCGCATCAGCACCGCCTCGACGGGCCGGCCGTCGGCGGTCGCGAACAGCGCCTTGACGGTCCCATCGTTTGCCTGGCGCTGCTCGCGCAAATGCAGGCTCGAGAACGGCACCGAGTCCTCCAGCCGCTCGCGCAGCGCCACGGGCAGGTTGGTCATATCGCGGTAGCCCCCGGCGCCGCGCGCGGCCCACTGCCACACCTGGCGGGCGCGGAAGGCCGGCTCTTTCTCCATGGCCAGCGTCTGCTCGAGCAACTGGAGGTCCACGCGCTTATGGTGGCAGCCGATGAGCGAGAGCCTCTTTGACGCACGGTACCGTCGGGCGCTCGTGGCGCCGCGCTTGCCTGCGCGGATCCGGCCCGAGCACCCCCCCGAGCGCCGATGCGCCTAGCCAAGTACCTGGCTCACGCCGGCGTGGCCTCGCGCCGAGCCGCCGAGACGCTCGTGGGCGAAGGCCGCGTGCGCGTGGCCGGCGAGGTCGTGCGCGATCCGGCTCGCGATGTGGACGAGCGCAGCGCCGTCGAGGTCGACGGGCGTCCGGTGGCAGGGGTCGAGCGGCGCGTGGTCTACGCCGTGAACAAGCCGCTCGGCGTGCTCAGCACCGCAAGCGACCCCCACGGTCGCCCGACGGTCCTCGGCCTGCTCGAGGCCGAGGGGCGCCGGCTGTACCCGGTCGGGCGGCTCGACGCCGACTCCAGCGGGCTGATCCTGTTGACCAACGACGGCGAGCTCGCGCACCGCCTCACCCACCCGAGCTTCCACGTCGCCAAGACCTACCGCGTGCGCGTGGCGGGCGCTCCGGTCGGCGAGCGCGCGCTGCGAGCGCTGCGAGCGGGGGTGGAGCTCGAGGACGGCCGCAGCTCGCCGGCCCAGGTCCGGCGCCTGGGCCCGGACGGTCTGGAGTTGACGATCCACGAAGGGCGCAACCGCCAGGTGCGGCGGATGTGCGAGGCGGTCGGCCATCGGGTGCTCGAGTTGCAGCGGGTGGCGATCGGCCCGCTCGCGCTCGGAGGCCTGCCCGCCGGCGCCCACCGCCGCTTGAGCGACGCGGAGGTCCAGTCGCTGCGCGGCACCTCCGCCGCTGCGCTCTGAAAGAATCGCGCCCGATGTCCGAACGCTTGCACGCGCTGCGCGGCGCGATCTCGGTGCCAGAGGACGGCGCCGGCGAGATCCTCGAGGCGACCGGCGAGCTGATGAGCGAGATCATGGCGCGCAACGACCTGGCGCCGGCGCGCGTCGTCAGCTGCATCTTCACCGTCACCGATGATCTGACGGCCGAGTTCCCGGCGGTCGCGGCGCGAGCGCTCGGCTTCGAGCGGGTGCCGCTGCTGTGCGCGCGCGAGATCCCGGTGCCGGGGTCCTTACCGCGCGTGATCCGGGTGCTGATCCACTACTACGCTTCCGGCGAGCACGAGCCGCGGCACGTCTACCTGCGCGAGGCGGCGACGCTTAGGGAAGACTTGCAGGCGGCACAGTGAAGAGACGATCGGCCGCGGCGGCCGGAGAAGAGGGGGAGACGATGAGCAGGCTGCGGACGACGACGATGCTGTGGGCGGTCCTCGCGCTGGCGTGTGCCGCGCTCTGGGCTGCCGCCGGCGGTAGCGCCTGGGCGGCCGCCGAGCGCCACCCCCATGTCGGCAGGCTGCCCGGCTACCCGGCCGCGCGCGGCGTGGTCCCGGTGCTCGGCTCGCCGAGCGCGGTCGCGGCGCGCGAGCAGCTGATCGAGGGCGCGCTTGCCGCTGCGCGCTCCCGACACCAGACTGCCGAGCGGCTGTTCGGCTTGAAAGCATCGGCTGTCCCCAACGAACTCGGGGCGGCTTCCTGTCTCAGCGCGCTCGAAGAAGAATTCAGCTTCGCTACCCAGGACGTCTGCTATCGCGGCGGCCCGGTCGTGCACGACCCCAAGATCCATCTGATCTTCTGGCAGGGCAAACCAGGCGCTGTGGGCGAAACCAAGGTAAAGACCTTTCCAGCCAGCTACCAGCCGCTGATCAAGCGCTACTTCGAAGACGTGGCACACGACAGTCACCTCGAAACGAACACGTTCGCCGTCCAGCCCCAGTACGGGGAAGTTAGCCAGCAGGGCGGCAAAGCGACCCTGGTGCCGGGCGAATACGCGCTGAGATCAAACGTCGAAGTCCTCGACGACGCCGATCCGTTTCCCGCCAAATGCGTCGACAACACGACATTCTCGGAAGGGCCGTGCGTGCTGGACGCCGATCTGCACGGCGAGATCGAAAAGTACGCGGGCTCCAGTCCCGCGGGCCTCGGCGAAATCTACGTGGTGTTGACGCCACCTGGGGTCGGGGGCTGCTTTGAAGAAGGCGAGTGCGCGTATCAGGCCTACTGCGCCTACCACAGCGACTTCGGCGGCGACGGCAGGACGCCGGGCCAGCAGACCCTGTACGCGGACCTTCCGTACCTCGGCAACGTGACCGGTTGCGATTCGGGCGTTCACCCCAACGAACCGTTTGCCCCCAAGGAAGACGACGAAGGCGCCGACGCGGCGATCGACACCGTCAGTCACGAGATCAACGAGACGATCAGCGATCCGATCGGCAGCCAGTGCGAAGCGGGCGCCAGCAGCCCAAGCCAGTGCGAGCAGAACGCCTGGACGGACGCGATCGGCCAGGAGATCGCAGACAAGTGCCTGCCGCCCGAGAGCACGATCCTGGGCGTGTACGGCACCCCGCTCGGAGAAGTCCTGCCGGGGGACGCGGCGAGCAGCTTCAACCAGGCGATCGACGGCAACCGCTACTGGGCCCAGCGCATCTGGAGCAACGAAGCCGGCCTGGCCGAAGGCGCCTGCGTGCAGCGCCGGATCGAAGCGGCCTTCACGATCTCCGCCGGCCCGCGGGCGACCGTCCCGATGAGCTTCGACGGCTCGCTGTCCGGTGCCCCCGGCGACCCGGCCGTCTACTGGGTGTGGAACTTCGGCGAAGGCGAACAGGTCGGGACGCGGTCCGCGACGATCTCGCACGCATTCGCGACGACGGGCAGCCATGTCGTGGGCCTGACCGCCTACGACGCCTACGGCAACTCCCAGGCGACGGTGGGTGAATTCGCGGTCGGCGCGGCACCGCCGCCGCCGGGCCCGACCACCGCGCCGCCGCCCGCCACGACGACGGTGCTCGTCAAGGAACCGGTCGCGCCCGCGCACCTCACCGTCCAGCAGCTGGCGGCCAAGCTGGGCCTCCCGGCCAACAACCGCAAGCTCACCGGCCTGGGCCCGTACGCGCTCGGTCGCGGCGAATGCCCGCCGGCGTGCGCTCTTGTCGTCCAGCTGTTCGCGAAGGTCCCGACGCTTCTCGGCAAACAGCGCACGAGCAAGCTGGTCTCGATCGGCGTCCTGCGCACGCGCTACACGCTCCACGGCAGCGGCGCGCTGTCGCTGTCGCTGAGCGCGAAGGGGCGGGCGCTGCTGCGCAGGGAAAAGACGCTTGCCTGCAAGCTGCTCGTCGCGGTCGAAGGCCAGGAAGGCGCGAGCTGGCAGATATCGCGCGCGCTTACGCTCAAGCGCTGAGCGCGGCAGAATAGCGCCGTGCCTCTGGAGTTCTCGCAGCGAATCGCGCGCATCCCCGTATATCCGGCGGCGGGCGGCTATGCCGATCGCGCACCGCGGGTGAAGCTTGCTTCCAACGAGTCGCCCTATCCGCCGCTGCCGGCGGTGCTCGAGGCGATCGGGCGGGCGCTGCCGACCCTCAACCGCTACCCGGACCCGACCAACTCGCAGCTCAAGCAGCGCCTGTCCGAGCGCTACGGCGTTCCCGCGTCGCGGATCGCGATCGGCAACGGCTCCTGCGACCTGCTCCTGGCCGCCGGCGAGGCGCTGCTCGAGCCCGGCGCCGAGGTCGTCTACGCCTGGCCGTCCTTCTCGGTCTACCCGCACCTGAGCGCGGCCTCGGGCGCGCGCGCGATCGCGGTGGCGCTGGACGCCGAGGACCGCCACGACCTGCCGGCGATGCTGCGCGAGGTCACCGTCGCGACGCGGATGGCGATCCTCTGCAACCCGAACAACCCGACCGGCACGGCGATCGCTTTGGCGCAGATAGCCGATTTCCTGGCCGAGGTGCCGCGGCAGGTGTGCGTGATCCTCGACGAGGCCTACTGCGAGTTCAACCTGCTCGAGGACCCGGACGCCTCGATCGAGCTGCTGAGCGCCCATCCCAACCTGGTGCTGCTGCGCACGTTCTCGAAGGTGTACGGCCTGTGCGGTTTGCGCGTCGGCTTCGCGCTGTGCGGATCGGACGAGCTGCCGCGCGCCTTCGACCAGGTGCGTCAGCCGTTCTTCTGCAACGCGGTCGCCCAGGCGGCGGCGGTCGAGGCGCTGGCTCACCAGGACGCGGTCACCGATCGGGTGACGCGCACGATCGCCGAGCGGATCGCAATGGACGAGCGCCTGCGGGCGCTCGGGATCGAGCCGGCCGAATCGCAGGCCAACTTCTGCTGGTTCTCGCTCGGCGAGGACGACCCCGCCCGGGCGAGCGAGCGCGAGGCCGAGGTGATGCGCGGCCTGGCCGAGCGGGGCGTGCTGGTGCGCGGCGGCGAGGCGCTCGGCCGGGCGGGT
>Ga0307477_10002788_pt1 | contig 13334 bp, 12 predicted proteins | sample atmos_gasesECM2C_FD_203316 | JGI IMG/M metagenome (GOLD analysis project Ga0307477, IMG submission 203316) | Hardwood forest soil microbial communities from Morgan-Monroe State Forest, Indiana, United States - atmos_gasesECM2C_515 | ecosystem: Environmental > Terrestrial > Soil > Temperate...
CCCGGCGCGGGACGGTCACCTTGACGGGGGGCTTCGGCGCGGGCCCGCGGCCGCGCGGTGGCGGGGTGGGCCCCCGAGGCGGCGGCGGCGGGCTGCGCATGAGGGACAAGATACACTTTCAGGCGGCAGCGCCAAGTCGCCGTGGAACGTGGCGGCGTGGCATCGGGCTGCCCAGATTCCAGGGATGCTCATCGACATCCACGCGCACTTCTATCATGACCGCACGCCGCGCGCCGACTGGCGCGAGCGCAATGCCAGCCGCTTGCGGGCGGGGGAGCGGATCGGAATCACGGTGCACGTGGCCTCGATCCTCGGCAGCTGGGGCCGGACGTCGCCCACTTACTTTCCCTCGCCCGCGGACCTCGAATACGGCAACGATGCCCTCCTCGCCCTCCAGCGCGAGCACCCCGCCCGCATTCGCGGGTACGTCACCGTGAATCCCAACTTCGCCGCCCACGCTCAGGGCGAGATCGTGCGCGGCCTGCAGGCGGGGATGATTGGGATCAAACTCGCCGCGAGCCGCCGGGCCACTGATCCGCTCCTCGACCCGCTCTGCGAGCTGGCGCAGCAGCGCGGCGTGCCCATTCTGCACCATGTCTGGCAGCACCGACGGCGCGACTGGCCCGGACAGGAAGCCTCCGACGCCGCCGAGCTCGCGGCCCTCGCGCGGCGCCATCCGAAGGTGTGGTTCGTGTTGGCGCACATCGCGGGCGGTGGCGACTGGCAGCATTCGCTCGCGGCCGTGCGCGATGTGCCCAATGTCTACGTGGATCTCTCCGGCAGCGGCGTGGACGGCGGCATGCTCGAAAGCTGCCTCGCCGCCGTGGGCGCAGCGCGCTTGCTGTGGGGCGCTGACCTCACGCTCGACACCGGCTGGGCGAAGCTGCGCTACCTCGAGGCGCTGCTCGGTCGCGAGGATCTCGACCGGATCCGGTGGAGAAATGCCGCGGGTCTGTTCCCGCCCGGGGCGTTCCCGGCGGACTGATGCGTATCGACGTCAATACGTTCCTCGGCGCCTATCCCTATCGTCGCATCCCCGGGACGTCGGTCGACGCGGTGCGCGGCGCCATGGACCGGGTCGGCGTCGACTCCGCGTGGGCCAGTCATCTGCCGAGCGTCTTCTGGCGCGCCCCCGCAGAGGGCAACCAGTGGCTGTACGAAACGGTCGCGCGTGATGCGCGCTTGCGGCCCGTCCCGGCGGTCCACCCGGGGCTCGGGGGATGGGAGGATGTCCTCGGTGAGGCGGCCGACCACGGGGCGCCCGCCGTGCGGTGCGATCCGACCTACTACGGCCTCGACCCTGGGGGCGCCGAGATGCGCGTGCTCGTCGCGGCCTGCGCCGCCGCGCGGCTGCCGTTGCTCGTGGCGGTGCGTCTCGAGGACGCGCGCCAGCGTCATCCCAACGACCACGCACCGGAGCTGCCGGCCGCCGCGGTGCGAGCGCTCGTCCGCAGCGACGAGGATGTGCGGCTCGTCGTGACGCACGCCGACCGCGCGTTCATCGAGGAAGTGCATTTCGGCTCGACGCCTGAAGAGGCGGCCCGCCTGTGGTGGGACATCAGCTGGATTTGGGGCCCGCCGGAGGATCACCTGGCCGAGGCGGTGCGCGCGATCGGCGTGGAACGCTTCGTGTTCGGGACCGGGCAACCGCTGCGCCTCCCCGAGGCGGCGGTGGCCAAACTCGATCTCCTCGAGCTCCCGGCGGACGAGCGCGCGGCGATCGAATCGGGCAATGTGACCCGAGGGCTGGCCGGCTGAGCGCCTCGCCCGCCGCCTTGGCTGCCCGTCTCGAGTGGGGCCTCATCCCCGCGGTCCCGGTCCCGTTTCACGGCACCACCCTCGCGGAGGACGCCCAGCAGGCCTATGCGCACGCGCTTGCCCGGGAGCGCGTGGCCGGAGTCGCGGTCTGGGCGCACACGGGGCGCGGGCCGCACCTCTCAGCCGCGCAGCGACGCTGCGTGCTCGCGACCTGGCGCGCCGCGCTGCCCGACAAGGTCCTCGTGGCTGGGGCGAACTCGGTCGAGATGGCGGGTGAGGCGCAGGCCGGCGGCGCGGATGCCCTCCTCGCCTTCCCGTGCCGCGCCGATCCGGTGGCCTACCACCGCAGCCTCGGCCGCGAGCTCCCCGTCCTCGCCTTCTATCTCTACGAGGCAGCGGGCGGCGTCGCGTATGACGACGACACGCTCCGCTCGCTGCTCGATCTACCGCAGGTGGTCGGGATCAAGGTCGCCACGCTCGACTCCGTCCTCACGTTCCAGCGGATCGCGGCCGTCCTGCGAGCCTACCCAGACAAGCTCCTCGTCACGGGCGAAGACCGCTTCCTCGGCTACTCCCTGATGCTCGGCGCCCGAGCCGCGCTCATCGGCATGGGCGCGGTATTGCCCGACCTGCAGGCGCGCTTGCTGGCGGCCTACGCGGCGCAGGACCATGGGACGTTCCTGCATCTTTCGGGGCTCTTGGACGCCTTGGGGTCAGCCCTCTTCAGCCGACCGGTCGACGGCTACATCCGCCGCTTGCTCTGGGCCCTCGAGGCCGAGGGCGTCCTCGCCCCGGGGGCGTGCGACGATCCCTGGGGGCCCACGCTGGCCCCCGAGGAACGCGAGACCGTGCGGGGGGCTGTTCGCGAGGCCCGCGCTCACGCGTGACACGCAGCCAGCTCGAGCGCGACTTCGAGCGCTTCAAGCGGGAGATGCCCCGCAACTTCCCTGACCACGTCCGGGAGACCTACCATATCGACCTCGCGGCACGCTACCTCGGGTGCCCGCTCGCTCATCCCATCGGCAAAGGGTCCGGGCAGCTGTCCCTGAACGCGACCCAGGTCGCGGACGACGCCGCCGCCGGTCTCGCGTTCGTCGTTCTCAAGACGGTGATCGCCGAAGACGACACCGGTCGACGGTCCATGGCGGCCTGGGCAGTCCACGAAACCAAGATGAGGGTCGAGCGACGCCCGGCCGCCGACGGCCGGCTGGGGTGGACGGTGACGTGGAAGGGCCGCGGGTGGGATCGCTCACTCGAGGAGTACCTCGCGCTGGTGCGCGCGGGCCGAGCGGTGGCCCAGCAGAGCGGGATGCCAGTGGTGCCGTCGGTTAAGTATCACCTGCCGGTCCTCGGCGAGCCGTTCCACGACGTCGAGTACCGCTACACGACGCGCTGCCTCGCCGAGGCGTGGGGGAGCGAGTCCCCACCGCTCCTCGAGCTTGACTTCTCCCCGACGCTCGCGGGCGACGCGCTCGCCCGCGATCGCGCCCAGGTCCTGCGTTGGCTGCGCGAGGTGCCCGCGCGGGTTCGGGGAGCGGCGGTCGGCCCGCTCGGCCTCGCGGTGAAGCTCATGAACGCCCGCTTCGACGACGCCTTTCAAATCGAGATGCTGGACGCCTGCGGGGACGCCGACGCGGCGGTGTGCTTTAACCGGCTGTTCGACGCGGACCGTGGCGTCGCCTACGGCGGCTGGGATCTGAGCGATCGCAACCTCCGGGTCCTCGCGGCCGCGGCCGAGCGCCCGCGTGCGGCAGGGCGGGGGCGCGGCCTGTGCGGCACCGGCAACGTCACCTCGGGGAGCGTGGTCCTCGAATACGCGGAGCGCGGCTGCGAGAGCGTGCAGGTCCACACGTTCTTTCAACTGCCGCTCTCGGAGTACCCCGCCCACCACGGTTCCCGCACCCAGCGGGCCCTGCATGCGCTGGTGTTCCAGCCCGAGGATGGCCTGATCGCGGGGATGCTGGCGCGCGCCGACTCGGGGCGACTCGAACGACGGGGCGGCATGCTTCGGTTCCTCGACCTCGCGCGCCGTGCGGATTGAGCGGGCTGAGCTCTACGAGCTGACACTCCCGCTCGTCGAGCCGTTCATCATCTCAGGCGGGGCGATGCATGAGCGCCGCTCGCTCGTCGTCGTCCTGCACGACGAAGCGGGGCGCACCGGATACGGCGAATCGCCACCGTTCGCGCTGCCCTTCTACTCCGAGGAGACGCTGACGAGCGCGCGCGACGTGATTCAGCGCATCCTGCTCCCCCGGGTCGAGGGCCACTCATTCGCCGCGCCGGAGGAGGTCGACGCCGCGCTGCGCGAGCACGTGCGCGGGAATCCGTTCGCGCGCGCGGGGGTGGAAACGGCGGCCTGGGACCTCGAGGCCCGCGCGCGCGGCACGGGCCTCGCCCAAGTGGTTGCCGATCGCCTCGGCGTCGAGCCGGCGGGCAGCGTGACCTGCGGGGTCGCATTGGGAATTCCCGAGGACCGCGCCCCCTCGACGCTTGCGCGACAGGTGGCCGCCGCCCTCGAGCGAGGCTACCGCCGGGTCAAGATCAAGGTTGCCCCGGGGTGGGACGCGGTCGCCGTGCAGGCCGCGCGCGACGCGATGACCCGGGTCGACCTCCCCCTGACCGTGGATGCAAACGGCGCCTACGCGTGGCCGGAGCACGAGCGGGAGTTGCGCGGCCTGGACGACGCGGGGTTGCTCTACATCGAGCAACCGCTCGCACCCGACGAGCTCGTGGCTGTGGCGCGGCTCGGCCAGCTTTTGCGCACGCCGATCTGCCTCGACGAGACGCTGCGCAGCGCGAGCCAGGCGCGCCAAATCGCCGCGCTCGACGGACCGCGGATCTGGAACATCAAGGTGCACCGCGTAGGCGGCCTGACGGAGGTGTGCCGCATCTACGGCGTCGCGGCCGAGTACGGCGCGACCCTGTGGGCCGGGACGATGCCCGAATCCGGCATCGGGTCGCAGGCCGCGCTCGCCGTGGCCGCGCTCCCCGGGTGCGTCTACCCGTCCGATCTCGAACCGAGCGAGCGCTGGTACGGTCGGAACACGGACGTGATCAAGCTCACGATGGGACCGGGGGGCCGCATGGCCGTCCCGGCGCAGTCCGTCGCTCGCCTCCTCGACCGCGCACGGTTTCGCGCGGCGAGCCGGAGCCTCGCCGACTGAGCGGCACCCCACCGTGCGGCGGGGCCACCCGTCGCCCCCCGGTCGGGCCGCTGGGAAATGGTGACGCACGCCGCTTCCATCCGGTGGTCGGGTTGCTACCTTACCGGGCGTTCCCGTTCTCCCTGGCCATGCCATGATACCCCTGGACAACCAACCCCCCGGCTACTGGGCAACGACGCTGTACCAGGATCCCCGTCGGCGACCCAAGGCGGAGTCGCCGCTGCGGGACCTGCCGCCGCGCGCCGCCCAGCGTTTCAAGACCGCACGTGAGGGGGTGCGCGCGTTGAAACACGTGACCGAGCAGGTGGTCTTTATGGGCACGGCGTGGAAGTGGGTCTGGATGTACGAGGTCGGTGGCCGGAAGCTTGGGTACCTGCATCCGATGGAGTCGAGCGTCAGCGGCACGTTCATTCTCAACGAGGCTGAGGAGCGTGAGCTGGCTGGCGCGGATGGGTCGCCACCCCGATTGCGCCAAGCCGTGCGCGGCGGAGCGGTCGCGGTGGGCGTACGGTGGTGCTGGATGGAGCTCCCCGACCTCGATGCCGCCGCGGAGTTCGTCCACATCATTCGGTTCAAGCACCTCATCCTATCGCGACCGGACTAGGGCGCGATTCGCTCTTGCGCCCCTCGCTTGCGGCGCTACATTCTGGCGCCCGCGGCTACTCCATACAACACAACCTTCGCCATCGAGCGCCCGGATGACGAATGAGGAGTGGTAGTCGGGTCGCGGCGGGGATCGCCCTGGCAATGGCCACGAGCGTTCCCGCCGCCGCCCAGAGCGGGCAGCCTGCGCCCGCATTCACGGCTCCTGTGATCTCGGACACCGGGTCGCTTCACGGTCCCCGGCAGCCGATTTTTTTTCGGCACGACGTGCACGCGGGGCAAAACCGGGTTCCGTGCCTGTACTGCCACTATTCGGCGGCAATCTCGAGCGAGCCCGGCATTCCGTCCGTGCAGACCTGCGCCGGGTGTCATATGATGGTCGGCGGCTCCACGCCAACCTACCAAGCCGAAATCAAGAAAGTTCGCGACGCGTGGAACCACAAGGCGCCGCCTCAGTGGGTGCGGATCCACGCGCTTCCTGGATTCGTCCACTTCCCACACTTGCGGCACATCAAGGCGCTCGGGAGCGAGAGCTGCACGACCTGCCATGGCGACGTGGGCCACATGGTCCAGGTCTATCAGGTCGCGCCGCTCACGATGGGGTGGTGCATTAGTTGTCACCTCCAGAAGCAGGTGACCCGCGACTGCCTCGTATGTCACTACTGAGCCCAGCGGGAGCGAGCCGATGAGCGAGGGGATGAATCGGAGGCGATTCCTCACCGTACTCGGCGCCACAGGCGGCGGCGCCGCCGCGCTCGGCGCCTGCGGCGTCGACCCCGAACGCTCGCAGAAGCTCATCCCCTACTTGGTGCAGCCCGAGGACCAGGTGCCGGGCACCGCGACCTGGTACGCCACGACGTGTCGCGAATGCCCGGCGGGGTGCGGGCTGCATGCCAAGGTTCGCGAAGGGCGGGTGATCAAGCTCGAAGGGAACCCGGAGTCGCCGATCAACGGCGGACGGCTCTGCGCCCGGGGACAGGCCGCCCTCGAAGGGGTCTACAACCCCGACCGCCTCGGCGACCCCCTCGCGCGTGGCGTCCAGGGGAAGCTGGAGCGGATCTCGTGGGACGATGCCCTCGCCCAGCTCCACGCCAAGCTCGCGGCGGCTCGCGGACGGATTGCCTTCGTCACGGGCAACGAAACGGGGAGCTTCGGCGACCTGGTGGATGAATGGACGAAGGCGGTGGGCGCGACCCACGTCACCTACGAGCCCTTCGCCTTCGAGGCGCTGCGCGAGGGCAACCGCCTCGCGTTCGGCATCGATGCGGTGCCGTGGTACGACCTCGCGAGTGCGCGCTACATCCTGTCCTTCGGCGCCGATTTCCTGGACACGTGGCTGTCGCCGGTCGCCTACCAGAATGCGTTCGCGCGCGCGCATGGCTTCACCAGTGGCCGCGACGTCACCATGGCGAAATCCGTCTTCGTAGGGCCCCGCATGTTCCTCACCGGCATGAACGCCGACGAATGGGTGGCGGCGACTCCCGGGACCGAGGGCCTGCTCGCGCTGGCCCTGGCCGCCGTGATCGTTGAGGAACGACTCGCCCCGCTCCCGGCCGACGCGGGCCGGTTGCACGAACTGCTCGCGCGCCACGCCCCCGCGGCGGTGGCGGGCGCGGTCGGCATCGACGCCCCGGCGATCGAGCGGCTCGCCCGAGAGTTCGCGGGCGCGCAGGGCGGTGTCGCGCTCGCGGGCGGAATGGCCACGCATTACCCCAACGGTGCCGAGATCGCGGCCGCCGTGAACATCCTGAACTACGTCGCTGGAGCCGTGGGCAAGACGGTGCGCTTCGGGCCGAACCAGGGCCTCGCGCGCGGCACGTTCCGGGAGCTCACCGATCTCGTCACCGCCATGGAGGCGGGGAAGATCGCTGTCCTGCTCGTGCACGGCGCGAACCCGGGCCACTCCCTCACCGGGGCGTTCTGGCAAGCATGGGGCAAGGTCGCCTACAAGGTCAGCTTCTCGTCTGATCTCGACGAAACGGCCAGCGCTGCGGACCTCGTGCTGCCCGATTTGCACCCGCTCGAACAATGGAGTGATTCTCGCCCGCGGGCGGGCGTCTGGGCCCTGCAGCAGCCGGTCATGCAGCCGGTGGCGGCGAACGCGCGGCCCGCGGGGGACGTGCTGCTCACGCTGGCGGGGAAATCGGGGACGTTCAAGGACTATCTGCAGACGAAGTGGCGCCCGCTCGCCGAACGCCATGCCCATGGCAAGAGCTTCGAGGAATTCTGGCCGGAGCTCCTCCAGCACGGCGGCTTATACGTCGACGTGCCACGCCAATGGGTGCGGCTCGGGCCGCAGGCGACAGAGCTGATGCGCGAGGCGCCCGCCCCGCCTCGGTTCGCGGGCGAGGCCAGCGATCTCGTCCTGATCGCGTTCCCCTCGGCCGCGCTCTACGACGGCCGCGGGGCGAACAAGCCCTGGCTCCAGGAACTCCCCGATCCGGTCTCGAAGATCGCCTGGCACGCCTGGGTCGAGCTTCATCCCGAGACCGCGGCGAAGTGGTCGGTCACCGATGGGGATTTTCTCCTGCTCCAATCGCCGTTCGGCGCGGTCCGAGCGCCGGTCTGGATCACGCCGGCGATCCGGCCCGACGTGCTCGGCGTCCCCATCGGCCAGGGGCACCGCGCCTACGGCCGCTACGCCCGGGACCGGTCCTTCAACGCGTTCGACCTCCTCCCCGAGGCGCCGAACGCGTACGGCGGTCGCACCTTCGCCGTCCGAGTAGCCGCTCGCACGACCGGCGAGCATCGCTTCCTCGCGTCGAGCGAGGGCGATCCGCGGGGCGTGGGTGCCGGGGAGGACATCATTAAGGTGCTGCCCCGGGCGACGGCGGACGCGCTGGCCCCGACGGCGCATCCGTTCGCAGAGCCGGCACCACCCGCGTACGCCGCGGGGGCGCTCGCCGGGTGGGCGGAGGAGCAACGCGCGGGGGCGGCCCTCGGGAACTACGCCGGCAAGCAACCGCGCTGGGCCATGGCGATCGATCTGGCGCGGTGCACGGGGTGCTCAGCGTGCGTCACGGCGTGCTACGCCGAGAACAATCTGCCGACGGTCGGTGAAGAGCTGGTGCTCCGACGGCGGCAGATGAGCTGGATGCGTATCGAGCGGTATTGGCGCGGGGGAGAGGGGCGTGGTGCGGGCGAGGGCGGCGAGCCGCTGCATGGCGTCGTGACGCCGATGCTCTGCCAGCAGTGCGAGGCGGCGCCATGCGAACCCGTGTGCCCCGTGTTCGCGGCCTACCACACACCCGACGGCCTGAACGGCCAGGTGTACAACCGCTGCGTCGGCACGCGGTACTGCGCCAACAACTGCCCCTACAAAGTGCGCTACTTCAACTGGTACAACTTCGCGGAGGCGGGCGGGGAGTGGGAAGCCTGGCCGTCGCCGCTTGACTGGCAGCTCAATCCCGACGTGACCGTGCGCGAGAAAGGCGTCATGGAGAAGTGCACCTTCTGCGTCCAGCGCATCCGCGGGGCCCAGAACCGCGCGCGCCTCGAGGACCGGACGGTGCTGGACGGGGAGATCGTGCCCGCGTGTGCCCAGTCGTGTCCCTCGGAGGCGATCGTATTCGGGGACTTGCACGACAAGACGTCCCGGGTGGCCCAGCTGGCCGCGGACCCGCGCGGCTACCACGTCTTTGAATCGCTCAACACCAAGCCCGGGATCACGTATCTCGCCCGCGTTGTCGACCGGGGGGCGTGACGTCCATGACTGACACGACGACTGCTCGCCCCCCGGAGCGCGCGACCGGCGCGATGAGCTACGACTACGTGACGCGCACCGTGGCCGGGACGCTGGGGAACCCGGGGCGGGGCTACTACACGCTCCTGGGCACCGCCGTCACGCTGCTCGGGATCGGCATTTTGTGCCTCCTCTTCCTGCTGCGCTACGGCCTGGGCCTCGCCGGCTATTCGATGCCGACCTACTGGGCCGTCTACATCACCTGCTTCGTGTTCTGGGTGGGGATCGCGCATTCGGGCACGCTGATCTCGGCGATCTTGTTCTTGTTCCGCTCCGGATGGCGGACGGCCGTCTACCGGGTCGCAGAAGTGATGACCGTGTTCGCGGTCATGACGGCCGGTCTGTTCCCACTCATTCACATCGGACGGCAGTGGTTCTTCTACTGGCTCGTCCCGTATCCGAACGAACGGGGCCTGTGGCCAAACTTCAAGTCGCCCTTGGTCTGGGACGAGTTTGCGGTCGGCACCTACTTCACGGTGTCGACGGTGTTCCTGATCATGGGCCTGATTCCAGACATCGCGGCCGTGCGGGATGTTGCGACCGGATGGCGGCGCAAGCTGTACGCCGTGACGGCCCTCGGGTGGCGCGGCACGAACGAGCAGTGGCGCCACTACCGGCCCGCGTATTTGTATCTCGCCGCGCTCGCGACACCGCTCGTGCTGTCCGTGCACAGCGTCGTGTCGTGGGACTTCGCCATGGCGCAAGTGCCGGCCTGGCACGAGACGATCTTCGCGCCGTACTTCGTAGCGGGGGCCATCTATTCGGGGTGCGCGATGGTGATCACCCTGCTCGTACCCTTGCGCAAGTTCTTCCAACTCGAACGCATCGTCACGATTCGCCACTTCGAGAACCTCGCGAAGCTGTGCCTGTTGACCGGGATGATCGTGTGCTACGCGTACTGCGTGGAATACTTTGTCGCGTGGTACGGGGGGGCGACCCCGGAGCGCGAGGCGTTCGTGTACCGCGCGGTGGGCCGGTTTTGGTGGGCGGGGTGGACCATGAACGTCTGCAATGCGTTCCTGCCGTGGCTGCTGTGGTTCAAGAAGGTCCGCACCAACATCAGTGCCCTCTTCGTGATCTCGATCTTCGTGAACGTGGGGATGTGGATGGAGCGGTTCGTCATCATCGCGATTCACCTGGCGGGCGAGCCCTTCGAGCCGTTCGTGCGGGCGGGCTACAACGCCACCTGGGCGGACTGGGGCATCATGGCCGGCAGCTTTGGCTGGTTCTTCATGTGGTTCCTCCTGTTCGTGAAAAACTTCCCCGCCGTCTCGGTGGCGGAGGTGAAGGAAGAGCTCGCGGCGCCGCGGCGCGGGGCCGCGAGGCACGCGTGAAGCCCGGCCCGGCCCTCGCGGCGATCTTCCATCCGCCGCCCACGCCCGGGGTGCTCGGCGTGTTCGGCCACCTCGACGCGACGGTTGAGGCCATCCGCGAGCTCAAGCGGGGCCACGCGACCTTCACCGTTTATTCGCCGCTGCCCCGTCACGAGCTGGAGGAGGCGCTCGACCAGCCGGTCAGCCCGGTCCGCATGTTTACCCTCGTCGGCGGAATCGCGGGCTGCGCGATCGGCGCGTGGCTGACGCTCTACATGTCGTACGACTGGCCGGTCCAGGTGGGCGGCAAGACGATCGGCTCGATCCCACCCTACGTCGTGATCATGTTCGAGATGACCGTGCTCTTTGGGGCGTTGCTCAGCCTCTTCGGGGTCGCCTTCAACGTGCTCCTCGCCGCCCGGCATCAGGGCACGATCGCCTACGATCCGCGATTCACGAACGACCGCTTTGGCATCTTCGTCCCCGCGGCGGCGGCGGAGGCCGGGACCGTCGAGGCGCTGCTCAAGCGCTGCGGTGCCGAGGAGGTGCGGCGTGGGTAGGCGCGGTGTGCTCGCGGCGACCGTCGTGGCCGCCCTGGCCTGCCGGCCGGAGGACCTGGTGCACCGCGTCAGCTGGTTCTCGGCGATGGTGGTGCAGCGCAGCATCAAGCCGTACGCGATGCCCCGCGATCCGGTGCCGGGGACCGTGCCCGTCACCGGCCCCGAGCCGGTCGTCGACCCCCGGACGGCCGATCGCTTGCGGAATCCGCGCACTCGGACCTCGGAATCGCTGAACCGTGGCAAGGTCGTCTACGAGACGTATTGCCTCGTCTGTCATGGCGCGGCGGGCTACGGCGACGGACCGATTTCCTCCGCGGTGGGTGGTGCGTTCTTCGGCATTCCCGCGTTGGTCGCCGTCGATGCGCGGCGACGGAGCGACGGCTACATCTACAGCGTGCTCACGAGCGCCCAGGCCATGGGCCGCGGCCTGATGCCGCGTTACGGGGATCGGGTGCGGGGCTCCGATCGCTGGGATGTCGTGAACTACATCCGCACGCTGCAGGCTTTGGCGCTGAGCAAGGGCGCCCCGTGAGCGCGGCGACCCTGCCGACGCGCGCCGAGCTCGCCCAGCGGGCGCGGCAGGCACCCGTGCGGGCCATCGTGACGTGGGGAGCGATCGCCGCCGCCGTCGGGGGTGCGGCGTTCCTCTGGGCGCTGGCGAGCGGCGAGGCGGACCGCGCGTGGCAGGCCTATCACTTCAATCTGGTGTTCTTCGCCGCCCTCGCGCAGGCGCTCGTCGTCTTTGCCGCGACCCAGAAGCTCGCGAAGGGACACTGGTCGGGGCTCATGATCCGCTTCGCTGAAGCGGCGGTCGCCTTCCTGTTCGTCGCCGTGGCGCTGTTCGCCGGACTGTTCCTCGGGCGCTTCCATGTGTTCGGGTGGCTGCATGGGGCGACCCGCCCGGATCTCGGGCCGTGGTTTACGACGAAGGCGTTCTTCCTTCGCAACGGCCTCATCCTCGCGCTGCTCGCCTGGCTCTCCTGGCGCTTCGTGCGGCGCGACCTCGCGCCCGACCTCCAGGAGCTCGCCGAGGGCCGCCCGGTCGAGCCCGACGCCGCGGAGAAGGGCCTGATCATGCGGGATGCGGCGATCATGACGGTGGCCTTCGCGTTCGGGTACACGCTGCTGGGCTTCGATTTCGTGATGTCGCTGAACCACAAATGGATGAGCAACCTGTACGGCGCCTTTTATTTCATGGGTGGATTTCTCGCCGCGCTCGGCGCCCTGGCCGTGCTGTCGATCACGCTGCGCCGAGCGATGGGTCTCGAGGCGCTGTTGTCCGCGAAGCAGCTCCATGATCTCGGCAAGCTCGTGTTCGGCTTCACGGTGTTCTGGGGTTACCTCATGTGGGCGCAGTTCTTGGTCATCTGGTACGGCAATCTCCCGGAGGAGACGTACTTCGTGTGGTACCGCTTGTGGGGACCGTGGCGACCCGTCGGCGTGAGCGTCTTCGTGCTGGTCTTCGTCGTCCCGTTCCTCGGACTCCTCGGCGCCAAGCCGAAGCGGTATCCGCCAACCTTCCTCTTGTTTGCATCGATCAGCCTCGTCGGCCTGTGGCTCGAGCGCTATCTCGAAGTCGTGCCGTCCATCAACGGCGGCGCCGGCCCCGCGCTTGGCGTCCCGGAGATCGGCGTGACCCTCCTGTACGCCGGGCTGTTCCTGCTGGCCTTTGGCTGGTTCGCCCGCCGCTACCCGCTCCTGTCCCCCCGCCTCGCCGCGGATACCCTCGGGCGGGAACACTGAGGCCATCGCGTGAGCGCGAGAGTGCTCTCGCGCAGCACATGCGTAATGCGCGGGCGGCGTCCGGGAAGCAGCGCGGTACTGAACCCTGATGGCGCCGCCCACGGCGGAATCGCACGACCAGCGGGAGCGCGAGCCGACTTGGCCTGCTAGCGCTCCCGCCGCCGTATCTGTTTACCGCGCCGCCCGCTCGCCGTGGCGGGCCCGGTCGGAATGCCCATAGACCGCGATGCACCCCTTGCCGACGACGCCGAACACGGAGCACGTGCTGCTATCGGTCGCGGTGCCCGCGGCGATGGCCGCCGTGATTTGCACGACCGTGAAGATGTGGTTGTTCTCGGCAAACGCTGCGGGATTCTTTCCCCGGATGTCCGTCACATTCTGCAGCCACGTGTTCCTCTCTCCATCGATCACGCCGAGCGATTGTAGGCCCGGGGCCGCCGTGCTGGGGCCG
>Ga0307477_10002789_pt1 | contig 13330 bp, 14 predicted proteins | sample atmos_gasesECM2C_FD_203316 | JGI IMG/M metagenome (GOLD analysis project Ga0307477, IMG submission 203316) | Hardwood forest soil microbial communities from Morgan-Monroe State Forest, Indiana, United States - atmos_gasesECM2C_515 | ecosystem: Environmental > Terrestrial > Soil > Temperate...
GTGTGGGAAATGCTGACAAATATTAAAGCGCACCGGCAACTTACGATTCTGATTACTACGCACTACATGGATGAAGCGGACCGCCTGTGCGACCGCATCGCCATCATCGATCACGGCAAGCTGGTGGCCCTTGACACTCCTCCCGCGCTCAAGGCCAGCGTGCCGGGATCGAATGTGATTGAGGCGCAGTTTGACAATGCACCCGCGGATTGGGAGCAGCGTCTGCACAAATTGAGCAACGTCACGTCGGTGCAGCATGAGGGAGCCGGGATGTACCGGATTCTGACCGGTGACGGCTCCCGTACCACGACGGAGCTGGTAGAAGCGGCGGTGCAGGCTGGGGTGAGCGTGAAATCATTGTCAGTTCAAAACACCACATTGGACGACGTGTTCGTCCACTACACGGGAAGGCAGTTACGCGACGAATTGGTGAAAGCCTACGGTTTCGTCATGCCGCCCCGTCCAGGATTGCAACCATGAATCACATAATGGCAATTATCGAACGCGAAATGCGCAAATTCTTCCGCTCTCCGGCGCTGATGATGGCGTCTATGATTTTTCCTCTGGTGCAACTGATTGTGCTTGGCAATGCTTTCGGCGGCAAGATTCGCGACGCAAAGCTTGGGTTGGTGGACCAGGATGGTGGGACCCAGGCCTTGAAGATTCGTGAGGCCTTCGATTCGGTCCGCGCTAACATGCGGACTTTTGAGCCGATTTATTACAACAATGACAAGCAAGCCATGGAAGACGTGCGTAACGGTAAGATTCAGGGCGCGGTGATTATCCCGCCGCAATATTCGCGACGAGTTTACGAGCAGGACCAGCCCCGCGTCGCTCTGATCGTGGACAACAGCGACAACTTCATGAGCTCGACTCTGGAAGACGAGCTTACTCAAATTACCAATGCACTGAACAATCCTACGGTTGAGCCACGGATCTTGCAGCAAACTGTACTGCAAATTGTGGAGTTGTATCCCTATATCGAGTATATGAAATATCTGCTTCCGGGTTCGATCAGCCTGGCCATGTTCGTGTCAGTGATGATCGGCGGAGGCATGCTATACATTGACGACAAAGCGCGAGGAGTAGTCGAAGGTTACCTGGTGACGCCGATTACCAAGGCGGAATTGGTCTTCGGACTCAACGGCGCCGGCGCCATCAAAGCGACACTGACCGGGGTAATCATCACGGTCATAGGCTCGATGCTTGCGGGTGTAAATACGCTATTTAGTCCAGCCACAGCTGTTGGGTTGATCATCATGATCATACTCACTTCGCTGGCATTCAATACCATGATGTTCTTGCTGATGGTGAGAGTAGAGGATCCGCTGGTGCCGCGGGCCATCTTCGGTATCCTGAACACGCTGCTGTTCTTCCCTAGTGGCGCGATCTATCCCATCCAGGCATTCCCTTGGTGGCTGCGTGGCATTGCAAGAGTTGATCCATTCACCTTTGCCGTCCACGGCTTCAAGGCGCTGTTGCTGAAGGAGGCAGGCTTCTCGGCGATTATTCCTGACATGCTCTATCTCTCTATCTTCGCGCTCATCTCCTTGAGCGTGGCGACGCCGCTGTTCAAACGAACGCTGTAATCTTCATTTGTCATTGCTGAGCTGTGGCGGGAACTTTCTGTAATTCGCAGGAATCAATTATGCTTGTGCAGCTATGAGCCTGCTGGATGCCCCTCCATACGACCCGGCACGCGAACGACGGCGTCGGATCAAACTCGTCAGCGCGGTTGTACTTATTGTGGTGTTGGCCTTGGTGGTATGGATGAACCGCTACTGGCCGGAAAAGCACGTGGCAGACAAATTCTTTGCCGCCCTTCAGAAGAAAGATTATGAAACTGCTTACGGCACTTATTTTGCCGACCCGCAATGGAAGCAGCACCCTGAGAAGCACTCGCAGTATCCCTACAATGAGTTTTACCGCGACTGGGGACCGGGAGGAGAGTGGGGAATCGTGAACCGCTATGAAATCTACGGCGCCAGCAGTTGCTCCGGTGGCGGCAGCGGGATTGTGGTGGACGCCATTGTGAATGGCCGCGCGGAACATGCCCAACTTTATGTAGATAAATCCGACAAGAGCCTCAGCCCTCCGCCTTGTGAACTCCAGTTCCGTTGATATCAGTAGCAGTCATGCGCGAACGTCGGTGAAGTGTTCTAAAGTCTTCTGCAGGGATGCTTCATCGCCAACGTTCAGGCATGTCATCGCTCGGTCAATCTGGCGCGTCAGCCCACACAGCACTTTGCCCGGGCCAACTTCAATGAAAGTCTGCACACCTCGTGCCATGAGCAGGCGTATGGACGGATCCCATTTCACCGAACCAGTCACCTGCCGGATCAGCGCGTCTCGGCTGCCGTCTGCGTCTTCGATGATCGTCGCGTCTACGTTGCACGCGATCGGAGCCGCCGGCCGGCGAAAACTCAGCGACTCCAGATCTTTCGCGAGCCGGTCTTGCGCCGGTTTCATGAGGGCACAATGGAATGGGGCACTGACCGATAGAATCTTGGCTCGCTTGGCACCGCGCTCGTCGGCCAGGCGGGTAGCGCGTTCGACCGCGGCGGCATGCCCCGAGATCACGATCTGCTCTGGAGAATTAATGTTAGCGGGCTCGCAGACCTCGCCCTGTGCGGCGTCCTGGCAAACCGCCGAGACCTTCTCCAGATTCATGCCGAGGATGGCCGCCATTGCGCCTACACCGACTGGGACAGCTTCCTGCATGTACTTACCGCGGTTGCGGACGGTACGCACGGCATCGGCAAAGCTGATCGTCGCGGCGGAAACGTGCGCCGAATACTCACCCAGGCTGTGTCCGGCGACAAAGCTCGGCTTCAAGCCTTTCTCGTTCAGAACACGCCAAGCTGCGACTGAAGTGGTCAGGATCGCCGGTTGCGTGATCTCGGTCAGGCGAAGCTGCTCCTCCGGTCCCTCGAAGCACAATCGGGAGAGCTTGATCCCGAGCACTTCATCGGCTTCGTCGAATGTCTGCCGGGCGACGGGATATTTCTCCACAAGCTCTTTGCCCATGCCGACGGCTTGAGACCCTTGGCCAGGGAAGAGAAAGGCGGTGGGAGATGCGGAAATTGTCATGGAAGCGTTGTCTGCATAAGATGGGCCGTGAGCCGCTCGCCCAGACGAGGACGTCTGGGCCTACGTACTCATCGTCGCGACTCGTAGCCCGGCCAGCTCCTTCTCGATCTTGCTATTGATCTTCCGCTCGGCGAATTCCGCGGCTACGCGAATCGCATTCTTGATCGCGTTCGCATTCGACGATCCGTGGGTGATAAAGCACACGCCCTTTACCCCCAGCAGAGGCGCTCCCCCATATTCGGTGTGGTCAAGCCGTTTTTTGAAATCCGCAAACGCGCTGCGCGAAAGCAGATATCCCACTTGACGCGTAATTGTCTCTTTCAGACTTTCCTTCAGAATTGCACGTACCAGGTTAGCTACACCTTCAGAAGTTTTCAGCGCGACGTTACCCACGAAGCCATCGGCAACGATCACATCCACCTGGCCGCCGTACAGGTCGCGCCCTTCCACGTTGCCCACGAAATTCAGCGGAAGCTTTTTCAGAAGCTGAAACGCTTCGCGGGTCAATTCGTTTCCTTTGGTATCTTCTTCACCGATGGAAAGCAGACCAACCTTAGGACGGCGCGTGCCGAACATGCTGCGAAAGTAGATTTCGCCCATGACCGCGAACTGCTCCAGATTCTCCGGCGTGCAGTCAACGTTGGCCCCAACATCGAGCAGAATAGCGACTGTCCGTATCGCGGTAGGGAAAACCGCAGCCAGTGCGGGACGATCGACTCCCGGTATCCCTCCGAGAACCATTTTCGCCGTCGCCATCGCGGCCCCGGTGTTGCCAGCGGTCACGAAGCCTGCGGCACGGCCTTCCCTTACCAAGCGAAGTCCCACTCGCATGGAAGAGTCGCGCTTGGCGCGGACTGCTTGCACCGCCTTGTCCTCCATGGTGATGACTTCGCTGGCGTGGACTATTTCCAAAGGCAGGCCGGACGCGGCAGGATAGCGGATGAGTTCTGCCCGAATCGCAGCGTCGTTGCCCACTAAACTGACGTGAACGCCGTAGTGCCGAGCCGCCTGAATTGCACCTTCAACCTCAGGCTTTGGCGCCCGGTCCGAACCCATCGCGTCCAAGGCAATGACGCTTGGCATGAAGTGGGGCTAGCTGGATTCCTCGACGTCCAGAACTTCGCGACCCTTATAGTAACCGCACTTAGGGCAGGCACGATGCGGCATTTTGCGTTCGTGGCAGTTCGGGCACTCGGAGAGGGCGTGGCTCTTCAGTGCGTCATGAGCGCGCCGCGAGCTGGTTCGCGCTTTGGAGTGTCGCCGTTTTGGATTTGGCATTTAAGATTCCTTTTCTAAGATCTGCATCCAGTTGGTGGCATCTACCTCGAACCTCCACGCGAAAAGCTAGGAGCCAGGAGCAAGTAGCCATTTCTAGTTTTCCAACTTGCCGCGAATGTCTTTCAGCGCCGACCACCGAGGATCTTCCAACGGCTCAGCGCAGGAACATTGCTCGGCATTCAGGTTCCTCCCACAATGCGGACACAGGCCCTTGCAGTTCTCGCGGCAGATCGCCTTTATGGGGAGCGCCAGCAGCACTTGCTCGCGCAGCGCATCCTCCAACAGCAATCCCTCGCCCTGATAGTAACTGACTTCTGCCTCCGCGCTGGTAACGGAGAGCTCGGCCCGACCTGCGTCTGTGCCCTGGGGTCGGTAAAGTAGATCAAAAGTTCGGGCGACCTTCTCAACTACCGGCTCCAGACAACGGGCGCAGGCCATCTCAACTCTCGTAACCAGTTCGCCGGTGAGCCGTATATCCTTTACTATCTGATGCTTGCCGTGGCGCTCCTCGACCAGTTGGGCGCGTCCCGAGGTCTGCAGGTCGTCTACCTGCCGCAGATCCAGGCCTAAATCGATCGCGCCCGGACCGTACTCCTCCTCGAAATCAATGGGATGGACTTCCAACTCATGAATTTCGATCAACATCGGAAACCTCCGCACCCCCTACCTGATGCCGCGACGGCCGCGGAAGCACGCTCAGAGGTGCAAGTTCTCCAGGGAGCAAGCAATGAGTATAAAGGGCGCTGCGGAAAGGGGTCAAGGAACGCGCGGCGGTAGTGCTTCAGTTCGTCAAACTGACCAAGCACTGAGCCTTGTCATGCTGAGCCGCTTTGACCTCTCTTGCGAGGGGGAAGCTGCAGCATCCATACTCCGAAGTTTGCTGGCAGGCTTTAGAGGTCCTTCGACTCCGTCGGCACTTCGCCTTGCGAAGCAGCCACTCCGGTCATGACACGGCTACGCCTAGCTGGTTAACCCGATGCATTTCGGTTATCCTCCGGCGAGCTTTGCCCCAGCTATACGATGACCCACTCCCAGAATGACCTGCAGAGAGACGCCGCCTCCGTACGTCCCGCGCCCCAACCAGGCCGGGATTTCGCCTTAGAGAGGTGGTGGGCCACTCATTCTGAACTGCTGGCCGCCACGGCTCTGACTCTTGGTTTTTTGCTGCGTATCAGAGCCGCGTCCGGATCTTTCTTGAATCCCGACGAGGTGCTGCACTTCCTGGCGGCAAACCAGACTTCCCTGGTGGCCGCTTATCGGGCTAGCGTAGGCACGGCGCATCCTCCGCTCCTGATCCTGGTGCTATACCTTCTGCGCAGCTTCGGTACCTCGGAATTGGTCTTGCGCCTACCTTCGGTCATTGCGGGAACAGTTTTTTGCTGGGTCGCATTTCGCTGGCTCACGAGCCTTCTAGGACAAATGGCTGGGTGGATCGGTCTCATCTTCCTGACTTTTCTTCCGCCCATGATCGAACTCTCGGCGGAGGTGCGGCAGTATGCGCCTCTGCTTTGTCTTTCGGCGCTCGCGGCTTACGTTCTGGAACGCGCCTGGGCCAGAAACTCGGCGCGCGAAATGCTGATCTCATTTCTGTTTCTGTATCTCGCGATGCTCACCCATTTTTCTGCCGTTCTGTTTGCGGGCACGCTCGGGGGATATTCAGCTCTGCGGCTGGTGCGAGAACCGCTGTCGAAGGGCTTGCTCGCGCTTTGGACCACAGGACAGGCGGGCGCCCTGGCCCTCCTCATCTTCCTTTATCAGACCCACATCGCTCCGGTGAGCAGTAGAGAACTCGCGCAGCAGAGTATGCAAGCATTGCTCACGAACTCTTACTTCCATTGGGGCCGCGACCATCTGCCCTTATTCATCTTCGCCAGAAGCTTTGGCGTTTTTCAATACATTTTCGGACAACTCGCAGTTGGTGATGTTGCCGGCCTGCTGTTCTTTGCGGGTGCTGCGATGCTGCTCATGGGGAAACACACTCCGCAGCCTGCCCGGCCCAGCTCACGTGAAGTGGGAATCTTCCTCTTGCTGCCCTTCGTCCTCAACTGTGCGGCTGCTCTTGCCGACCTCTACCCTTACGGCGGTACCCGCCATTCGGCTATCCTCGCGCCCTTTGCCGTTGCCGGAGTCAGCTTCGCATTAGTCCGACTCACAGGCCGGCGAATTGCCCGAGGATTGGCCGCTGCTCTGCTGGTTGTAGTGACGTGTCATTTGTTTGGCGCGCCGCATCGGCCCTACATGATGCGGAAAGATCAGAGCCGAGGGAACATGATCGCCGCCATGGATTTCATCCACCGCGAAGTTTCACCAACGGATCGGATCCTTGTCGACTTTCAGAGCAACTACTTCCTTCGATACTATCTCTGCCGTGAACGGACTGCCCCGGCTGACGCGATCCTCGATAGTTTTCATACCCTGCAGTGCGGCGGATATCACGTAATCTCGACCGACTACCAGACCAACATCTTCAATGCTGATATCTTCCTGAACCGGTGGGGCGAAATGTTAAGACTGTACGCCCTGAAACCGGGAGACACCGTATGGGTATTTCAGGCGGGATGGGACATTCATCTTGCGGACCAGCTCAAAGAGCGCTATCCGGAATTTCGCGATCTGAATCCCCAGCCTTTCGGCCGCAACATCACGATATTCAAACTGACCGTCGGCGAATGAGTGCCCACGAACTAACTTAAGATTGGTAGCGCCCGTATCCGCTTCTTCGTGGCTGCGTAAATCGCATTGCACAATGCCGGTGCCAAGGGAGGTACTGGAGGCTCGCCCGCGCCCGTTGGTGCTTCCGCGCTCGGCACGAAATATGCTTCTACCACGGGCGCCTCGTTCATCCGGATGGGTGGATAGTCGTCAAAGTTGCCTTGTACGACTCGCCCTTTCTCAATAGTGATCTGCGCACGCAGAGCATTGGTCAGCGCGAAAATCACCGCACCTTGAATCTGCTGGTCCAAGATATTGGGATTCACCACCTGGCCGCAGTCGATTGCTCCCACTACGCGGTGCGCGCGCGGCTGATCGTTTTCCATCGAGATCTCAACCACTTCGGCCATGTAAGTGCCAAAGCAGCCGAAGCACGCAATACCCCGGAAGCGCCCCTCCGGCAGTGGCTTACCCCAGCCAGCCTTATCCGCCACCAACTGCAGTACGCCGCGCATCCGCGCCGTCTTCCATGTCGTATCGAAGAATTTGATCTCTTCATCTTTCGCCAGCAAGTGCAGCCGGAATTCCAGGGGATCCTTTCCCGCCGCCGCTGCCAGTTCATCGATGAACGATTCCGAGGCAAACGCTGTCTCCATTCCATATACCGACCGCATGAAGCCCGGAGTCACCGGGGTCACTGTCATCACGTACTCAACCAGCGCATTAGGGAGGGAATAAATCAACGACGACTCGTCGGGAAGATCAGCATCAACATCGGGCGACGGACCTGGAAAGCCCTTCTGACCGTTGATGGAAGGCTCCACGATGCGATGCGAGAACGCGAGCGGCCATCCGCGACCGTCGAGCACGCCGCTCATCACGTGATAACTCGCGGGGCGGTAACTGGAGAACCGCATATCGTCTTCGCGCGTCCAGATCACCTTGATCGGCAAGTTGGCCGCTTTCGAGACCAGGGCGGCTTCGACTGCGTAATCGTGATCGAGACGGCGTCCAAAGCCACCGCCTAGGAGCGTGACATTGATCTTCACCTGGTCCGGATCCAGTCCTACCGCCTTGGCGACAGCGTCGCGAACATCCGGCGGCCACTGCATCGGTCCCCAAATCTCGCAATTCGATCCCCGGAAATGAGCCGTGCAGTTGCCGGGCTCCATGGGAGCCTGGGCCATCAGTGGAGTCTGGTAAGCCGCCTGGATCCGCCTGCCTGCAACCTTCGACACATCCCCTCTGGAATACAGCGTCGCAGCCTTGTTGGCAGCAGACTTCTTGAGCAGGTCATACATCGCCGCTGAGTTCAGATCTTTGTTCGTTCCCTCGTCCCATGTGACCTTGAGGACCCGCCGGCCTTCCATCGCGCCCCACACGCTATCAGCCACGACGGCAACGGCGGAATCGCCGGTCTTTCCCACAAAACCGACGCCGGAAATCTTTTTCGATTCCCGGTCGTCGAAGCTTGCCACCGTCCCGCCAAGCACCGGGCAACGCGCCAGGACGACGTATTTCATACCTGGCACGCGGAGATCAATGCCGAAGATCGCGGTGCCATCCACCTTGGACGGACCATCCAGCCGCGGAACCGGCTTGCCGACAAGCTTGAAATCCTTCGCGTCTTTCAGCGGAGGGGCAACCGGGATGGGAAGCGCCGCTGCTTTGGCCACCAGTCGCCCATAGCTCAGGCGACGGTTGGAAGCTGCATGTACGACGAAACTGTTTTCCGCCATGCATCCCGATCGCGGTACGCCCCATTCGAGCGCGGCAGCACTGATCAGCATCTCGCGGGCTGCCGCGCCGGCTTTGCGCAACGGGTCCCACGAAATCCGCAAGCTGGCGCTGGAACCGGTTTGCTGGTCGCCATAAAGCGTAGGGTTGGCGCCGGCCTGCTCGATGGTGATCTGCTTCCAGTCCGCTTCCAACTCCTCCGCCAGAATCATGGGCAACGAAGTGTGCACTCCCTGTCCCATCTCCGAGCGCGCCACCACGATGGTGATTTTGCCATCAGGAGTGATTTTCAGAAACGCATTCGGCGCAAATGTAGTACCCGAAGCCGGTCCGTGCGGCAGATAGAAGCCAATCACCAAGCCAGCTCCGGCAGCCGCACCTACAGCGAGAAAGTCGCGGCGGGAGAGCGGGCTCATCGCGAACCTCCAGCGCCTGCGGCCCGGTGAATCGCCTTGCGGATGCGGTCATAGGTTCCACAGCGGCAGATGATGCCCGTCATCGATTTCGTAATCTGGTCATCGGACGGCTGTGGGTTCTTGACCAGCAACGCTGCGGCCGCCATGATCTGACCGGTCTGGCAGTATCCGCATTGCGCAACTTGCTCCGCTATCCAAGCCTGCTGCAGAGGATGCAGACCGTTGCCCGACAAACCTTCGATGGTGGTGATGCTTTTTCCTGCGACTTGCGAAACCGGCGTCGAACAGGAACGCACTGCCTCTCCGTCTACATGCAGTGTGCAAGCGCCACATAGGCCGACGCCACACCCATACTTGGTACCGGTTAGTTGTAAGGTGTCGCGCAAAACCCACAGCAGCGGTGTCTCTGGCAAAACATCGGCTTTCCGGTTAGCGCCATTTATCCGGAGAGTAATCTCGGGCATGTTTGTCCTGTAATTTGAAGAACGTCAAACATCGTAGCGGAAACCAGAAAAAAGAGGAATCTGCGCGTCTCCCTGGGCTTCAGATTGACTCGTCAAGCAGGTCTGGCCTCAGGTCTCAGCTTGATGGCTCGTACCCGAGAATCAAGAGTCCACGCAATCTCGGCTTTAAATTTTGAGGAAGGCAAGCGGCTTCATCGCTGAGACGCCGCCGATCAAGGCGAAGACGAAACTGGAGTACACGACACCGACGGAAGACATCTTCGTGTCGTAACTGGGGACCTATCAGGGGGTCACTCAGCAATCTGATCGTAAAACTACCAGATGGTTTTCAGGAGCGTGCACCTGCGGATATTTTCATCCTGAGTAACCAGTGCTATGCCTTCCGCTCTAGCTGTTGCCGCGATGAGTCGGTCGGCGGGATCGCGCGGATAATTCTCCGGAAACTGCGTAGCCAGCGCTGCAATCTCGACTGTGATCGGCTTCACTATGACCCCGACGGTTTCTAATACCTGGCGCACAGATGTTTCGACTGTGCCGTACGTCTGGACGCGGCCCCGCGCGAAGAGGGATGCAATTTCCCATAGGCTGATCGCTGCTAAGGCCAAGCCATCCGCGACACGGGCCCGCCGCAGAGCGGAGGCAGCTGCTCGCGAGAGCCGCTTCGGTTCGATGGCCGCCCAGATCACAACATGGGTGTCCAATAGGATCACCGCAACGCATCCCAGACTTCTGCATCTTCCAGGGGCCGTGTTATATCCCCCACGATCTTCATCACGCCGGCCAGCCTGCCCAAGAAATCCGCTGGCGGTTCCTCCGCGGGCACCAGCTTAGCCACGGGGCGACCCTTTTTCGTGATCACAACTGGTTCCCTGGTCGAACGTACTTCATCCATCACCTTGAGACAGCGAGCTTTGAATTGACCAGCAGGCATCACCTTCATGACCACCCCGGATGACCATGGTCATTGTATCATGACCTAGAATAAATGATTACGCGGAGTGAAATGGTTTGAGGAACACAAAGGGCAAGTGCAACCGGTTCTGAAACGTGGAGTCTCGAGAGCCCGAGACCTGAAGTCTGACCCCCGAAGCCTGAGACCTGAGGCCTGCTACTTCAATTCCTGCAGCTTCGCCGAAGCCAGTTGGGCCGCCTCGCTGGCTGGATTTTCCTTTTGAATCTGCTCGTAGATCCGCTTCGCCTCCAGCGGCTGTTTATCCGATCGGTAAGCCGTCGCCAGTTCCAGTTGTGCCGTGACCCGGCCCACAGCATGCGTCGGCTTTTCGATCAATTTGACATAGATGTCAATCGCTTGCTTATTCCGATTGGTGTTACGGTAGACGGCGGCCAGGGCGAACTTTGCCAGCGCAGCGAGATCATTGTTATAAGAGGATGCCACCGCTCCCAGATCGCGCTCCGCCGCGGCATAGTCGCCCAACTGCGATGCGGTCAGGCCCAGGAAATACCGGGCAATCTCGCCCGAGCGGGTGTGCGGATACTTTTCCACAATGGCCTGAAATTGCTTCCGGGCCTCGGTCGCACGCTCATTCAATGACGCGAAGCTTGGATTGTCGGGTTGCGGAGGCATGCCTGACGGACGTAGAGGAGTGTCCAGAGCGCGCACTGCCCGACTAAGATCAACGCTGGCTTTCTCGTCCTGCTGGGTCAGGTAGTACCAAGTGCCCGCCGCCCCTGCAGCCACGATCAGCGCCACGACGGCTGCGGCAAATAACTTGTTCTTGTGTTCGACAGACCAATGAACCGTTTTCTCGGCCGCGTCGATCGTGGCTCCTCGGAATCGGTCTTGTTTTAGTTGATGACGGGTTTCTGCGCGCACGAATGTCCCTTCTGATAACTTCCGCTATAGGCTGGTAAGCTTTGAGTCTAACAGGCAAAAATTGACAGCGTCAAAAGATCCTGTGCCCAAGCATTGTCCTGATTTTTCAACAATACGCCAAACGCGTGATGCATGGACCGAGACGAACCTGAGCTCGAATTGGCAAGCTTTGACGCCCGAGGTGCCTTTAAAGATGAAGGCCGAATCGATTCAGCACTTCGCGTCGTCCAACGCTTGTGATATTCAAGGCCCTGCTGTCGAGCTCGCGGATCACCCACTTTCTCTTCAGCGCTGTTTTTAGGAGCGCTGCACCCAGCGCTCCGCCAATATGAGGCTGCCTCTCACTCCAGTCCAGACATGGGTAGGCGAACCTACGGCGCAGCAGCCGAGTCGACGCCAGATCAATTCCCAGGGCCTCGAAGGCCTTCGTTCCCCCAGGCGTCAGATCGTAGGCCTTATCCTCTCCGGTCGAACTGACGCATAGCCATCCCATCTCTATAAAGCGGTTGTGTAAGAACACGCCCAGTCTCCCCGCCATGTGATCGTAGCAAGTTCGTGCCGCGAGTAACCTGCTCGGGGTGCTTGGCACAAAGTTATCGCGAGATCCGCCGGCAAGCACGTGTAGCGCTTCGAGTGCCGCCCCCACGTCGGGTCCTTCCAGGCTGTAGTAACGATGTTTCCCCTGGGAAAACACTTTGACCAGCTGTTCGTTCTTTAGGCGAGTCAGATGCACGCTCGTGGTTGACGGGCTCACATCAGCAACCATCGCAAGTTCGGTACTGGTTCGCGCATGGCCGTCGAGAAGGCAATAGAGAATGCGAACTCGCGTCGGCTCGCCCATGGCAGCGGCGATCCTGGAGATCACCAGGTAGGATTGCTCTGCATTCATACTTTGATCGTAGACGAAGTGTTCCTGCATGGCAACGGTCATACTTCCAACCATGGCAACCCGAACCAGCCCTATAAATCGACGAACAGCCATTCAGGCCATGGCAGCGTTGGGTGCAGCCATGAGTATCGGCGGGGACGCTGCGGCGACCAAATCCATGACTAGGAGAACACTGATGACGATCACTTGCGTCATCCGCTACCAGATCGATCCTTTTCAGCGAGACGGATTCAAGAAATATGCCGAGAACTGGGGCCGCATCATCCCTCGGTGTGGTGGCCACCTTGTCGGATATTTTCTTCCTTATGAAGGCACGAACGATATCGCCTGGGGTCTGATTGCATTTGATAGCCTGTCCTCGTACGAGGCGTATAGGGCACGTCTGAAGTCAGATCCGGAAGCGCGTGAGAATCTTGCTATGGCGCAGACCAAGCGCTTGATCCTCCGCGAGGAGAGAAACTTCGTGGAAGTAGTCGATGGGACCTTCGGCCTGCCCTCGATGCTCGCTTAACCAGCTTTGCACCTTGGTAACTGGAGCTTCGGCCAAGGAAGCGGTGAAAATAGATGCTGCATGGACCAAGATCGCACAGCCAGCCTTCGCGCCCGAGCAGTTGCGGTTTGGCAGCAGACACGCACCCGGGCCAGGCGTCTGCCCATAACTGTATGGTTGATTCTTGGCTTGTTCCTCTTCGCGGCAGCGCTGATGGCCATTCGCGTGACCTTGGTTGCCAGAGATGCCAGCCTGCGTCTGAAGGTACAGCATAGCTTGCGCAGCGCACAGCTTTCCGTCTGGGTGGATGACGACCTGGTTTACTCCGGAAAACTTATCGGAACCATGAAAAGGAAGTTCGGAATAATTCCGGACTTGCAAGGAAGCCTTTCGGAGACGCTGCCGGTGCCTTCAGGCACGCACCAGGTGCGTGTTCGCGTGGCCTCCGATGATGGTTCTGCGCAAGAGAGCATGATCACT
>Ga0307477_10002790_pt1 | contig 13325 bp, 8 predicted proteins | sample atmos_gasesECM2C_FD_203316 | JGI IMG/M metagenome (GOLD analysis project Ga0307477, IMG submission 203316) | Hardwood forest soil microbial communities from Morgan-Monroe State Forest, Indiana, United States - atmos_gasesECM2C_515 | ecosystem: Environmental > Terrestrial > Soil > Temperate...
CGGCTCAAGGGCGCAAAAAGAACTCTGGCCGCAGGCTTGCCAGTGGCTGGAGGCTAGGTCGGCGCCGGGGAATTGATTGTCTTATCGGGAGATGTCCGCCATGGCCGGGGGATCGGATGACGTGGCCGGGCGCGGGGAGCGGACGTTCAGGGCGGCCTTGAAAAGCGTGTCTTCGACTTTTCGTTCGACGGTCAGCTCGCCCTGGGCGCGGGCGGCGGCTTGGTTTACCGCGGCGAGTTGGCCGCGAAGCTGGTCACGCTCGGCGGAAATGGCCTGGAGAGAAACGGAGGCTCGTTGCGCATGGTCCGCCAGGGTGCGGAGCTGGTCATGGGATGCCAGCATCATGTTGCCGGTGATTGCGGCCGCCGCGCCCAGCGCCAGGAACAGGGCGGCCGCCGCCGCCCAGGCAATGCCCGCCGCTCGCCGGGCCCGCCGTATATCCCGGGCGTGGTTCCAGCGCAGCGCATGCATCATGGGCAAAATCATCTGCTCGACTTGGGGCGACACGCGCGAAACAATCGATTGATCGGCCCCCTCGGCGACCGAAACATCGTCCCGCGTCGGCTGCGTGGCGTGGATGAAGTTGTTTCCACGCGGTAGCCCGACCAACACCTCAACCCGCCCGTCTTCAGCCACCCGACGCTCGAGCTCTTTCTGATCGAGCTTTTGAGCCAACTGTGGGAGGGACAGCCCCAAGGCGGCCGCGGCTTCGGATATTCCCATCCAAACATGAATTCCAGTTGCATCGCAGGGCTGGGGACAGGTGGCTGAACTCATGAAATAACTGTCGGGAAAGCCCGCGGCAAAGCTTGAGGAAAGTCCGATAAACGGACCGCTATTGGCGCGAGTGCCGTCGGTATCCAATGCTGGCAAGAAGGAGGACAGTGCATATCACCCCGGCGGATGGCTCCGGGACCGTGGCCTGCTCCGCCGCCGCCCCCGTAAACGTCGGGCGAACATACCCATAGTTCTGGGCGAGGGCGACGAGGTCGGCGAAACCGACGACGCCATCGCCAGTGAAGTCGCCGGTGAACCACGTCGCGCCGGTGCGGCCGTAGTTCTGGGCAAGAATAACCAGGTCGGCAAAATTGACCTTACCGTCCCCATTGGCATCGCCGGGGGCAAGGGCGTGCGTGATATCGAGTGTCCCGCTGATTTGGTAATTGAACTGGATCGAGTCGAAGTTGCTCGTCCAGGTCTGCCCGCCGAGCATTGTGTAAGTGATTTGATACGGAATGATGGAACCCACCGGCGTGGCAAACGGACTGAAGCCGGGACTGGACTGCACGTTGGAATTATCCGTCAATCGGAAGTATCCGGTAGCGGTCGCCGTGGCAGATCCGGTCTGGGCCTGAATCAGCAGCGGAGATATGCTCGAGAGCCGATCCTCCGTGGATGCGGCGCCTTGCCCGTCAGTGCCGGTATCCGCGCCATAAAAGACCTGAGAGCCGACGGGAAGCTGCAGCGTGAAGGTCATGGTGCTGCCGTTGGTCGCGACATTCGACGGGGCGGAAAACGTATAGGACTCGCTGCCGCCCGTTACATTCCACGATGATGAATCGCTCAGGTCATAGGCGAGCGGCCTGAAGAGCTCCAATCCCAACCCGAGGCCCCCGAAATGGTCGATCGACCCACTTGGGATGCCGACAACCACCTGCGTGACTTGGGCAGCTCGTGAGACGCAAGCCGCAATGAAGAGGATCGCCAGCAGCCCGATGGAAGTAGACCAAACGCCGGGAATCGGTCGCATCCCTCGCCCGCACATGGTGCGGGAGCATACCAGCCAGGAAGCAAACTTTGAAAACCGGGCTCTGCCAGTGTCAGGTGGGGGAAACGATCAGCCGGCGGCTCGGGCAACGCTTCGCCGAGAGGATTCGACGATTCGCCCCAGGTTTCGGAACTTCTCGTAGCGCCGTTCGAGCAGATTATCGATTTTGAAGCGACGCAGCTCGCGAAGGGACTTGGCGATGTACTGCTCGAGGTTGTGGGCGGCGGTATGGGAGTCACGATGGGCGCCGCCGAGCGGCTCGGGAACGATGGAGTCAATGATGCCGAACTGACGAAGGTCCCGGCTGGTCAGCTTGAGGCTTTCGGCGAGTTGGGATGCTCCCTCGTTGCCCTTGAAGAGGATGGCCGAACAGGCCTCGGGAGAAATGACGGAATACCAGGCGAATTCCAGCATGGCGACGCGGTCGGCAATGCCAATTCCCAGCGCCCCGCCGGAGCCTCCCTCCCCGGTGACAATGCTGATGATGGGGGTACGCAAGCGAGACATTTCCAACAGGTTGCGAGCGATGGACTCGGCCTGGCCCCGCTCTTCGGCGCCAATGCCCGGATAGGCCCCGGGAGTATCGATCAGGGTGACGACTGGCAGGCCAAATTTCTCTGCCAGCTTCATGCAGCGAAGGGCTTTGCGGTATCCTTCGGGATGAGCCAGGCCGAAGGAACAACGGACCTTTTCCTTGGTATCGCGGCCCTTGTGGTGACCAATCAACATAACCTTATGCCCAGCAAGACGGGCAAGACCGCAATTGATCGCCGGATCGTCGCCGAAATGGCGATCGCCGTGTATTTCCCGAAATTCCCGGCAAATCAGGTCGACATAATCGCGAAACAACGGGCGTTGTGGGTGACGCGCCACCTGGACGGTTTCCCAAGCGCTTAGATTTTCGTAGGTTTTTCGCAGGAGCGAGGTGTAATTTGCGCGAAGCTGGCGAAGCTCTTTGGAATAATCCACCTGTTTCTCGGCCTGCATTGCCTCAAGTTCCTGGATCTGTTGTTCGAGCTGAGCCAGTGGCTTCTCGAATTCCAGAACGTGCCGAAGGGAGGTTTTGCTGGCAGCGGGAGCAGACTTGGCGATGGTTTCCTGAACGGGAGCATCCGACGTCAATAGAGACTGGGTCATAATTGGGTTCGGCCGCCGATCTGCGGAGGTGGCCGCCTCAGATACATGTGCCCGTCGATCCCGGATCTCCCTCCGCCGACTCGATAGGGTAGACGAAGGAGGTCTGCGTATCAAGGATCGGTGAAGGTCGCGATAGCGGTACCGGCCTCTACCATACGGCCTGTGACTAACACTCAACGGCACTAGCGAAGTATTATCGGACCAATGCAACCTCGGCGCTTAAGCATCCTGGGAATGGGTCTGCTGGGCGGCTCAATTGGTCTGGCGGCAAAAAAACTTATAAATGGCTGTAAAATAGCCGGTTACACTCATCGTGCCTCGACTCTCGAAGCGGCCCGCGCCTTGGGTGTTCTGGATGAGCCTTACGCGGAGCCGGGACCGGCAGTTCGGGGGGCCGACTTGGTCATTCTCTGCACGCCGGTCCTTTCCCTGGAGCCTTTGCTGGATGAGATCGCCCCCAACCTGGCCGATGGAGCGACGGTGACGGATGTAGGCAGCACCAAGCGAAGCGTGGTGGAGGCCGCTCAAAGCCTTTTGAGGACGGGGGTTCATTTTGTCGGCAGCCACCCAATGGCCGGGAGCGAGAAACGCGGCGTGCAGTTCGCTCGGGCTGAACTGTTTGACGGCGCCGTCTGCATTACCACACCGACCTCGTCCACCGATTCGGCGGCGTTGGATAAGGTTGAAGGCTTTTGGCGCCTTCTTGGGATGCGGACGACCCGCCTGTCGCCTCAGGACCACGACCGCTTATTGGCAGACGTGAGCCACCTGCCCCATGCAGTTGCCGCGGCATTGGTGGCGATGCAGGATCCGATGGCACTCAAGCTATGCGGAAAAGGGTTCCTCGACCTGACCCGGATTGCCGACGGGGATGCCGGGCTCTGGCGCGACATTCTGCTCGACAACCGGGACAACGCCGTGCTCAGCATTCAACGGCTTATCGAGCAGTTGCGTCACTTGGAAGGGCTATTGAAACCGGGCCACCAAGAGGAGCTTTATGCCTGGTTGGATGGCGCGGCCCGGCGAAGACAGGCACTTCTTGGCGACGAGGCTCACTAAAGGGGCGTTTCGACGCCTCGTTCAGTGCTCCGGATTCCTCGGGAATTTGACGTACGGCAGCCTGAATTTGGCCAGTCCCTTGAGGATTCGTTCGCCCGTGGTGGAGATGTCGAACGAAATGCCCGCCATGGCATTGATTTGCGCCACTTTGGTATCGATGAAGTTGGCGATGTCATGGCTGGTGAGTTGATCGCTTTCGATGGAGCGGGCCGGTCGAAAACCCGCGGTGCCGGCGTAGCCGATGATGTCGTCCTGATCGACGCCGTCGCCGCTGATCCCGATGCCGCCGACAAGCACGCCGTTCTTATAGAGCGGGAACCCGCCGGGAAAGATGGTGATGCCGTCACCGAGCGGCGTGTTGGTCAGGTTCGGGTTCAGCACGCCCGGCGCCATGTTCACGTCCATGCTGTCCTGCAACTGGAAGAGCGGCCCACGGTCGTGGGGAATTCCGACCGGGAAATCGAGCTGCGACATGAAGCCGATGGCGCGCGAGCTGAATGCGTGCTGGTTATCGCTGAAGAAGGCGGCAGTTCGGGCCTTCTGCACCGCCACGTCGTAGCTGAAGTTGGTTCCATCGTTCATGCGGAAGACACCCAGGACGTTGCCCTGGGTGTCGACCACGGCGACATGGACGACGGCATTGACGCCGTTGGGCTTGCGGATGCCGGCACGTGTGACTATCGCCTGGCTGACTGCCTGAGTGATGATCTGGAGCACATCAGCGGCGGTGAGGTTCTCTGACTGATTGAGACTTGACCCGACGATTGGATCGCTGGACTCGGGGTCGGTCTTGCCGACGTTGGAGTGCATGCGCAGCAGGCCCGGAACACTCACCGGAACACCGTTGGCGTTAGCGTTGATGATGAAATTGTTCTTTTCAGGTTCGCCGGCAACGATGGCCGCCGAGTTGTGGTCGAGGGCGGGGTCGGCCCGCAGGCTTTCGCTTCCGTACGTGACCAATTGGCTGAACGTCTGCGCCGGCCGCCCGCTGGCCGGGGCCTCGGCGACGAACGGAAGCCGCAGCCCGTCGATAAAAATCTGGTTGGCGCGGATGGCCGGCGGAGGCAGGTATCCCTTGGCACCCGCCAGTGCCACCGCCTCGTCGAAATCCTTTTCTTCCTGGCCCTCGTAGATCAGCCCTTTAGGATTGGCGTCGTAAGGCGATTGCGTGAAACGCACGAAGTCAGGCCGGGCCGCCAGATCGTGGAAGTCCCCGGCGACACCGATTCCTCCGACGGGAATGCCGTTGATGAACAGGGGGATGCCGCCTGGATCACCGCTGATCGCCGGCGTCGTGCTCGGCAGCAACACGTTCGAGTTCACCAGCGAGGAGAATTCGACGCCATAGAGTGGTCCGCCGGGAGTATTGCGGATCGGCCAGGGGAAGTGATCCTCGATGATGAAGCGAGCGGTGCGGCTGCTGAAGGCTTCGCCGGTGCTTTCGAAGAAAGCCGCCGTGCGGGCGCGGGCGACGGCGTCAGTAAAAATCTGCTGGGAAATCGGATCGGTCGTTCCAAGTTGACTCCCGCCGAACATTCCCAGGATCGACCCCTCGCGATCGACCACGACGATGGCCTGCGAGCCCATCGCCTGCGACCCCGCCTGGGCGAGGATCGTCTGCACGTCGCTGACGGAAAGGGCCAGGCTGGAAACCGGCGGGGGCGCCGGGACCACTTTCGCGCTCAGCAATCTCCTGGGCTCCAACGATTCGATCATCGTTCTCATGGCAACACCCTTCCATGTACGCTCGAATGATTGGAGGTTTCAGCGTAACGGCTTTGCCGGCCGATCGCAAAACGGGCATATCCTGCAAACACTCGTGTCGGAACAGATAAGAGACTGTTGGAACGATCTAGGGAATTTGCCGCTGCGATAGGGTGGGTTATCATCCAGCGGGGCATCTCGGTGAGTGGCTGGGACGAAAATGCGATGGGTCAGGGGCCGATGCTGCGGCGACGACGAATTCCTGGCGTGATCGGGACCATGGCGGCCGCTTGCGCTGTCTGGGCCTGCATCGCTTCCGCACAGGAGGTCGCGATGGTGCGGCCTCCATTTCCCGGCGGTGGTCGGACCGCAGCCGGTCCGGAGAGCGCGCCGGCGACGCAGCCGGCCGCCACGCAGCCCGCAACGCCGCAGAAGGCTCCCGTCAAAGCGCCGGGTCCTCCGCTCGAGGAGCCGCAGCCACAGCAGCCGCTGCCTCCGATCGGCTACGCCGGAGGATCCCCGTTCGGATCAGCAGTTCCCAGCGGCGATTTCCTCCCCGTTCCCGATCGCTGGCGCATCGGAATTCCCGGCGACTACACCGATGCAACCCGCGGATCGCCGGTTGATCCCTATCGCCAGAATGTGCTGAAGGGGGATTACCCGATCCTCGACCAGAACAAATTTCTGATCGTGACGGTGACCAGCGACACCCTTGTTGAGGCCCGCAAAACCCCCACGCCCAGCGGCGTCAGCACCCTTCGTCCCGGCTCGTTCGACTTCTTCGGGCACGGCGACTCGCAGCTTCTGGTCGAAAACCTGATCTTGTCCGCCGAGTTCTTTCAGGGCGACGCCGGATATCGACCCAGGGATTGGTCCTTCAAATTCACCGGCGTCGAGCAGGTCAACTATGTCCATACCACCGAACTGGGACTGGTGAATCCCGACGTGCGTAAGGAGCGCGACCGCGCGGATAACTGGTTCGGCATCCAGGAACTGTTCGGGGAATACCGCTTCGCGGACCTTTCGTCGAATTTCGATTTCGCTTCGGTGCGGGCAGGGATCCAGGGATTTACCAGTGATTTCCGAGGTTTTCTCTTCTCCGACGACGAGCCGGGCGTTCGCCTGTTCGGCAACTACGACAACAACCGCATCCAGTACAACGTCGTCTGGTTCTCGATGCTCGAGAAAGACACCAACAGCGGCCTGAACAACCTGGACTCGCGCAACCAGAACGTCTTCATCGCCAACCTCTACCGGCAGGATTTCATCTTTCAGGGGTACACCGCCCAACTCAGCTTCCATGCGAACATCGACCGCGGCGGGGGCATTCAATATGACAAGAACGGCTTTCTGGTACGGCCCGCCCCTGTCGGCACGATCGCCCGAAAGGATGTGGACGCGATCTACTTAGGCTGGGCGGGCGACGGTCACATCGGCCGCTTCAACATCACGCACCAGTTCTATGAGGCACTGGGGCGGGAGTCGTTCAACCCGATTGCCGGCCGGGGAGTAGACATCAACGCCCAGTTCGCCGCGATCGAACTGTCTTACGACATCGATTACGTGCGCTTGCGCACTGCCTTTCTCTATGCGAGCGGCGACGGCAAGCCGGAGAGCGGCAAGGCGACCGGATTCGACACGATCTTCGACAATCCCAACTTCGCCGGCGGAGGCTTCAGCTATTTCGACCGCGAGGCGATTCGCCTGACCGGGTCGGGCGTCAACCTGGTCAACCGCTTCAGCCTTGTGCCCGACCTGCGGACCAGCAAGGAGCAGGGACAGGCGAATTTCGTGAACCCCGGATTGTTTCTCTACAACGTCGGAATGGACGTCGAAGTTTCGCCGAAGGTCACGGTCATCACCAACGTGAGCTTCCTGAGGTTTGCCACCACCGCCCCGCTGGAACTGATTCTCCAGGACCACCGATTCCGGCCCGACATCGGCCTCGATTGCAACATCGGGATTCGCTACCGGCCGCTCTTGAACAACAATGTCATCGTCACCGGCGGCATCGCCGCGTTGTTTCCGGGCACGGGTTTTCGCGACATCTACACCTCCTCGACCCTTTACTCGGCGTTCGTCGGGGTGACACTTACCTACTGAGCAGCGGCGAGGGAACGCTATGATTTTTCGGCGAGCTGTCTGGCTGTTGGGATGCGGGGTCGCGGGGTGTCTGGCGATTACGATGGCCATGTCGTGCCAGCAGCCGCAGCAGCAGGCGGGCGTAAGTGTGCGGTCGCAAGCCCAGGCAACGGTGGCTTCCGCTTCCACGGCCGGCGACAACCCTCAGGCCTTCGGATTTCACTTCCCATTTGCACCGTCGGTCGAGGAAGCCAATAAGCGCAAGCCCAATGAAGTCGCAAAAATGAATCGGGCATGCATGGCCTGCCACACCGCCACCGATTCCTTCACGATGCACAAGGAAGATCTGGCCCTGGCCTGCGTCGATTGCCATGGGGGCAACTGGAATCGTCCGCAAATTCCCGATCGCATCGCCGACGGCGACGCCCGGTACGAACAATTCAAGCGGCTGACCCACGTCTACCCAACGCGGCACCCGGAACTGTGGACCAGCTCGGCCAATCCGCAGAACCTCTTCACCGCCTCGCTCGACGAGAGCGCCGACTTCATCCGATTTGTCAACCCCGGAGACCTGCGCGCCGCGCGGGCCGCATGCTGGAACTGTCACGAGTCGGCCGTGCGGTCCGTCAGACGCAGCATGATGGCCCATGGCGCCATGCTTTGGCAGTCGGCCCTCTACAACAACGGAGTGGTCAAGCAAAAGAACGCAGTATACGGTGAGCAGTACACCGTCAATCCGGCCGATCCTGAGATCGCCGTCGCCGCGAAGCTCAACGCCAATCCCGTTCCCAGTTATTCGCAGACCATGTACCGCGGCCTGCTGCCGACTCTCTGGCCGCTGACCCGCTGGGAGATCGGCATTCCCGCCAATGTCCTGCGGGTCTTCGAGCGCGGGGGTGCGATCCGGCCGGTGGTCGGCATTCCCGATCGCGAGGAAGACCCCGGCCGGCCTGATGTGAAGCTGTCGATTCGCAGCTTTGGCACCGACGTGCGGACCGACCCGGTCATCATCGGGCTGCAAAAAACCCGGCTGTTCGATCCCACGCTCAACACCTGGGGAACCAACGATCATCCCGGCGATTACCGCTCGAGTGGGTGCAGTTCGTGCCATGTCATTTATGCCAACGACCGCAGCCCGGTGCACAGCCCGACGATCGATGGCTTTGGCGACGTATGGAGATTTGGCAACCGCGGGGAGAGCTTCAGCATCGATAAAACCGTGAACGGCGGCCGCGCACGGCCCACCACCCAGCCTTATGCCAATCCCAACGACCCGTCGCGGTCGACACGCGAATCAGGTCATCCCGTCAAGCACCGGTTCGTCGCCGAGATGCCCAGCAGCTCGTGCATCGTCTGTCACGTGCATCCCGGCACCAACGTACTCAACTCGTACCTGGGCTTCCTGTGGTGGGACAACGAGACCGACGGCCAACTGATGTACCCCCGGACGCAGCACGACCCCAGCGATGAGCAGGATTTCCAGGCGTCGCTGCACAACCCCGAAGCCTCCGCGGCGCGGGGGCTGTGGGGCAATCTCTATCCCGGCGCGCCCGACCATGAGGGCCACGCCGCGCCCCGGGATTTTCTGGAGAACTTGACGCGGCTCAATCCGATGCTCCAGCACACGCAGTTTGCCGATTTCCACGGCCACGGCTGGATTTTCCGCGCCGTTTACAAGCAGGACCGCCACGGGCAGATGCTCGATTTTGCCGGCGTTCCCGTCACGCCCACGCCGCAGAAGATGGCCGGGGCCGTCGCGTACCAGTGGCACAAGCCCGGCGACCATCCGTCTGCCGGCGCGCCTGTCCACCTCAAGGACATTCACCTGGAAAAGGGGATGCAGTGCGTCGATTGCCATTTCGAGCAGGACGTGCATGGCGACGGCAATCTATATGGCGAAACCCGCAACGCCGTCATGGTCGATTGTGCCGATTGCCACGGCACCGTCGATAAGCCGGCTTCGGTCCTGCGCTATTTGAACAAGGATCTTCCGCGCAGCGGCGAAACGGACGACGACTTGGCCGCCGCCGCCTTCAGCGGCAACGCCGCCACAGCTGGCGGCGACCGTGACGGGTGGATCAAGCGCAACAAGGCCATCATCGAAGGGGACTATCGCCACTTCAAGCTCGACGACGACGGCCACCTCGTTCAGATCAGCGCGATGGACCCGAATGTCAAATGGCGCGTTGTACAGATGTCCGACACCATCGATCCCGGAAGCTGGTGGTCCGCCGACCCGGATACTGACAAGAACGGCGCCCGCCGGGCCCGTTTCGCCCACACCGTCCGGGTGGACAACAAAACCTGGGGAGTCGCGCCGCAGGCTGGTGTGTCATCGTCCCAGCCGGACCTGGCCCTGGCCCACTCCAATTCCCGCATGAGCTGCTACGCCTGCCACAGCTCCTGGAACACGAGCTGCTTCGGCTGCCATCTCCCGCAACGGGCCAACCAGCGGCGGCCGATGCTCCACTACGAGGGCTCCATCACTCGCAATTACACAAATTACAACTATCAGACGCTGCGGGATGACGTTTATATGCTCGGCGTGGATTCGACCGTACGCGGCCACAGGGTGGTGCCGATCCGCTCGGCTTGCGCCGTGCTCGTCAGCTCCCAGGACGCCAACCGCCAGTGGATCTATACCCAGCAACAGACCATCTCCGCCGAGGGATATGCCGGAACGGCCTTCACCCCGTATTTCCCCCACACCGTGCGAGCAACCGAGACCAAGCAATGCGAGGACTGCCACCTCTCGCGCCGCGGCGACAACAACGCCATCATGGCCCAGTTGCTCTTGCAGGGAACCAAGAGCGTGAACTTCGTGGGGCGTTTCGCCTGGGTGGCTGAGAAAGGCGAAGGACTGGAAGCGGTCGCCGTCACCCAGCGCGAAGAGCCGCAGGCGGTCATCGGCTCGCGCCTGCACGAGCTTGCCTACCCGGATACCTTCCGCCAACACGTCCAGCATGGGATGAAGCTCACCGAAGCTTACGAGCACCAGGGACAAGTGCTCGACGTCCAGCTTCGCGGCGAATATCTCTACGCCGCGTGCGGGCCGGATGGCTTCTTCGCCTACGACGTCGCCAACATCGACAACAAGGGGTTCAGCGAACGGATCATTACCGCCCCGGTTTCACCGCTGGGCCAGCGTTTCTACGTTCCCACGCGATATGCCACCAGCGTCTGCTCGCCTTCTACCATGGCACTCGATCCGACCCGCCAGCGTTTCGCGTCCAACGAGGAAGGCAAGATCACGGAGCTGGGCGATCCGAAGAAAGTATTGATCCGCGATCGCGGCATCCACCCGATGTATGCCTACCTCTACGTCACCGATCGGGATGAGGGGTTGGTGGTCATCGGTAACTCCGCCGGCAACAGGCTTACCGGTCCTGGTGTGGTCACACTGATTGACGGCAACCCCGAGAACAACTTCCTTGACCGCGTCCTGACCTACAACCCCGGCGGCCTGCTCAAAGGCGCCCGCCGCATGACCTTCTACGGCCATTACGCCTACATCTGCTGTGATGCCGGCCTCGTCGTGCTCGACATGGATGACCCGCTTCATCCGCGGTACGTCCCCACGCCGCAGCTTGCCGGCCTGCGCCACCCGCGCAAGGTCGTCTTCCAGTTCCGCTACGGATTCGTTTGTGACGATGACGGCCTCAAAGTTCTGCGGGTCAATTATCCCGTCGCCCCCGAGATCATCGACGATGCGACGGTCGGACTGCGGGATGCGCGGGACGTTTACGTCAGCCGCACGTACGGGTACGTCGCGGCGGGCGGCGACGGGGTGGCGATCGTCGATCTGGAGAAGCCGGAGTCCCCGCAGCTTGTCGAGGTCTTCAATGCCAACGGCCGGATGAACGATGCCACGGCCGTCCGCGTGGCAATGACCAACGCTTCGATGTTTGCCTACATTGCCGACGGAAAGAACGGCCTGAAAGTGTTGCAGCTCACCAGCCCCGACGACGTGCCGACCTATCTGGGCTTCAGCCCGCGCCCCGAGCCGCGGCTGATCGCCTCGTACCCGACCCACGGCCCGGCGGTTTCACTCAGCGAAGGCCTCGACCGCGACCGCGCCGTGGACGAGAGCGGCGATCAGCTGGCCGTCTTCGGCCGCCGCGGCGCCCGCCCCTTCACGCTGGACGAGCAGCGGCGGCTCTGGGTGCACCCTGCCAATCAAACGCGGTACGACGTATTGAGCGATCCCTGGACGCAGCCGCTCGCGCCTCCGGCGCCGCAGACGGCGCCGACCCAACCGCAACCCCAGCAACCCGCGCCGCAAACCCAGCCGACGCGGCCCAGGTTCCCCGGAAGAAGGCCGGGTTGAACCCAATCCAGCTGGTCCACCATGCGCACCGCGGTCAAGCGGAGACTCGCCCGGGAGCCGAAACGGGACCGAGCGTTCAGACGCGGCGCAAACCTTTTTTCGCCGACAGTTGACGGGTCCGACTATGACGCAGGCTTATCCACAGACCCGCGGGGATGAAGCGCCAACCCAATCAAGGACCCAGCGTGCCGTGGCGCTCCTTGAAGTCCTGCTGGCCTTTGCCCTCGTGCATGTCGCCTGGCGATCCTTCAAACATTTTACCTGGCTGGGACGCCTCGAAGCCTCCGCGCATCAGAATTACAGCGCCGGACTCACTATGATTCTCTTTACCGTTCTGGCGGTGAAACTTCGCGGCTGGACCCTGTCCGACTTTGGTATGAATCTTCGAGATTGGCGCTACAACCTGAACCTCGGGATTCTCTGGGGGATCCTCGCTCCAGTATCGCTGCTGATCGTCGTCTGGTTCAGCGGCTTTCGTCCCAAAGACATCGTCCGCCCGGGAACGCCTTGGGCCCTGGCGCTGGTCGGCAGCGGCGTCGCGCTCGCGTACGCGCTGATCTTGGCATGGATGCTGCAACGGCGCAGACCGGCGATCGCCGCAGTAACACCAGCGGCCGGTATTTCCCTGCTCGTGGTGCTTTTGTCGCTGCCGATCCTGACGGCGTTTCATGCGAATCGGCCTGTAGGCCCGATGGTCGGCGTCGTCGGATGGATGATCGTCGGCGCCGGTCTGGGCGAGGAAGTCTTCTTCCGCGGATACGTTCAGACACGGCTTGATCTCGCATTCGGACAGCCAATTGCCGTCGCGGGGCTTCGGTTGGGGGCCGGGTTGATCGTCTCCTCAATCCTGTTCGGCTTGGTCCACGCGCTGAACACGGTCGATTACTTCAGCGGCCAATTTCATTTTAACTGGCCCTCCGGGTTGTTCAGTTGCTTTGTAGGTGTCGTTCACGCGGTCATGCGCGAGAAGACCGGCAGCATCTTCCCCGGCGTCGTCGCCCACGCTCTGTCCGATGTCCTTGGCCGCATTCCTGGATAGCGCTGAAAAAGTGACTTTTGCCATGTGCGGCACTGGTCATTGTCCCGCAACCCGACCGACGCGCGTCATGGAGCCTTCGCGATGGCCGCATTCGAGGCATCGGTCACTACCTTGCAGATGAGTTCCCAGGTCTTGCGGTGGTAATGAAGGACAGAAAACGGGACAAAGGACGTTTGCCGTTCTCCCGTTTGCCGCTCTCGAACCCCAAA
>Ga0307477_10002791_pt1 | contig 13323 bp, 8 predicted proteins | sample atmos_gasesECM2C_FD_203316 | JGI IMG/M metagenome (GOLD analysis project Ga0307477, IMG submission 203316) | Hardwood forest soil microbial communities from Morgan-Monroe State Forest, Indiana, United States - atmos_gasesECM2C_515 | ecosystem: Environmental > Terrestrial > Soil > Temperate...
CACCGTAAACCTGCAATATCTGGAGAAACTTCAGGATGAAGTCGAGCGCATCACCGGCAAGCGAGCCTCTTGCACGATTCCTCGCGGCTTTCTGGATCGCAGCTCGGACGAGATCATGGTCGTCGATGCTCCGGCCGTCGATAGCCTCTCGCGGGAAGGGTCCGCCGCGGATAGCGCCACACGGCTCGCCGAGGAACATAAGCTTTCACGGCTTAGAGAGCTTGCGCTGCTCGTCGCGGCAAGCGTTATCGACCGCCAGCTGGAGAGCTACCTGCGATCCCACGGTATGGATTCGTCCTGGGGCGTGCAGGAGCGCATTCTGGTCTGCGTCACGCCGCGCTCGAGCGCTGCACAAATGCTGGAAAGCGGACGCCGGAACGCGGACCGCTTCCAGGGCGAATTCTACGTTGTCTATGTGAACCAACCCGCGCTTTCGCAGGAAGATCGAGCGATCCTGGATCAAAATCTCAACTATGCACGCCAACTGGGTGCGCAAGTGGAGGTTCTCAACGGCCTCGATGCGGCCGAAGCTATCCTGAAATTCGCGCGCGAGAAAGGCATCACGCAGATTTTTATCGGCCACAGCATGCGGCAAGGCGCCTGGCGCCGGCTGTGGAGTAATCTAATCGAACGCATAATTCGCTCCGCGGAAGGAATCGATGTCGTCGTCTACCCCCATCAGCGCTGAGATCCTCAGGGACGCGCAACCCAAGCGCGGTGGCCATCTGCGGGTGTTTCTCGGCTATGCACCCGGCGTTGGTAAGACTTTCCGCATGCTCGAGGAGGCGCAGCACCTTAAACGACAGGGCAAGGACATTGTCATCGGTTACTTTGAGCCGCACGGACGCAAAGACACGATTGCCAAAACCTCTGGCTTGGAAATGATCCCGACGAGAAAAATTAATTACCGGGACGTGGCGTTTCAAGAGATGGATGCGGATGGGATCATCCGCCGGCATCCCGCCATTTGCGTTGTGGACGAGTTGGCGCACACGAATGTGCCTGGCTCCGAACGCGCCAAGCGCTGGGAGGACGTGCAGGTGCTGCTGGATGCGGGTATCGACGTGATCACGAACATGAATATCCAGCATCTCGAAAGCCTGAACGATCACATCTTCAACATCACCGGCGTCCGGGTCCGCGAAACCGTCCCCGACTGGTTTGTGAAATGCGCCGATGAAGTCGTGATGGTAGACGCGACTACAGGAGCGCTCCTCAACCGGTTGAAAAGAGGAGACATCTACGCACTCGAGAAGGCACAGCAGGCAATGGAGAATTTCTTCAAGGAATCGACCCTGGCGGCCCTGCGCGAACTTGCTCTGCGGCAGACCGCGCATGAGGTGGAATGCAGGGAGGAGCCGCCGGGGGGGCTTTCGACACTTTCGTCCCCGCCAGGAAAGGAGATCCGCGACCGGATTTTGATATACGTGACTGCCGATCCTTCCACAGCCATGCTTATCCGCCGCGGCCGCAGAATGGCGGATTACCTGGGGGCGGATTGCTTTGCCGTCTGCGTATCGTCGCATCGCGGCGGTCGCCGTTCGGTGACGCAAGACCTCGAGGGCATACAAAAGCACATGAACTTCGCCAGGAATCTTCACATCGAAAGCCGGACTTTGGAGGGCAGCGACCCTGCCGAGACCATCGTCGATTTTGCGCACCGCAATCTGGTCACGCAAATACTGGTGGGCCGGCCCAAGAAGCACAACCTCGTGAGCCGGCTGTTTTTTGCCGACCTGGTTTTCCGAATCGTTCGGAAGGCCAAAGACATTCGCGTGATTATCGTGGCCGACCGCCGGCGCCAGGTTCAGGCCACCGCGTGAACGGTTCGGGGCCGCCGCGCCTGCGGCCTCGATGTGGCATAGTTGAATCCGAAGCAGTGCACCCCCTCCCCCCTTTTTTCGCAAGTGCGCATTCTAAAGGACTTGGCCGTGCGCCTTTGTAAGAGGAATTGCGAGTCTCACGTCTGCATTTTTGTCGGGCTTGGCTTTCGATCCGATCGAAGTTCTTGAAAGCAGCGGCGCCTGTAGCTTCTCCGGACCGGCTGTGGGATTGGCGTCGGCGCGGGGAAATAGGGGCGAATAGCGAACTTCTGAGACGAGACGCGAAATAGGATGAAAAAGCCGGGGCAAAAACGGAGGCATTGCCGACGAACATACACGACTATAGCATATTATCGTCTAGTTATCAAAGCACATTATGATTACCTTAACGTATTCGAACGAAAGTAGAATTCATTCGAAAGCATGGGCAAATGATTCCCGCTGGGTGGGCTGGGGAAGGGAATTGTTTTAGACGGAGATTGTTCGAACGCGTTCCACTGTGAGAGAGTTCGAATGACGCGCACGGGGTTTTAACGTTCGGCGCAAGTCTTCGGGCGAGCGCCAGGTCATTCGAAGGAGGGTGAAATGCTGAGCCGCAGAAATTTCCTAAAGACTTTGGCGGGCGCATCGGCTGGAGCTTTCTTGCTGCCCCACAATGGTGGTGGCGCGCCCCAGGCGCAGCAGCCACGCCAGGGCGCGAAGCACGCGCCGGTAACGATTGCCGGGCGGCGGGTGAAAACGATCGACGTGCATTGTCACATTGACGTGCCGGAAGTGGCCGATTTTCTCAGGGGCACGCCTTTGGAACGCGCCGCCAATCGACCCGCACCCACCGGCAAACAGCGCCAGGGCGTTAGCGACTTCCATATTGACTCTCCGTTCGGAGCGGAGCGCCTGCAGAAAATGGACGAAATGGGCATAGACGTCCAGGCCGTGAGCATCAATGCGTTTTGGTATTCGGCCGATCGCGATCTGGCCTCGCGGCTGATCGATTTTCAGAACGAAAAACTCGCGGGCATGGTGAAAGCGGCGGAGCCCGGGAGATTCGTGGCCTTCGCCTCAGTGGCACTGCAGTTTCCCGAACTGGCCGCAAAACAATTGGAAGAAGGCGTCAAGCGCTGGGGATTCCGCGGCGCGGCCATCGGAGGCAGCGTTCAGGGTGAAGAACTATCCTTGCCGAAATACGACCCCTTCTGGGCAAAGGCCGAGGAGATGCAGGCCCTGATCTTCATGCATCCGCAGGATAGCGCCATGGGCACCGGTATCTGGAATCGCGTGCAGGGAAATGGCGTGCTGGGCAACGTGATCGGCAATCCGCTGGAAACCACGATTTTTCTCTCTCACGTGATCATGGAGGGAACGCTCGACCGTTTCCCGAATCTGAAGCTCTGCGCGGCTCACGGCGGCGGATACCTGCCCTCCTATGCCGATCGCCTGGATCACGGATGCGTCACGTTTCCGGATCAGTGCAACAAGAAGCTGAAGAAAAAGCCGACGGAATACCTCCGACAAATCTACGTGGATTCACTGGTGTTTTCGCCCGAAGCTCTGCGCCATCTGGTTGCGGTGGTTGGCCCCGGCCACATCGGCCTGGGCACCGACTATCCCTATCCGTGGACAGACACGCCGGTGGACCACGTCATGGCCACGCCAGGCCTGAGCGACGCAGATCGAACCGCCATCCTCGGCGGCACGATGAGCAAACTACTTCGAATTGGCACTTAGCTGCTTTTACTTTGGACGGCGGCCGGTAACACCGCCGCGCTCCGATCAAGGTGATTTCGCTGGAATTGCTTCGTCGTGTGTCGGGGCATTTGCCACTTGGCGATCTTCCAGCGGACGCAGGGTTTTCCCGCCGCTGATCCAAGCGCGAAAGCGATCCATGTAAAGATAGACGACCGGAGTGGTATAGAGCGTTAGCATCTGGCTCACCATTAACCCACCGACGATGGCGATCCCAAGTGGGCGGCGAAGTTCGGAGCCGTTTCCTCCCCCGAGGGCGATGGGAAGCCCGCCAAACATCGCGGCCATGGTGGTCATCATGATGGGTCTGAAGCGCAGCAGGCACGCCTGATAGATGGATTGTTCAGGATTATTGCCCTGGTTGCGCTCGGCATCAATCGCGAAATCGATCATGAGGATGGCATTCTTCTTCACAATCCCGATCAGCAGGATGATACCTATCAGCGCGATGATGCTGAGTTCCGTGCGAAAGATGAGCAGCGCCAATAACGCACCCACGCCCGCCGAAGGAAGTGTGGAAAGAATCGTGACCGGGTGAACGTAGTTCTCATAGAGAATTCCCAGAACAATGTAGACGGTGACCAGCGCCGCCAGGATCAGGTAAGGCTCCGTGGCAAGGGAATCCTCAAATACTTGCGCCGTGCCTTGAAAACCAGGATGAACCGTCGCCGGCACGACCATGGTACGTACGGCATTTTGAACCGCGATTACCGCCTCTCCGAGAGGGACATTCGGAGCGAGATTAAAAGTGAAAGTAATCGCCGGAAACTGTCCCTGGTGGGCGACTGCCAGCGAGGTCATTGAAGACTCATAGTGCGTGAATGCGCTAAGCGGAACCTCCTGACCGGTATTGGAGCGGACATAGATATCCTTGAGGGCATCGGGACTCTGCTGGAATCGCTGCGCCACCTCCATCACCACGTGATACTGGTTAATTCCCTTATACATGGTGGATACCTGCCGCTGGCCATAGGCGTCGTAGAGCGCATTATCGATCGTCTGTGGACTCAGGCCCAGCCGGGCAGCGGTATCGCGGTCAATGACTAAGCTAGCCTGCAATGCGCGACTCTGCAGATCGCTATTAACATCCTGAAGTTCTGGAATCGTTCGGAGCTTTTGCTCTACCACGGGTGCAAATGCGAGCAAGTCCTGGAGGTTGTCGCCTTGGAGTGTGTACTGGAATTGCGCGTTACCGGCACGCCCGCCTATTTGTACGTCCTGCTGGGGCTGCATGAAAAACATCGCTCCCGAAACACGAGCCACCTTGGGCCGCAGCCGGTTGATGACCTCTGAGACGCCGACTTTGCGCTCCGCGAGCGGCTTCAAACTGATACTGAGGTAAGCGGTATTCGCTCGATTGATAAAGCCCGATACAGCTTCGACGGCTGGATCGGCTTCGACAATCGCGGTGTAATCGAGCAGCTTTTGCCGCATGGTTTGAAAAGAAGTGTCTTCGCTAGCCCGAGCGTTGCCATTGATGCGGCCAGTGTCCTGTTGCGGAAAGAAGCCTTTGGGGATCACCACATAGAGATAAATCGCCAGGCACACTGTTGCCAGCGTGATGCCAAGCACCAGCGGCTGGTGCCGCAATACCCATCGGAGACTGCTCGCATATCCGTCGTACATCGCTTTGAAGCCGCGTTCGCTCATCCGCCCGAGCCAGCCGTGCTTTTGATCTTTTTCTGATTTCAGGAACTTCGCACACATGGCCGGAGTAGTTGTCAGCGATACGACCATCGAGATGGCCACTGCCACGCTCAACGTTACTGCGAACTCTCGAAATATGCGGCCAAGAATTCCCCCCATCAGCAAAATGGGGATGAATACGGCGATCAATGACGTGCTCATGGAGAGAACCGTGAAGCCAATCTCCCGTGAGCCACGCAACGCAGCCTCGAGGGGCGAAAGCCCCTGCTCGAGATAGCGAGAGATGTTTTCGATTACCACGATTGCGTCGTCCACAACAAAGCCGGTCGAGATCGTGAGCGCCATCAATGAGAGGTTATCGATGGAGTAGTGCAAGAGGTACATCAGGCCGAAGGTGCCGACCAAAGATAGCGGTACGACGACGCTGGGGATGGCAGTAGCCCAAACACTGCGGAGAAAACAGAAGACAACCAGGATGACCAGGAGGATAGATATGACTAGAGTCACCTCGACATCTTTAACGGAGGCGCGGATCATCCTCGTACTATCCTCCGTCACCTCCAGACGCATCGAGGGGGGGATTGATGCGCGCAGCATCGGCAAAAGCGCCAGAACGCGGTCGGCCGTCTCGATGATATTCGCCTGGGGCTGGCGGTATAGGTCGAGTATTACACCCGGCTTCTCATTCACGAATCCAGCACTGCGAATGTTCTCTTGGCTATCAATTACCGTGGCCACATCCGACAGCCTGACCGGTGCTCCGTTACGATAGGCGATAATGAGCGGAGCATATTCCTTGGCAAGAAATAGCTGATCGTTACTGTCGAGAACGTGCATGCGTCTCTCGTCGGAAAGCGCACCCTTGGGCACGTCTGCATTGGCGGCCGCGAGCGCCGCTCGCACGTCTTCCAGCCCGAGGCCGAGTTTGCTCAGAAGAAGCGGGTTGAGTTCCGCACGGACTCCCGGCCGAGAACTCCCACCTATATTCACCTGCCCCATACCTGGTATCTGTAAGATTTTCTGCGCCAGGATGGATTCCGCCACGTCGTAGAGTTGCGGCGTCGTGGCGGTATCCGAAGTCACCGCGAGATTCATGAAATCCGAATCGGCGGGGTTCGTCTTGCGCCAGTTCGGGTTTGTGGGCAGGTTCGCTGGCAATTGGCCGCGTGCTGCGTTAATGGCTGCCTGTACATCCCGAGCGGCCGCATCGGCACTGCGGTCGAGGTCGAACTGCATGGTGATATTCGTACTGCCAAGCTGGCTGAGCGACGTCATTTGCGTTATACCAGCAATGCGGCCGAACATACGCTCAAGCGGGGTAGCGACCGCAGTGGCCATCGTTTCGGCACTAGCACCCGGCAGGTTTGCGAACACGGTAATGGTTGGGTACTCGACTTCAGGCAGACGAGCCATAGGAAGAGAGCGAAACGCCAATCCTCCGAACAAGAGCAGACCCATGCTCAGCAGAGATGTCGCCACCGGTCGTCTAATAAATGGAGCCGAAATATTCATAACCTGGATCCGCTAATGATGCTCGATCCTTCGCCCCTTATTTTGTCTCGTACATGAGGATCTCATGTGATCCGTGCGTTCTTCGACCTTTGTCAGTTTGATGGGTTCTTTGGCCGTCAAGACTGCAGATTCCTAAGCCAGACCGAAAGAAGAAGCAAACCAGGGAAGCGCTGCAAAGATACAATTCCTCACCTACATTCCTCCAACGGCAGAAGTAGCCTGGCCCGGATTGTTAGTCCTGCACGGTATAAATCCTGACCTCGGCACCCGCGCTGCTGCTGGCCGGGATGGCCAGGTAGAAGCGGTCGAATCCTTTTCCCTGCCTGCCAAAGTAGCCCGCCGTGCGACCTCCGAGAACCGTGGGAATCTTGGCGAGCTGCGAGTAGTGGTCGGGATCATTCTGTTGAAAGACGTAGATAAATCCTTCGCCACCAGGCATGAAGATACGCTTGTGCTCGGCGCTGTAATACAAATCATCAGAGTCCTGAACGCCCGGCAAAGAGGCGACCATATGGCCAGTGCTCGTGTCAAAGACCGAGAGCGTTGCCGGTTCCCGCGAGGCCACAAAGAGCCGGTGGTCGGCCTCATCGAGAGCCATGGGAAAATTCTGTCCCACGGTCAATGGCCATCGCGTAATTTCCTTCGTCGCGCGGTTGATCACCGCGATTTGTTTTAAATCCGGGATATTCACATAAATGTTTGGCCCAGATTTTTCCAGCTGAAACGATTCCGGTTCGCCGCCGATTTTGTACACCTCATCGAGCCGCTTGTTGGACATCGCGTCCACCGCGGCAATCGCTGAATTTTTGTCGTCATCGCCACAGCCGACGTAGACGCGCTTGGTGGCCGCGTCGTAGCGCATGTTGTCCGCGCCCCCGTCAAAATTCAAGCTTGTGATCAGCTTGAAGGAATCGCCGTCGTAGATGTAGACCTTGCCCTTCTCGCTGGCGACGAAAAGCTTATTGGCCTCCGGAGAAAACGCCACGCCCTGCGGATTGGGCACGCCGGTGATTTCATGACTTCGTGTTCCCTGGAAGAGATCAATCACTTCCACCGTGTTGTTGCCCAGCCCCGAAACGAACACCTTTCCTTTACCGGAAGCAAAATGGTCAAAACGCCCTTTCACGCCTTCGAGAGGAACTTGCCCTGTCAAGACCAGGGGCGGTGTGCTTTCGGCTCCTGACGGGGCAGCCGGGGGAACACTGCTTTGCTTGCTCTGACATGCGGTGAGTATCAGGGCCACGAAGCAGGCGATCGCAAAAACGCTTCTCATGTTTACCTCCCGCTGATTCGCGTAATTGGCCCGATTTGCGTCACAACCTAAGTGACTTAACGAGCATTTTACTCCAGCGTTGGACTTACTATGCCACATACGGACGCCTTCATTCGTACAACCCAACAAAGGAACCGCCGCTAGTCCGCCGCTTTAAGTGAGTGCCAACAAACATACGCCGACCTCAATATTGCTGCTAATGAGCGTAAACTACGCATGTTAGTGTTTAAATAACGTGGCGGCGTTATTCGCCATCATCAATATTCCCAGAACAATGATGAAAACGGCGAATGCTTTGCGGAGCTGATTGCCGCTAAACCTTTCTGACAGCCCGACCCCAAGGTAAGTCGCAACGAGCGAAGGCACTGTCAGTGCGAGCAGAGGTATCCAGGCAAGCTGCAACGAATGAAGACGGCCTGCGTTAGTGATATCGCCCCGCTGGCGGTATTCCTAGCATCAGACGAATCAGCTTGGATCAGCGGGGAGGTCATTCGTGCCGCAGGCGGCCTCGTTGTGGCCACTTGAATGCAAGGTGCCACCCTCGAAGCTAATTGTTGGCACGCGCTGTGGATCTATTTCATATGAAACTGGTTAGGCTGCGAGAAACCAAGTCAACGATTCGCTTCAGTGCCAAGTTGTTTCGGCCTAAGGCAGCCGAAAAGATTGGATCGTGGACCCTTCTAACTCTGCCCAAGAACGCGAGTGCGAAGCTTCCATCACGAGGTATGACGATGGTTGAGGGAACTATCAATGGCTTTCCTTTTCGAGCCGCCCTCGAACCGAACGGCAAAGGAAGTCACTGGCTCAGGGTTAACAAAGCCATGCACGATGCTGCAGGCGCAGACCCTCGAGACACGGTAACCGTGGAGATTACGCGGGCCGGAGAAGAACCGGAGACCAGGGTGCCAATGGATCTACGCAGAGCCCTTGCAGCTGCCCCGCTGGCGCAGGCATTATGGGGGGATATCACACCAATCGCGCGCCGGAACTGGATTCTCTGGATAAGCTCAGCCAAGCAACCGGAAACGCGCAGGCGCCGGATCGAGAAAGCTTGCGCCATGCTTGCATCTGGAAAGCGACGAGTATGTTGTTTTGGCGGTATAAAGTGGCTTATGAAAAATCACGGAACATCAGGCGGAATATGGCTTCAGTTGCCGAAGAGTGAGCCTGTCGCTCAGAAAGGAAAAGTCGCATGAAGAGCACCGAGACCCCTCCATCCGCCCATGTTCTTAAGAAGTCGCAGCCGGAAGAATTTGATCTAGTGATTCTCGGTGGCGGCACGGGCTCAACCATTGCTGCGTGGACGTTTGGTGCAGAGGGAAAGCGCGTCGCAGTCGTCGATCGCAAGTATATTGGCGGCTCTTGTCCTAATATTGCGTGCCTTCCGAGCAAGAACATCATCCACAGCGCGAAAGTCGCATCGTACTTTCGCCGAAGCAAGGAGTTCGGCATTACGCTCGCCGGATTCTCCATTGACATGTCGGGCGTGCGTGAACGAAAGCGCAACATGGTGACCGGCTTGAACGAGATGTATCTCGAAAATTACAGGAACACGGGAGCCGAGTTCATATTAGGAACGGGCCGGTTCGTAGCTCCGCGAACGGTGGAAGTGACGCTGGCCGATGGGACCACACGTCAACTGCGGGGCGCGAATGTGATCGTCAGTACCGGCACGCGTGCCTCGCTGGACGCAATTCCTGGCCTTGCGGAAGCGCAGCCGCTCACGCACATCGAGGCGCTCGAACTCGATGAAGTTCCCGAACACCTGCTTGTGATCGGCGGCGGCTACGTCGGAGTAGAGTTCTCCCAGGCGATGCGCCGATTCGGCAGCAAAGTGTCGGTGATCGCTCGCAATAAGCGATTGATGTCTCGAGAAGACGAAGACGTGTGTGAGGCTCTTCGCAGTCTGCTTGAGGACGAGGGCATCGACATTCTTCTGCAGGCGGGGGTTAAGCGCGTATCGGGTAAATCCGGAGACTCGGTGACCATTGTGTTCGAACAGAATGGAACCGATAGGACGCTGACCGGTACTCACCTGCTTGTCGCGACAGGGCGCACTCCAAACACCGAGGGACTCGGATTGGAATTAGCCGGAATCGAGCTGACCGACCGCGGATACATCAAAGTCAACGATCGGCTTCAGACGACCGCGCCCGGTGTTTGGGCGATCGGCGAGGTTGCAGGCAGCCCGCAGTTCACACACATCAGCATCGACGATTTCCGCGTGGTGCACGACAACCTCAATGGTGCTAACCACACAACTACTGGCAGGCAAGTTCCGTACTGCTTGTTCACCGATCCGGAACTAGCCCGTATCGGACTAAGCGAGAACGAAGTCAAAGAGCGGAAGATTTCCTACCGCCTATTCAAGGTTCCAATGGAAGCCGTACTTCGTGCGCACACCCTTTCGGAAACGCGCGGCTTTCTGAAGGCCGTGGTGGAGGCCAATGGCGATCGCATCCTCGGTTTCACTGCCTTCGGTGTTGGAGCTGGCGAGGTGATGTCTTGCGTTCAAATCGCCATGATGGGAGGACTGCCCTATACCGCGCTGCGCGACGCCATCCTGACTCACCCCACATTGCCCGAGGGGCTTATACCGCTGTTCTCATCCGTGGCATCGACACACAATGCCGCCGATCCGCCACTAAGCAAAACCTCCGCTGCATGACGTGAAGTGCACCAGAAAGTAAACCGTATAGGAATCGCCGCGCAATTGCGCCTTTGATGGCGCTCCTGAAAATTGTGGCGAGGGCCAACTTCCGAAAAACGGGGGTACTCGGAAGTGATCCCATATCCGTCCCACCGGATAGCTCCTGATAGGCGGATTCTCGAATTTATGGTCCGCCGCAAAAAATTATATTTCTTTATAGCGCAGCCATGGATTCTTCAAGCGGGTACGTTAGTGTTTAAATAACGTGGCGGCGTTATTCGCGATCATGAATATTCCTAGAACAATAATGAAAACTGCGAATACTTTGCGGAGCTGATTGCCGCTAAACCTTTCTGAAAGCCCAACCCCAAAGTAAGTCGCGACGACCGAAGGCACTGTCAGTGCGAGCAGAGGTATCCAGGCAAGCTGCAACGAATGAAGACGGCCGAACAAGGCCACAGCGCTGTTGGCTGCAATGACCAGGAGAGAGGTTCCGCACGCGAGCTTCATAGGCATCTCAAGAAACAAAACGAGTGCCGGAACAATCAAGAACCCTCCGCCGATACCCAGAAAGCCAGTTAACAATCCAACCGCTGCACCACTTGCGATCGCGTGGCGGATGTCATGTTTGTGCGGAGCGTCTTGATGCTTCTCCCCTCTGCGAAGCAGAGCAATACCGGCAATTCCCATCACCATGCCAAAAAGCAGGAGCAAGAGCGGGCCAGAGAGGCGCCGCGAGAAATACGCGGCGACCAAATTCATCGGCGCGCCGAAGCTGGCAAAGAGCAGTCCCGCTTTCCAGCCCACGCGTGCTTTGCGATTATGAAGGAGCGCTGCAACAAAGGCGGTGCCGCCCACCAATACCAGCGAAAAGGCAATCGCTGCGTGAGCTTCAATTCCGAGGACGTACACCAAGATCGGCACCGTCAGAATCGAGCCTCCTCCTCCGAGAAGGCCCAGGACCAAGCCCATCACGCCGGTCAATAAGGCGGCTATCCACAAATACAAGCCAAGTGCCCTCCTTCGCACGTGTGACGTCGAGCTTTATACTTCGGGCATTTCGTCCGCACAACTATATAGCGCGGGACAACGCTGCGATCTTGAAATTCTTTCGCGGCCGAAAGATCTCAGTGTAAATTGAGTTCGTCGCAGTCGCTGACGATAGATATTTTGCAGCGGGCGGAACTTTCCGTGCGAGGTTGACACACTCTTGGAATCTGTTGGTGCAGTTGCGATTCCCAGTCGGAACTCGGCAGCAATCGCCATCCTGGTGGCCGGGGCGTTTTTCATGGAGAACCTGGATGGCACGGTCATCGCCACGGCGTTGCCGCAGATGGGCCGATCCTTCCACGTGAATCCCGTCGATCTCAACATCGGGATGACCGCCTATCTGCTGATGTTGGCGGTCTTCATTCCCATCAGCGGTTGGGTCGCGGATCGCTTTGGTGCACGCACTGTATTCGTCTCCGCCATCGCCGTCTTTACCGCGTCCTCGATCCTCTGCGGATTGAGCACCGGGTTTTGGCAGTTCACGGCGGCTCGCGTCGTTCAAGGCATCGGAGGCGCCATGATGGTTCCCGTGGGGCGCCTGGTGGTGCTGCGCACTACGGAGAAGCACGACCTGATGCGCGCCATGATCTACATTACGTGGCCTGGACTCATCGCTCCCGTTGTGGGACCTCCGGTCGGTGGATTCATCACCACCTATGCTTCGTGGCATTGGATTTTCTTTCTGAATGTGCCGCTCGGGGTGATCGCGATGGCCTTAGCCGCATTGTGGATCACGAACCTGCGGGAGGATCGAGCGAAGCCGTTCGATTGGATCGGCTTCGCCCTGAGCGCGACGGCCTGCGTAAGCTTCATGTATGGGCTGGAATTGATCGGGCGCCAGAACACACCGTGGCTGACGACTGGACTATTCCTGGGATGCGCAGGCGTACTCGGGACGCTGGCGCTTGTTCATCTCAGGCGCGCGCCGGCGCCGGTGATCGACCTTTCCTCGCTCAAGATCAAGACCTTTGCGGTTGTGCTTGGGGGAGGATCGCTATTCCGCATGGCGATCAGCGTATCGCCCTTTCTGCTTCCTATGATGTTTCAGGTGGGCTTTGGCTTGGATGCATTTCGGTCCGGCCTTTTGATGCTGGCGCTTTTTGCGGGCAATCTAGGAATGAAAAGCGTCACCAGTCCCGTTTTGCGGCGCTTTGGATTTCGGTCCGTGCTGATCGCCAACGGGATACTGACGGCGCTCGGTATTCTTGCTTGTTCCGCGCTCGCGCCACAAACGCCAAGGATTGTGATTATTGCGGTGCTGTTTGCGAATGGCCTGTTCCGCTCGATGCAGTTTACCAGCTTGAGCACGCTGGCCTTTGCGGACGTTCCGAAATCGCAGTTGAGCTCGGCCACGAGCTTCTTCAGCATGGTTATGCAGATGACGATGGGAATGGGGGTCGCGCTTGGCGCAATCGCGCTGCGATTGGGCGCGCTACTGGACCGCCATCGAGGCGCCGCTCCCAGCGCTACAGACTTCCGTATTGCTTTCGCCCTGGTTTCTGTCTTGGCATTCGTGGCGGTGATTGATTGCTTCAGTTTGAGTCCGGAAGCGGGGGCGGCAGTTACCGGCCATCGCGGGAGGTATCAGGGAGACCATGTCACGCCGAGTGTCCGATGAGAACTGC
>Ga0307477_10002793_pt1 | contig 13321 bp, 12 predicted proteins | sample atmos_gasesECM2C_FD_203316 | JGI IMG/M metagenome (GOLD analysis project Ga0307477, IMG submission 203316) | Hardwood forest soil microbial communities from Morgan-Monroe State Forest, Indiana, United States - atmos_gasesECM2C_515 | ecosystem: Environmental > Terrestrial > Soil > Temperate...
TCGCTCCATTTATTCAAAGCCAAGCTTGCGCACCCAGTGGACGAGAAACCGCCTCTCGCACATTTTCTTCCGGCTCGGGTGAAATGGCCCGATGGACAAGTGACCGTAGAAGCACTGCACTGGGAAGGATCAGGTGATATTGGGGCGGTGGTTCGCGGGAATTGTTTTTTGGTGGTGCACCGATCGAAACAGAAGCTCGAAGCCGGCGAAATAGTCGATGTCCTGCCGCGACGCGGCCTTTTTTAGCTTTGCAAAAAAAAAAAAAAACCAGTTGCCATGAAAAAACTTTCGCACTACGACCGCCGGAACCGCGTGAAGATGGTGGATGTCACCGCCAAGCCTGCAACATCGCGCACCGCGATTGCTCACGCATTCGTCCGCATGCAGCGCGCGACGATTGCCAGTGTGCGCCGCCTGAAATCGCCAAAGGGCAATCCGCTTGAAATTGCGCGGATCGCAGGAATTACCGCCGCCAAGCGCACAGCCGAGCTGATTCCACTTTGTCATCCCCTCGCATTAACGCACGTAGATGTGACCGCCAAGCTATGCCAGAATGGAATTGAGATAACCTCCGCGGCTAGCACCACGGGACCAACCGGGGTTGAGATGGAAGCGCTGGTGGCTGCGGCGGTCGCGTCGCTAACCATCTACGATATGTGTAAAGCTCTGGAACGCGGCATGGAAATCACGGAACTGTATCTGGTGAAGAAGTCGGGCGGACGCAGCGGAGACTATACCCGCGCAGGAAAACGTGTGAAGAGATGATGCACGGGAAAGATGTAAAAGTCCTGGTGGTCGACGACAACGCCCTGATCCTCGATCTCCTGATGAAGGGGCTCACGCCGCACTGCGACGCTCGCGCAGCCGCTGACGGCGCCGACGCGCTCTTGAAAATCGTAGACGACCCGCCGGACCTGGTTGTTTGCGACTACCGCATGCCGGGGCTCGATGGCCGTCAGCTTTACGAAAAGCTTCGCATGCGCCAGCAGACCAAGCTAATTCCGTTTATTTTTCTAGCCAGTCGCGGAGACATCGAGGAGAAGCTGCGTCCCATCGTCGAAGGCGTCGAGGAATTTATTTCCAAGCCTTTCTTCGTTAAAGACCTGGTGCGCCGGACGAAGAAGGTGGTGGATCGTCTGCAACTTGAAAAATTGCAGAAACGCCAGGTCCGGCCAGGAGTGATTCAGGGCCGGCTCGAAGAAATGAGCATCATGGACTTGATGCAGTCGCTCGAAATGGGCCAGAAAACGTGCCAGCTGCGCATCCATCGCGGTGGCGAAACCTGCGAGCTGTTCTTTTCTGCCGGGCAATGCAAAGACGCGCGATTTGGTTCTAACGAAGGCGAAGCTGCTGTGTTTCAGGCTGTGCGCTGGACCGACGGAGAATTTGAAATTGATTTCAACGCTGGCCCAACTCGGTCCACTATCGCTCGCACCACTACAGGTCTGCTGATGGAAGCCCTTCGGCTGATAGACGAAGAACAGAATCAGACCACTAAGGAAGACCAGGAAGTCACCGAAGGATAGTTCATCGCAAACCCGGCCATGCGCGTTTCCGTCGTCACCATTAGCGACTCCGTGAGTAGCGGAAAATCGGAAGACCGTTCAGGTCCCGCGGTCCTTACTCGCTGCAAAGACCTTGCTTGGCAGGTTGTGTCTTCGCATGTTCTGCCGGACGACCGCGCCGCCATCGAGACGCTGCTGAAGAAAACAGCCGACGCTAGCGATGCTGACGTAATTCTCACCACGGGCGGAACGGGTGTAGGCCCGCGGGACGTAACCCCCGAAGCTACTATCGCAGTCGTTGAACGATTAATCCCCGGTTTTGGTGAGCACATGCGGTCGGAGGGAGCGAAGAAGACTCCGCGTGCGGTTTTGTCGCGTGCGGTTGCCGGTATTCGCGCCACTACAATCATTATTAATCTTCCGGGTAGCCCGCGCGGTGCGGTTGAATCCCTTGATGCAATTGCTGAGTTCCTGACTCACGCGGTTTCCATTCTTCACGGCGCTCGGCACGATTAAACACTTGGTCGGACAAATCTGAACGTTGGCCGTTCCCGCTCGCCTCACGTATAATCCCGCGCGTAATGCCGCTAACCGCCGGAACCCGCTTAGGCCCCTACGAGATCATTGCTCCCATAGGCGCGGGCGGCATGGGCGAAGTTTATAGTGCAAAAGACACCCGGCTAGACCGTACCGTCGCGCTGAAAATTTTGCCGCAACACTTGGCGGACGCCCCGGAAGTGCGCCAGCGGTTCGAACGCGAAGCCCGAGCCGTATCCAGTCTCAACCATCCCAATATTTGCGCGCTCTATGACATCGGCCGTCAGGATGGCACGGATTATCTAGTCATGGAGTACATCGAAGGCGAAACACTATCCAAGCGCTTGGAGCGCGGCCCGCTCGCGCCCGCGGAACTTTCGCGCATCGCGATTCAGATTTGTGAAGCACTCGAAAAAGCGCATCGCCAGGGGATAATTCATCGTGACCTAAAACCCGGCAACGTGATGCTGACGAAGTCGGGAGCGAAGCTGCTTGATTTCGGTTTGGCGAAAGCGACCGCGCCCGTCGCCAGCGATCCTGCACTTTCGCCTACCATGAGCCAGCCGCTACTGGGAGGCTCTCAAAACCCGGCGCTCACCACGCAAGGTACGATTGTCGGCACGCTGCAATACATGTCCCCGGAGCAGCTCGATGGCGGAGAAGCCGATGCCCGCAGCGATATTTTTTCCTTCGGCGCGACGCTCTACGAAATGGCCACGGGCAAGAAGGCGTTCGAGGCCAAGACGCAAGCGAGCCTGATCGCCGCAATCCTGAGAGAAGAGCCGCGGCCAATCAGCGACTTGCAGCCGTTGTCGCAACCAGCGCTCCAGCGCATCGCAACGACTTGTCTCTCCAAGGATCCAGACGACCGTTGGCAAAGCGCCGGCGACTTGAAACGCGAGTTGCAATGGATCGCAGTCGCAGGTTCCGCAGCGGGAATTCCCGCGCCGGTGGTCGCGCAACGAAGGAGTCGCGCCATATGGTCCCAAGTTTTGCTGATCGCCTTAGGGCTTCTGGCGGCGCTAGCGATCGCTACTGCAATCTTCTACCAGCGCAAAGCCTCGCAGCCCATGTCCGTGATCCATGCCGAGCTGACTCCGCCCCAGGGCTTCGTATTTGGAACCGTAGGCAAGGACAATCAGTTTGCGATTTCGCCGGACGGCTCTGCCATCGCATTCGTCGCAGACGGCCAGGGCAAACAGATTATTTTCGTGCGCATGCTGAATTCGGCGACAGCGCAGCCGTTGCCGGGCACCGAAGGCGCCTCGTATCCTTTTTGGTCAGGCGACAGCCGCAATCTCGGCTTTTTCGCTGATGCCAAGCTGAAGCGCGTGCCTGCAGCCGGCGGGGTGGTGCAGATACTTTGCGACGCCACCGCCGGCCGTGGCGGCACTTGGAATAAAGAAGGCACGATCGTCTTCACTCCCGGACTTCGGGAGCCGTTATTTAAAGTTTCAGAAAGCGGCGGAACTCCGGTAGCCGTAACCGCGGGCAAACAAGCCGCCGTATTGCCCAGCCACCGTTGGCCCTCCTTCTTGCCGGATGGAAAGCACTTTTTATTTACCACCGATGAAGGTATCGCGGCCGGTTTCCTAGATTCGACAGAGAGCCACGTAATCCTGCAAGTGAAGTCCAACGCGGCATATTCCAGCGGATACCTTCTCTATATGACGGACGGGAACTTAGTGGCCCAGCCGTTTGACTTGGATCGCCAATCGGTAGGCGGAGTGCCGGTTCCGGTTGCCGCACACGTGGAGTACGCCACCGGAAAATCGCTGGGGAATTTCTCGGTTTCGCAGGGCGGTACGCTGATTTATCAGCGCGATTTCTCTCCCAAGCAACAAATCGTCTGGCTCGACCGCCATGGCGCGGAAGTAGGAAAGGCCGGAGAACCGGACTACTACTTTGGCGCCGCGCTTTCGCCGGATGGCCGTCAAATCCTGTTGGCCCGCGGGCCGTCATCGACGAAACGTGATTTGTGGGTGATGGACTCGCAACGGGGAACTCTCTCTCGGGCCACGTTTGATCCCGCCGGATTGATACTGGGTGTATGGTCTCCAGACGGGAAGGATTTTGCAGTTTCGGTGGCGAACGGTTTTGAAGTCCGCAGGACCGGATTGCAAGGAAGCGCGACAGAGCAGTTGTTGCCGCCGGATCAAATTTCCAAATATCCCACCGATTGGACTGCCGATGGCCAGACTCTCATTATGACGGTTCAAAACCCGAAAACGAATCAGGACGTCGAGACCCTGGCAGTTACCGGTGAACATAAACTCGTGCCGCTCGTGCAAACCACCGACCTCGAATATGCCGGGACTCTTTCGCCAGATGGCCGCTTTTTGACCTACGCTTCGAATGAGTCTGGGCGGCTGGAACTCTACGTTACACAGTTTCCGGAGGGCCGCTTGAAATGGCAAGTCTCCAGCCAGGGACTAAGCGGCGGAGAGCCCCTGCGCTTCTCGGCCTGGAATCATGACGGCAAGACTTTGTACTATATCGATGGAAGCGGCGCCGTGATGGCCGTGCCAGTCGAAAACTTAAACCCATTTAAGGTCGGTCCGCCCAGAAAGATTTTCTCAGCAAGCGCGGGAGTCAGCGAAATCGTTGCGTCTCCGGATGGACGGCTGCTGGTCCTCACACCCGTCGGAGTGCAAACGGCCATACCTGCCTCGCTGGTGCTCAACTGGCCAGCGGCCCTGAACAAGTAAAAAGAAGCCCGCCTCGTTAAAATTACTCTCGTTGGCACTGGCTGGCGCTCGACTGCTGTGCTAGGATGACGCTCTCGATTCGGAGATGCCGAGCCAATACATCCCGATCCTGATCTACGCGCTCCTCGCCGCGGCCTTTCCCGCGGTCACACTAATTATTTTCAAATATATCCGGCCGGAAATGCGCGCTACGGGCGCAAAACTCCAGCCGTATGAGTGCGGCGTCCCGCCGGAGGGCAGTTCTCGCGGCCGTTATTCTGTCCGGTTTTATATCGTGGCCATTTTGTTCGTCATATTTGACGTAGAGACGATATTTCTATTTCCTTGGGCGATAAGATACAGCCAGTTGGGCGCTTACGGGTTGGTCTCCATGCTGGTCTTCTTGGGCATCCTGCTGGTCGGCTACGTTTGGCTGTATCGCAAGGGCGCGCTCGATTGGGTCTAGCCGGCGAACTTCGCGTGCCTAGGTGCATGCGCGACCGCAAGGCATTTAAGTCTCAACTGGATTGACGCTGTTTTTTGGGGTGTGTTAAAAAGGCGGGCTGCTCGCAGCTCTTTTGAAGTCGGGTAGCCAGCGCAGAAATCGAATCGATGGCCAACGACCCTTCGGAAAAGGATCCAACTTCGAAACCGCCCGCCTCCGGAGCGGAGGAAAAGCCCGTTGCGCCTAAGCCCGTGGAGCCTCCCCAGGCTGCACCTCCGGCGGCCAATCCGCCCAAATCGCCGGATGCCCCTGCCCCCAAGCCTAATGTGCCATCCGCCGCGTCTCCGACAGCGCCGGCTGCTCCGGTAACCGCTGCCGTAAAACCGCCCGCCGCGCCCGCAGGTGCTGCGCCAAAAGCCGCCGCGCCACCAGCGAAAGAAGCGGCACCAAAGCCTTTGCCGCTCGACAATGAGCTTGTTCAAAAACTAAAAGCTCGTTTTGGCGATGCCATCGGCGAAGCCACGCTCGATCGCAAGCAAGCGATCGTCACAATTGGGGCGGAACAACTCCGCGAAATCTCGCGTTATTGCCGGGACGAGGAAAAGTTCGACATGCTGGTCGATTTAACAGCAGTGGACTGGCCCAAGCGCGAAAAAAGATTCGACTTGATCTTAATTTTGTATTCGTTCGCGAAGAACGAGCGCGTCCGCCTGAAAGCTCATGCTGGCGAAAACGAACCGGTCCCCAGCGTTTGCGAAATCTGGCCCGCTGCAAATTGGCTGGAACGCGAATGCTACGACATGTTTGGGATCGTCTTCGAAGGCCATCCGAAGCTAACGCGGATTTTGATGCCGGACGAATGGCAGGGCTACCCGCTGCGCAAGGATTACGACATATTGAAACAGGACACGGATTGGGTTCGCGAGAACCTGGGCATTGAGAGCGGCCAATAAATGAGCGACCCGCGCACCGCAGAACTTTCCAACGTCAGCACGACCGTCCTCGGAGCTGACGAGATTATCTTGAACATGGGGCCGCAGCACCCTTCCACGCACGGCGTGCTGCGCGTGAAGCTGAAACTCGACGGCGAGCGCGTGGTTGACTCGGAATGCATCATCGGCTACCTGCATCGCGGCGTGGAAAAAATCGCAGAACATCGGAGTTATCAGCAGTTCGCGCCCTATGTAGACCGCATGGATTACGTTGCGGCAGTGTCGAACGGCCTGGGCTATTGCGAGGCGGTAGAAAAATTATTAAGTACGGAAGCTCCGATTCGCGCCCGAGTAGTTCGCACCATTCTCGCTGAGTTGCAAAGGATCGCCAGCCATTTGCTCTGGCTGGGAACGCATGCTTTGGATATCGGCGCGCTGACGCCGGTCTTTTACTGTTTCCGCGAGCGCGAAGAAATTCTGAAGATTTTCGAAAAGTATTGCGGCGCGCGCCTCACCACGCATGCCTTCCGCATCGGCGGATTGCAATACGAAACCTACGACGGCTTCGAGCAGGACGTTAAGCGCTTCTGCGACGACTTCACCCACAGAATTGACGAATACGAAACGCTCCTGACCGAGAATCGTATTTGGGTCGGCCGCACCAAGGGCGTGGGGATTCTTTCCGCTGCCGACGCTATTGCGCTGGGTGTCACAGGGCCGGTATTGCGCGCGAGCGGTGTGAAATGGGACTTGCGCAAAGCCATGCCTTACGCCGCTTACGATCAATATCAATTTGAAATTCCAACGCGCGAAACTGGTGACACCTACGATCGGTACGTCGTCCGCATGGAAGAGATGCGCCAATCGCGCCGCATCTGTCTGCAAGCGATCGAAAACATTCCTGCAGGGCCGATCATGGCGCGCATCGGAAAAGTTCTGAAGCCTCCGCCGGGCGAGGTGTATCACTCGATCGAAGCGCCCAAGGGCGAGCTCGGTTATTACATCGTCAGCGACGGCACCACCCAGCCGTATCGCGTGCGCGTGCGGCCGCCGTCATTTATTAATTTGCAGGCCTTCGACAAAATGGCGCGCGGTTCGCTGGTCGCTGACGTGGTGGCCATCATCGGAACCATCGATATTGTGCTCGGGGAAGTGGACCGCTAATGGGCAACTGGCTCTCACCATCTGTCATGCGCTTGCTGTTGCCTCTGCTCTACGCCGTTGTAATCGTCGCGGTATTGCCGCTGCTCGCCGGCTACATCGTTTTGTTGGAACGAAAAGTAATGGCTGACATGCAGGCGCGCTTGGGCCCCATGCGAGTTGGTCCTCACGGACTGCTTCAGCCAATTGCCGATGCCCTGAAGCTCGTTCTCAAAGAAGACATCATTCCCGATAATGCCGACCGGCTATTGTTTTGGCTGGCTCCACTCGTGAGCGTCTCCATGGCGTTGCTCGCGTATGCCGCGCTTCCCATCGGTCCGGCGTTTCTGATAGCGGATCTGAACATCGGTTTGCTTTTCATTCTCGCGATCAGCTCACTGGGAATCTACGGCATCGTTCTCGGAGGATGGGCCTCCAATAGCCACTATTCGTTGCTTGGCGCGCTGCGCAGCGCGGCGCAGCTGGTCAGCTATGAAACGGCTGCAGGGCTTGGATTAATTTCGGCTTTGCTGATGGCCGGCTCGCTTTCCATGAAAGATATCGTAACGGCCCAATACGACCAGGGCATGTGGTTCATTTTTTATGTCCCCATCGGATTTTTTATTTACATGGTCGGTTCCATTGCGGAAACGAATCGCGCTCCCTTTGATTTGCCGGAAGCTGAATCTGAGCTGGTCGCGGGTTACATGACGGAATACAGCGGCTTTCGCTGGTCGCTTTATTTCCTCGCCGAATACGCGAACATGATCATCGTTGCGGGAATCGCCACCACGCTGTTTCTCGGAGGCTGGCTGCGGCCTTTCGCAAGTTACCACGACCATATGCCCGGCACGTCTATCGAGCTGCTGGACGCGCTGCCGTCGCTCCTGGTTCTGGGCGTTGCGCTGTATTGTTTTTTTCTGGCGCCGAAGCAACCGGTAAAAATCCAAAAGCTTGTGATGGCGGTCGTTGCTGGACTCTGTCTGGCGATTGCCGGAGTTCTGGCGGGTGCGCTGTTTGCATCACCGGCCGTCTTGCAAGGCGTCCACGGCGCGTTCTGGTTCATGGCCAAGGTGTTCGTGTATCTCTATTTCTTTTTGTGGTTCCGGTTCACATTCCCGCGCTATCGCTTCGACCAATTAATGCGACTCGGCTGGAGATTTCTGATTCCGCTCGCGCTTGTAAATTTGATCGCTACTGCATCCGCCATGCTGATGACGCGAGAATGGGGCCCTAGTTTGCGTCTGACCACAATCCTCGCGACCGTTGTGACGCTTGTGATTGCCATGTGGCTCGCGAAAAATGACGAAGTAGACAGCGCGGTGCCGGTGGCGGACGGTGAATAAATGGGCTTGAACTCCATTCTATTTTATTTCTTCGCTGGTCTCGCCGTGGCCTCGGCGATTCTGATGGTCACGCGCAGAAATATCGTGCATGGTGCGGTTTATTTGATTACCACGTTGCTCGCGACGGCAGGAGTCTTTCTGTTGCTGCAGGCTGAATTTCTTTTTGTGACCCAAGTGATCCTATACGTCGGTGGGATCATGGTTCTCTTCGTGTTCGTGATCATGCTGGTAAACCTTGACGTCTCGCTGCTGCAGTATCAGTTCAACCGCCAGCGCTTCGTGGCTGGAGTGCTTGCTCTGGCGTTAGGTGCGCAAGTATTTCTCGCCCTAAAGACGGGGCAACATTCGCTCTTTCCTCAGGCGCGAATTCCGGAGGTTTTACCTAAAAATACCGAAGCAGTGGCAGACGCGCTTTTTGGCCGCTTCATGCTGCCGTTTGAAATCGCATCAATTTTACTTCTGGTCGCCATGATTGGAGCCGTAGTTATGGCCAAGCGGAGGGTGTAATGGTTCCCGTCGATCATTATCTTTGGCTCAGTCTCGCGCTGTTTACCATTGGCGTCATCGGCGTGCTCACGCGCAGAAACGTGATCATCATTCTGATGTCCATCGAACTGATTTTGAACGCAGTGAACATCAATCTGGTCGCTTTCTCGCACATGTTCGGCAACGTAGATGGCCAGGTCTTCGCCATATTCATCATTACGGACGCGGCCGCGGAAGCCGCGGTCGGCCTCGGAATCATCCTGGCATTTTTCCGCAATCGCGAAACGTTGCTCGCCGACGAAATGGACATGTTGAAATGGTGAAAAACCGAGCATGAGCCCGCAGCCATTTTTCCTCGATCATATTTGGCTGATCCCGATGTTCCCGCTGGTCACCGCGGCCGTCATGCTCTTCTACGGCCGTCGGCTCAGCAATCAAATCGTGAGCTGGCTCTGCTCCGGGAGCGTTTTCATTTCCTTTATTTTTTCTGTTGGTGCTTTCTTCCAGATTGTCGCAAAGCCCTCCGCTGAGCGTGTCGCCACCAAGATCTTGTTCGAGTGGATACCAGCAGGCACTTACCACTTGCTCGACGGAAGAATCGCAAAATTTATCGCCGACTGGGGATTTCAGATCGATCCGCTTTCTTGTGTGATGGTCCTGATCGTCACCGGCGTCGGGTTTCTGATTCACATGTATTCCACCGGCTACATGGCGCACGAAGGTGGCTATTACCGCTTCTTCGGCTATCTGAATCTCTTTATGTTTTCCATGCTGATGCTGGTCCTGGCGAATAATCTGTTGCTTCTATTCGTCGGCTGGGAAGGTGTTGGCACCTGCAGCTACCTTTTAATCGGATTCTATTTCCACAAAAAGTCCGCTTCCGATGCGGGAAAGAAAGCTTTCATCGTGAACCGCATCGGCGACGCCGGCTTTCTTCTGGGAATTTTTCTGACCTCGGCTCTCCTGGGCACCATTCGATTTGTTGAAATTGGTCCGGCGCTGGCCGCCGGTCGGTTCGCCATGGGAGATCCCAGAATCACCGCGATTGCTTTGCTCTTTTTCGTAGGTGCCACCGGCAAATCGGCCCAGATTCCTCTTTACGTCTGGCTACCCGACGCAATGGAAGGCCCCACGCCCGTCAGCGCCCTGATTCACGCTGCGACCATGGTTACCGCAGGCGTTTACATGGTGACGCGCACCAACGCACTCTATCAACTTTCGCCAAAGGCCATGGGAGTAGTCGCGCTGGTCGGCGCAATCACCGCTCTTTTCGCCGCCTCCATGGGCGTGGTGCAAAACGACATCAAGAAAGTTCTGGCCTATTCCACTGTTTCGCAACTCGGCTACATGTTCCTGGCCTGCGGCGTCGGCGCATTCACCGCCGGAATTTTCCATTTAATGACGCATGCCTTCTTCAAAGGCCTGCTCTTCCTCGCTGCCGGCAGCGTGATTCACGCGGTTTCCGGCGAACAGGACATGCGCAAAATGGGCGCGCTATCGAAAAAAATTCCCGTCACCTATGGGACTATGCTCATCGCCGCGCTCGCGATTGCGGGCATTTTCCCGTTCGCCGGGTTCATCAGCAAAGATTTAATCCTGGGCAAAGCTTACGAAAAAGACGCTCTGCTCTGGGCCATCGGATATTTCACCGCCGGCATGACCGCGTTTTACATGTTCCGCCTGATCTTTATGACCTTCCACGGCACTTCGCGCGTGGATCATGAGGTCGAGCACCACATTCATGAATCCCCGAAATCTATGCTGGTCCCCTTGGTGATTTTGGCGGCGCTCTCGTTCGTCGGCGGATGGATAAGCTGGCCCGAAGTTTTTGGCGGCAACAGCCATTTCATCCATTTCCTGTCGACCGTGGTTGCCGTGCCCCACGAAGCTCGTATCGAACCGGTGAAAGGTCCGGGCTCCGAACACGGCGAGATTTTGCTGATGATGCTGTCGGAAGGTCTGGTGATTTTGGGAATTCTGTTTGCGTGGTTCTTGTACGTGAAGCGCACCGATCTGCCGCAGAAAATTGCTAATGCTTTCGGCGGGTTCTACCGTCTGGTGTACAACAAATATTACGTGGACCAACTCTACGACGCGCTGTTCGTGAATCGCGCAAAAGATCTAGGCCTGGCGCTGGGCGCGTTCGACAGAAACGTGATAGATGGCGTTGGCGTGAATGGCGCAGGCTGGCTAACGCGCGCTATCTCGAAAGTTTCGATGTGGTGGGACACTTGGATTGTCGATGGCTCCGTCCGCCTCGGCGCGCGCATCGTTTGGATTTTCAGCTATCCGATTCGCTTGATTCAAGACGGACTGGTCCAGAGCTACATGCTGCTAATCGTAGCCGGCTTGATCGGTTTTTTTGGGTACTACTTTTATATGGCGCATCACGCCATACATTAGATAAAAGGCGAGGGAATGGATGCTTTTCTCCGATAGCCACATTTTAAGCACGATCTTATTCACGCCGCTGGTAGGCGCGATCCTGATGCTCTTCATCCCCAGCAATCGCCCCGACCTGCATCGCTGGATGGGGAACCTTTTCGGATTTCTCGGACTGGCCGTGTCGCTGCCGCTCATCTGGCGCTTCAACTCCGCGATGAATGCTCCGCGCTTCCAATTCGTCACCGATAGTTCGTGGATTCCCTCGGTCGGGGCGCACTTCGTGCTGGGTGTCGACGGCCTAAGCTACCTCCTGGTGATGCTAACCACCGTGCTTGGCCCGCTAGCAATTCTCTCGTCATGGTCGGCCATCAAAAAACGCGAAAAAGAATATTACATCCTGCTTCTCTTGCTGCAGACCGGCATGCTCGGCGTTTTCATGTCCCTCGACTTCGTCCTCTTTTACGTTTTCTGGGAAGTGATGCTCGTGCCTATGTATTTCCTGATCGGCGTATGGGGCAGCGAACGCCGTCTCTATGCCGCGATTAAGTTTTTCCTGTACACCCTGGCCGGCTCGGTGCTGATGCTGCTTGCGATACTGGCGATTTACTATTACCGCGGCACCTTCGATATCCGGGAAATCCTAATTCATCCGTTCACCGCGCAGTACGGCTGGCTGCAGAAGTGGCTGTTCTGGGGATTCTTTTTCGCCTTCGCTATCAAAGTCCCCATGTTCCCGTTTCACACTTGGTTGCCCGACGCGCACACCGAAGCCCCCACGGCAGGATCGGTCATCCTGGCCGGCGTCTTGCTGAAAATGGGCACCTACGGATTTTTGCGATTCTCCGTGCCGATGTTCCCCGACGCCACATGGAAATACCGATGGATCATCATCGTGTTGTCCTTGATCGGCATTGTCTACGGTGCTTTAGTCTGCATGATGCAGAAGGACATGAAAAAGCTCATTGCCTATTCTTCCGTGAGCCACATGGGCTTCTGCACCCTCGGCATTTTCGCGCTCACTCCACTCGGACTCTCCGGTAGCATCATTCAACAGCTCAACCACGGAATTTCCACCGGCGCGCTCTTTCTGATCGTAGGCGTGCTATACGAGCGTAGGCACACGCGCCTAATCTCCGAATTCGGGGGCCTTTCTACGCCTATGCCGAATTTCGCGGCAGTGTATTTGATCGTCACGCTGAGCTCGTTGGGCATGCCCTTGTTAAACGGTTTCATCGGTGAATTCACGATCCTGCGGGGCGTGTTCGAAGTCAGCTGGAAATGGGCCGCTTGGGGCGTGCTCGGCGTAATACTGGGAGCCGCTTATTTGTTGTGGCTGTATCAGCGCGTGATGTTCGGCAACGTAACAAATCCTGCGAATGAACATTTGCCCGACCTGAACGCCCGCGAATACGCCACGCTGCTCCCGCTCGTCGCTCTGGCGTTCTGGATCGGAATTTATCCCAAGCCGCTATTCGACATCCTCGACAAGCCCGTTCACGAATTAGTCGAGCGCGTGCATCCCGGCTACTACGCAGCACCCGAGTTGACACCGCCTCCGGCGCCGGCAGCGGAATCACCAACTTCAATGGCAGTTCCATCCAAGCCGCCTGTCGCAAAGATTCTAGCAGCGTCTTCGCCGGCTTTTTCACGGGTGGAGGTAAGGTAGATGTCTCAGCTTCCCTGGCAAGAGTTATTTGAGCACACGCGCCGCGATTTCGTTTTCATATTGCCGGAGGCCATGCTCGCATGTTTCGGCCTGGCGACTCTGCTCCTCGACTTTTTTCTGACCAAACGCGAGAAATCCTGGAATTCGCTGACATCCATGCTGGGGGTGGCGTTTAGCGCCGGCGCGCTCCTG
>Ga0307477_10002794_pt1 | contig 13321 bp, 11 predicted proteins | sample atmos_gasesECM2C_FD_203316 | JGI IMG/M metagenome (GOLD analysis project Ga0307477, IMG submission 203316) | Hardwood forest soil microbial communities from Morgan-Monroe State Forest, Indiana, United States - atmos_gasesECM2C_515 | ecosystem: Environmental > Terrestrial > Soil > Temperate...
TCGGTATCCAGACTCCCGTTCTTCCGCCCGACGCGGTGGACGCAGCCATCTTTTATTCCATTAACAACTGTTTACGCGGCTTGCGAGGCGTTCCCTTTGGGAATTTCTTGATCAAACAAGTTGTAGCCGAACTGGCCGCTGAGTTTCCCAATATTCAAATCTACGGCACTCTCTCGCCGCTACCCAGCTTCGCGCAGGCCTTGCGGGATCAGCAAAATGAAGAGGGCTTCACCCACGATCGCTTGTTGCGCTTGCTGGCCGCTCATGCCCGCGATCTCGTCACCGCAGCACGCCGCCGCGATCCGCTGGAGGCCTTGTTCCATCTGCTGGAAAAACCCGTCGAGTATCGAGACGTTCTGGCCAAGCCTCTGGAGCGCCTCGCCCTCGCCTATCTCACTCAGGCGCGGCAGAACGGCAAGCTCTACGATCCTGTCGCCACTTTTCATCTTTCAAACGGAGCGCGCCTGGAGAGAATCAACACTTTCGGAAACCTGCGGCCATACGGCTTGCAAGCTTCCTTTGGCGTGACGGTCAACTACCGGTATCTGCCCGACGAGCTTGAGGAGAATCACGAGCGCTTCGTGAGGGGAGAAATCCAGGTCGCTGCCGATCTGCTCGACGATTATAAGGAAGTAGCGAAGGCCTGGCAGCGGTCCATAGTGAAAACGATTGAACCTGTCTTTCGCCCGCGACGCGCCCAAAAGAGACTGTAGCGCACCCTCGCCAGCCCCAGTATTTTGAGTGCAGCACCGCGCCCTTTTTACCCTAAACTAAAGGCATCCCGACCGCAGTGCCACAGCCAAAGACGTTCCGCTGCGCGGAACTCTGCGCCGCATTCGCAACGCAATCTGCCTTTCCCGGATAGCCGGACGACCAGCCTAGCTTTTGAGCATCGCGAATCCACAGCCTCGCGAGCCCGCCAAACTGGCCTCACTCGTTAGGCACGCACCGCCGACGGTCGCGGTTCCGACGGCGCGACGTCAGGCTCGGCGTGAAGGACCGGTGCCTTCAACCGGCGCAAAACAAAGAACGCCAGCACCGCCGCGATCGTGTCGAAGATGATTGCAACCTTGAACACGCCAGCCCAACCAATCTTCGGCATATTGAACTTAGCCGCGAACGGGGTCCAGATCGTCGGCTGTACGGTGAGAATAATGCCGTAGGCGATAATCAACCCCGCCACGATAAGCAGGACGTTCTTGGCCCCCTTTCCTAGTTGGATGCGCAACACAGTCGGCGCTAGGAACACCGCAAACAGCACCAGCACGCCGCCGATCAGCAGCATCACATCGGCCCGGAAGTCAAAGGCCTTGCCCGCCGCTAGTGCAGACCCGATGGGTACAAACATCGAGGCCGTCCCCTTGGCTGTGTACAGGAAGCCGTAATTGGTCGTGGCACGTTTGCGGCCGAAGAAGTCTCCGCAGAGCGCCGGAAACAGTGAGTAGATCTCGCCCCATCCGAAGAACGTAAAGGCGCTAAAAATTACGAACAACTTCGGGTTGTGGGCAAACCTGATCAGCATGAAGATGGCAATCGCTTCGAGGCCGAATGCCAAGGTCATGGTTTTCTCTCGTCCGATGTTGTCGGAAATCCAGCCCCAGAATGGCCGGCATAACCCGTTAACCAAGCGGTCTGCAGAAAGCGCAAACGTTAGTGCAGCCATGCTCAAACCAAGGAGCTGGACGTTGACCTTGTCCACGCCGAAATCCTTGGCCATCGGAGCCAGTTGCGCAGTTGCCATCAAGCCGCCGGTTGCCACCATCGCCATCATTCCATACATCAGCCAGAAGTGTGGCGTAGCGGCCATCTCACCCGGTTTGAAATCTACTTGGCTCTGGCGGACCTTCACTTCTTCGCTGCCCTTGAGCCTCCAAGTCTTCGGCAACCACCCTGCTGGCGGCGCCTTCAGAAACAGTGCTGCGATTACCACTACGGCTCCCTGGATGAGCCCCCATTTGATGAAGGCAGCTTGATATCCCTGACTCGCGATCATGTTTGCAATCGGCGCCACAGTGAACGCGGATCCGGCCCCGAATCCCGCTGCAGTAAGACCCGCTGCGAGCCCTCGATGGTCGGGAAACCACTTCAGTGCGCTACCGATGGCAGTGCCGTATACAACGCCGGCGCCAAGTCCCGCGATTGCATAGGAGAGGTAAAGCGCGGGCAGAGTGTCGGCCTTTCCGGCTCCATACCAGCCGATCGCTGCCAGCACTCCTCCTAGCATCACGAGAAGTCTCGGTCCGAATTTGTCAACAAGCCATCCTTCGAACGGGACCAGCCACGTCTCCAGAAGGACGAAAACTGTGAATGTCACCTGGACGAGCGCAGCATCCACTCCCAGGTGTTTCTGCAGCGGGCCAACAAACAACGTCCATCCGTACTGCAGATTCGCAACCGCCACCATGCTCAGGATGCTGAAGAAGAGAATGGTCCAGCGGTTACCGGCGAGCGCTTGGAAACCTGAGCTGTGCTCGGACGTGATTTCGGTCATGAATTCATCTCCTTACCGGAATTTCAATCCATACCAGAAGTAGACGCTGTTCAATTGGATCCATCGATTTGGAATACGCCAGGGAAGAATCAACGAACTTGGGGAAATTGGAGATGCAGCCATAGGCATGCCTCTGTGATCGCGCGCTAGACGTTTAACGACGCATTGCCAGATCAACTTTTTCCACAGAAATGTGACCGCTCATCCGTGTGGCCTTAACTTGAAAAGTCTTGGTTCACTGCGAAATTTGATATACTGGTCCACTAATCGAACCAGTTGCGGACCGGAATCTAACAGGCTGGCCTTAGCGTGTCAAGAGTCTTGCTAGTACTCGAAACCGCGAGCTCGTTAAGCGCGGCCTACCCGTAGCACCGCCAAATAATAGTTTAGTAATAACGAAGAACTCGACCTATGCCCCTAGACGAAAGCGTGCGAACGCAGATCGAAACGTACGTGACTCACCTCAACGGTCTAATTCGCCGCGGACGAGAAGTTGGCGTTAAGTTGGCTGCGGATCGGTCCGATCCAGCGGCCATGGCGGCAACTCGCACTTGGCAGGAAGACTGCGGGGTCACCATCAATCAACTCTCCGGCGGCAGTAAATCGCATTGGCTGGCTCGCTCTTTTAGCAGCGCATTTCTGATGCGCGCAGCCGACGGACGTGCCGCCGAGGGAGCTCCGCCAGCCGAGATCGTCAATCGTCTGATCAACGTTCTCGAACAAGCCATTGCGACACTCTCCGGAATGGAAGATACCGCGGGCGCGTCTGAATTCTCGCCGGCATCGGCATTAGCACAAGCGCCTGCTACTCGCCGCTTCGAGTTCGTTCACAACGCCGATATCCGTCCTGTACTCGAACAAGCGTACACAGATAGCAAGCATGCACTCGAGCAAGAGGATTACGACCTGGCGTTGCGAACTTCTTGTGGAATCCTTGAGGCCATCGTCACCGACGCGCTGGAATTCAAAGGTGCGGATGCTTTAGCGGCAAAAGGTGTGCCTGCGGGGAAAATTGCGGACTGGTCGTTTCAAACCCGCCTCGCCGTCGCAGAGAAGGTCGGACTCATTCGCGGCGGCTGCGCACGATTGCCAGCAATCGCGCGAACATATCGAGACCACGCCGACATTCACAGCGTGAGTGCTTCAAATGCGAGCGTTTCAGAGCGCGATGCGCGTGTAACCGGGCAGGTCCTTCACGTCATCATGCGAGATCTGTACCCCACTCGCTAGAGCCGCACTGAATTTTTGGTTTTGAGCTGGCGCTAGCAGAAGGTCAATCTTCCAGATCTTGCCTGAAAGCCGGTTGCGATGGATTCAAGCTACCGTCGATGACCGCCACCAGCAGGTTTCCAAACGCGTTCCTCGCCTCTGGTAGTGAACCGTATCCGCGTTCCCGCTGTAGCGCTCCGCTCTCCGAGTAGATGAGCGTGAAATAACGTCCCGATGCATACTGAAGTTCGAGCAATTTGTTCGGCATGTCGGAATCGCCTTCCTGGCCCAACACGTCCATCAGCGCCACCGTCCACTGCACGCCCTTCGGGTCCTTTACGACCTCGCGCTCGATGTACTGCCATTCATCCATGCTCCAAAGCGGCATTTTTATTCCAGCAGTTGATGGAGTGCTCGCGCGACCTGCGACCCGGTGAATGGTTTGGGGACCAGCGAGGTTTTCTGCGCTTTCCGGGAGCGGAGGCTCGCGTCAGCCGCTTCCGGTGTGTCGCTGATGATTACAATCGGAAGTTCGACATACTCGGGATTCTGGCGCACCGCGTCGAAGAGCGCTTCGCTCATGTCGTATGAGGAACAATCGAGCACGAGCGCGTCCGCATGTTGCTCTCGAATCATTTCATTAACGGTTGCCGTGTAACCGGACGCAAATACTTCGTAGCCGTTGTCTCGCAGCGCGAACGCCAGAAGCTCGGCAATCTCCGGCGTGTCGTCGATCAGCAGTATCCGGTGCGAAGGCACTCTACTTCTTGCCGACGTTCCCGGTGCCGGGCAGCCGCTTCTTCTTGCCTTCCGAGGGCTCGAGATCCATTACCCAAATTCGCCCGCCCGCCGTGTAGTAAGCGCGGTGGTCGTTCTCGACCATCGCTCCCCACGCTTCCAGCGTACGCATGGCGAACGTGACACCCTCGAAGTTGTTGCGCGCGTGATTCAGCACTTCATTGGTGTGCCAGTTATCAGTCAGGATCGCATCGCCGCCGTGCACGCGCATCACCGTGTAGTAGCGGTCGAACGCCGCTTCCTCTCTTACGTCGCGCGTCGACCCGCGTTTTTTTCCCTCACTGACAATATAGCTTTCCTGCGCTTCGGGAGCCGCAGGCGGAACCGTCGCTTTAGTGTTCATAGAGTTTGCGCCACCGTCTCGGCTTCTGCTGCCGCCGACATATTTACCAGGTTTTTCGCATCGGCTGCATGGATCAAAGCCTCCGGCAGCTCGACACCCGTCATGCGCCATTGCTCGTTGGCAAACTTCTGCAGTTTGGCAACGTGCTCGGCATGGAGATGGCCGAAGCGTCCTTGCAGCTTCAAGTACTCAGACACCGGCCGCATCGTCTGCGGACGGAAACTGTAATCGTAAGAACGCTTCTCCGGGTTCCACTCCCACATCGGATACAGTCCGCACTCAACCACCAGCCGACCCAGATCGATCGAACGCGGCGTCTCGTACACGAAGCCCTTCTGGCACGGCGTGTACACCATCAAATAGGAAGCGCCCTTGTTGTTCAGACCCTTGCGCACCTTGTTCATTAAGTCGATGGGATATCCCACGCTCGCCGTCGCAACGTAACAGTGCGGATGGCCGGCCGCCATCATTCGCGCGAGATCCTTCGGAAATAACTTCTTCCCCTCGGGTACCTCTGGTCCCGGTGGCGAGAAGGTCGTCATGCCGCCATAAGGCGTGCGCGACGACGCCTGGATGCCGGTGTTCGCGTATTGCTCGTTGTCATAGCAGATGATCAGGCAGTCGTGATTGCGATACAGCGCTCCTGAAATCGACGCCAAGCCAATGTCGGAAGCGCTGCCGTCGCCCGCTTCGCAGATAATATTTGGAAACGCGCCCTTCCACTTACCCTTGCGGATCATCGCTTCATACGCCGCCGCCACGCCCGCGGTGAAGCTGCCCGCGCTGCCAATCTGCGTGTGCGCCCAAGGCACATTGTAGGGCGTGCACAAATACGAGCTGTTCGCTACGTACATGCAGCCCGTCGGCCCCACCAAAATCGTATTGTCACCGGCCGCTTTGCTCGTCATGCGGTACTGGATCGAAGGCCCGCAACCGGCGCATGTCCGGTGGCCCGGCACGAAAGGTTCGGTCGAGGGCAATTCAGGATTGAAGAATCGGGCTCCTTGATTTGGGCTTCCTAGAATCGGCAGCAACTGACGTTGAACTTCGATTGTGGGCATCTCAATTTCCTCCGAATGTCGTTGTATGGCCTTTCGGCGCCACCAAAAATTACTGTCTAATGTTCGAATCCCACCCAATGCGTGCGCTTCTCGATCTTACCGCGCTTCTGTACTTCCAACATTTTCTCAGCCATCCAGTAGAATTCTTTCAGCACGATGGCCTCGCCGCCCATACCGGCCATAAACGAGAACACCAGCGGCTTTTGTGGGCTTTCGTAGAGAGCCGCGCAGACCTCGGAGTACAACACGCCGCCGCTGCTCACGCTGCCAAGACCCATGTTGGTCTCAATCACGCCGACCACTTTGAACTTGCTCAACACTTCGCGCACGCGCTCTGTCGGATACGGCCTGATCGTCCTCAGCCGTATCAGGCCGACCTTCATGCCCCGGTCGCGCATATGCTGAATCGCAAACTTCGCAGTTACCGCATGCGCGCCCTGCAGGAAGAACACCACGTCCGCGCCGTCGGTCATGTACTCCTCGACCCACGGATCGTAGCGTCGTCCGAATATTTTCGCGAACTCGTCATGGACCTGCTCGATTACCGGCATCGATTCTTCCATCGCGCGCGCGCGTTCCAACTGCAGCGGCGGCCCTTGTTCCGGCATAATCTGCGGCCCGTGCGATACCGGATGCCGCGGATCCAGCGGATAAGGATGCTTGTAGGGAGGCAGGAATTCCTTGACCTGTCCCATGTCCGGCAATTCCACGTCACCGGTGATGTGCGAGACGAAGAACCCATCCTGGCACACCATTTGAGGCAACAGAACGCGGGGGTCTTCACCGATGCGATATGCGATCAAGTGATTGTCGAAGGCTTCCTGCGCGTCGCAAGACCAGCCCATGAGCCAGCCCATATCGCGCGTCGAAAGCGCATCCGTGTGCTCGGAGCCGAAATCTCCGGGAGGATCGAGCGTGCGGTCGGCGATCATCATCTGCACCGGCATGCGGCTGCCCGAGATCGGAGAATAAAGCTCGTAGGCAAACTGCACACCCACGCCCGAGCTACCGGTGAACACGCGCGCGCCGCTTGAGGACGCGCCATGGGAAATACTTAATTGCGAGTGCTCGCTGTCGGCCACGATGTACTCGGCGTCGAGTTCTCCGTTGGCTACCATTTGCGCCAGGGCCATCATCGTCGCCGTGTAAGGCCGTATCGGATAAGCCGCGATCACGTCAACGTCTGCGTACTTGGCGGCCTGAGCCGAAGCCACGCAGCCGTTGATCCGCACCATCCTCTTTTTTGCTTCCGTAGCCGTTGCCATGGTTCGCTCCAATCCTAAGAATGTCCCTAAATGTCTTTCGGTGCTCGATCGCCCAGGTTCTTTAGCTCTTGCGCTTGCCGTCCATGCAGCCCAGGCGAGATGGCGAACGCCGTATCCATCCGTACCACACCCGTATCGAAGTCCAGTTCCGGCACGCCTTCAAGGCAGCCCGTTGGACATTCCTCGATGCACACACGGCAACCTTTGCAGTAGTCCACCAGAATCTTGTACAGTCCGTTCGAACGCACATCGCGCACGATGCATGGCTCGGGACAGACCAGATAACAGTTGTCGCACGCATTGCAGGTGCCACAGCTGAAGCAGCGGCTGGCCTCTTCCACCGCCTGTTCTTCCGTATACGCCTGAATGACTTCCTCCTGCGTTTTCTTCCGGCTCTTGGGAGGCAGCAGTTCCTGTTTGACGCGCGGGAAGTGCGGGAAATACGTCATGTTCATGCGGTTCAAATCGAATATCACATCGACTGGAATCGTTCGAGGCTCCAACTTCTGGCCGCGCAATACCTTATCCAAGTTGAACGCTACGCGCTTGCCGTCGCCAACCGCATTCACCACCATCAGTGGCTGACCCGAGCCCAGTTGCACCACGTCGCCTGCCGCAAAAAAGTTCGTGTCGCCCAGGCGTCCGAAGCGGTCGATCTTGATCGTGCCGCGCTCGGTCTTGAACTCGTCCGGCAGCCACTTGAGCGAAGCCCGCTGCCCCACAGCGATGATTACGTTGTCGACTGCGAACCGCTCGGGCTTGGCTTGCTTATCCACGGTAATCGGCGAAGCATTAATCGCGCCAGAAAACTTTGCCGGATGTAGTTGCAAAGCCTCGACCCTGCCGTTGCCGAGCACGGCCGTCACTGCTCGTCCGTGCATTAGCTCCACGCCTTCTTCCATCATGTCGTGCAAATCTTCCGGCACTGCCGGCATTTCCTGAGGGTTGGCTTCCACCGTGATCATCGTAACTTCCACAGCGCCCTGGCGCAGCGCTTCGCGCGCGCAGTCGATCGCTGTGTTTCCGCCGCCGATCACCGCGACTCGAGCGCCCAACTTCACCTTGGATGTCCCCATGCCGATGTCGCGAAGGAAGGGAAGTCCGTAGTGCACGCCCTCTTTACCCTCGCCCTCGGCTCGCACGCTGTTGGGATCGATAAGGCCCACGGCCAGTACGCATGCGTCGTAATCCTTTTTCAACTGATCCCAAGTGACATCTTTACCCACTTCCACATTGGTCTTGATCGTGATGCCGAGTTCGACTAGCCGCTCGATCTCGCGGTCCAGGATGTCTTGCGGCAGAACCCAGTCCGGAATGCCGCCGCGATTCAGCCCGCCCGCCTTCGGCGACTTCTCGAAAATTGTCACTTGGTAGCCGAGGCGTGCGAGTTGGTACGCGGCGCTGTGCCCCGCGGGACCGGACCCCACTACTGCCACCTTCTTTCCATTGGACGGCCCGGCCTTCACCACATCCTTCGCCAAGGCCTGTCCCAGATCGCCCAGAAACCGCTCGACCGCGCGAATCGAAATGGCTTCATCGTATTTCCCGCGGTTACATGCTTGCTCGCACGGGTGATAGCACACGCGCCCGGTCACCGACGGGAAAGGCATGTCTTCCTTGATCAGCGCATAAGCGTCCAGATACTTGCCGCGCTTCACCAGGTCGAGATAGCCCTGGATCTTTTCATTCGTGCCGCAAGCGTTGTTGCAAGGCGGCAGCTTGTCTCGATACACCGGCCTGATCGAACGCCAATTGCCGGTAGGAAATAAATCCTGCCCCTTTTCCTGTGTAGGCGCAGGCGTGATGCCGGCAAAAGGGACCTTCAGCCAGTCTGGTATTTGTGTGCCTTTGGTTGACATGTATTCCTTCCCTAGGCCGCTACCGGTTTCAGCGGCATGATGTGTAGTTCTTCGAGCGCCAATTTAAATGCGTGCTGGTTTGCGATCATCGGTTGAATCGTCGCCATTTTTACGATGCCCGTAGTCTTTACCACCGCTGCAATCAGCGGAGCAGCGATATCGGGAGCGATCAATTTGTTGCGCTCGGCGGCGCCTTCCGTCGAAAGACGATCGAGACCTAGTTCGCCCAACCTGTAATAGAGCCATTTGTGGTCAGCTATCTTTGCCGCATCCACGCACACAAGCTGCCCCAGCCGCTCGGCACCCGGTACGAAACGAATCATGTACTCCGGCGTGTAATGCGTGTTGATCACCAGGGTTCCGCCCGGAGGCATCCCGCGCATGTAATCCCAGCCCTTGACCATCGTCCCTTCGACCAGCACTACGATATTGGGATGGTCGTTTTCGTAGGTGAGCTCGTTCTCGAGCACGGTATCGCTCACGCGGCAATATTTGCGCGTGGGGGCATTCGTGCGATCGGGATTGTCTACGTAGTTTTCCATCGCCTGCGCGTGTTTGCCTTCTTGGCGTGCGGAAGCGGAGATGGAGTTGACGATGTCGCGTCCCTCTTTGTCCATGATGATGCCGCGCGTCCAAACCGTAAGTTCTGTGTAAGCCATGATTAACCTCGCGCTCTCGTAGATGCGTCCGGGCAGGAATCCCCGGCGCTGTTCTTTTTGTTGTTGCCCGACAAGCTTTCTGTATTCAATTGCTTCAGATTCCCGCGATCGGATTCCAGAACATTCAGGAAATCGTTACGCAGCACGACAAAGGGCGCTATCCGCGCGCCATCCTGAAATTCCGCAATCGCCAAGAGAGTTGCTTTCTTGCACAGGCTTTCGATATCAGCGCCGGTCAGGCCTTCGGTACGTGCGGCGAATTCTTCGAAATCGATATCGCGTGCCAGCGGCACTCGCTTGCAACACAGCCGCAGAATGGCCGCGCGCTCGGCCACGTCCGGTTTCGCGAACGGGATTTTATAGTCGAAGCGTCCGCTCCGCAAGAGCGCCGGCTCGATACGCTCAGGGCGGTTGGTTGCCGCCAGCAAGATCACACCCTTCACGTCGCGCAGGTTGTCGATCTCTCGCAAGAGCTGGCTGAGAATTCTTTGGTACACGTCCGTGCCGAATTGATCGGCGCCGAACTTGGGTGCCAGGGCGTCAATCGTGTCGAAAAACAAAATGCACGGCGCCGCTCGCCTGGCCTTCTTGAACACTTCGCGCAAGGCTCTTTCCGATTCGCCCAGCCACTTCGAGTAGAGTTGCGGCCCATCAATCGCGATCAGCGGGATTTGTTTTTCACCCGAAAGCGCTCGCGCCATGGCCGTCTTTCCGGTGCCGGATGGTCCTGCTAGCAGGATGCCGCGCGGTGGCGCCAGCCCAACCTGCTCGTAGATCTCGTCGCGCATGTGCGAATGCTCGAGCACGGCGTCGAGCAGCCGCTTTACTTCGTTCAGGCCTCCCAGGGATCCAAAGTTCGTCGTGCTTTTCTCAATAAAGAATTCCCGAGTCGCGCTCGGTTCTACTTCCTTCAAGCCGGCTAGAAAGTCAGCCCGCGTAACCTGCAGCTCGTCCAGTTCCGTCGATATCGCGCCATCGGTCTCGAACGGAAAGGATGAAAGGAAACCCCGCAACGCGATCATCCCCACTTCCTGCCCGAGCGCTTCCAGATCGGCGCCCACAAAGCCGTGCGAATGCTCGGCGATCTCCTTCAAGTTGACGTCCGGCGCCAGCGGCATCGCGCGCGTATGAATCTTCAGGATTTGCAGCCGTGCTTGGGTGTTTGGAACGCCAATTTCGATTTCGCGATCGAATCGCCCCGGGCGTCGCAGCGCAGGATCCAGAACTTCAGGGATATTGGTTGCGCCGATAACGATCACTTGTCCACGGGCCACAAAGCCATCCATCAAGCTCAGAAGCTGCGCCACCACGCGCTTTTCCACCTCGCCGGAAACTTCGGCGCGCTTGGGAGCCACCGCGTCGATCTCGTCAATGAACAGGATGGACGGCGAGTGGCGCGCTGCTTCCTCGAAAACTTCGCGGAGCTTGGCTTCGCTCTCGCCGTAGAACTTCCTCATGATCTCCGGGCCGTTGAGGTGGATGAAATGGACGCGGCTTTCGGCCGCTACCGCGCGCGCAAGCAATGTCTTGCCGGTCCCCGGAGGCCCGTACAACAGCACTCCCTTCGGCGCGAGAATTCCCAGCCGCTCAAATATGCGCGGATATTTCAGCGGCAGCTCGACGATTTCGCGAACACGCTCCACTTCGCGCTCGAGTCCGCCAATATCTTCGTAGGACACAGCGGGAGCACGAGCAACCGTCTTCTCGCCTTCCACCACGCGCAGGTCCGTGCGTTTACCGATTACGACAGCGCCGGAGGGGATTGTGCGCACAACCTGGAAGTTCACCGCTTTGGCGAACGTTGGCACACGCACCACGCTGCCCGCCATCACCGGGACGCCCACCAAATCCTCGAGCATACGGTCAGGCGCAATCGTCGCCGGCGCAGCCCCTATCCACAATGGCGACAAGCGAACCGCAACCGCTTGCTCATGCTCGATTGGCGTTACCGTCACTTGCTCTTGCAATCCCGCGCTACAGTTGCTGCGGCATGTTCCGTCTATTTGGATCATGCCTTCGAAACCTCCGTCTGAAAGCTCGGCGCGCCCCACCGCCACTGTGCCCCCGATGATCTTCAACACGTCACCCGCTCGCGCGCCCAAGCGCTGCAAGTCGGCTGGAGCCAGCCGCGCGATAGCGTGGCCGATGTCTTCCACACGCGCTTCCGCCACGCGAAGTGTCACCGTTGCCGCCGCGGACGATTTGGCTATTTCCGTCATTGCCTTACGCGCAACCTCTTCCGGTTTTGGGTCGAGAAACGCTCGAAGACCAACGCTAGAAAAGTTCCTGTTACAAAGAATCCCAGGTCGATTATTTGGGTCGCAACTCGCTTGCCCACGCGGTTCCTTTCACTTGCTCAAATCGTTTTCTAGTACGATCTCTTCCACGTCTTCAATATGCCGCCGCATGGCCGCCTTCGCCGCTTCAGCATCGTGGTGCTTTATGGCCGCCAGAATGCGACGGTGGCCGGCAAGCGACTTTTGCGAGCGTCCTTCCACCTGCAACGAGCGTTCACGCGTGTCGCGCAGCAGGTCCATCAGCGTGTCGATCACCTTCAGCACCACGCCGTTGCCCGAAGCGAGCGCAATGTTGTAGTGGAATTCGGCGTCCTCGGCGATGGCGGCCTCTCCGCTACCCTGCTTTTCCTGTTGCCGCTTCAAAATTTCTTCCATCTCGGAAATTTCTTCGTCAGAAGCGCGTGTCGCGGCCCGCGCGGCCAGCGGCGGTTCCAGCATCTTGCGAAAATCAAGCAGCTCGGTGACCTGTTCGCGCCTCCGCTCGAGCGCATTGATAAAGGGACTGACCTTCGACGCGCCTGACAGCTCCCGGACAATCGTACCGGCGCCTTGGCGCGGTTCAACCGCGCCCATCAGTTCCAGGCTGCGAATAGCGTCTCGAATGGAGCTCCGGCTCACCTTCAGCATCTCGGCCAAGTCGCGTTCCGAAGGCAGTTTGTCACCGGGTTTCAGTTTTTTCAAAATGAGACGTTCGATCTGCTTGGCTACTTCTTCGTAAACCTTGTTCTTTCGTATGACTTCGAAGTCGGATTTGGCGGGCGCGGCCATTGAGCAGTAAGTGGTCTGATAAGCGGACCAGCTATCGCTGAGTATAACCCCGCTGTCAAGCCTCTGGCAAATATTTTTATGAGCTGGATTTAGAAAATATTTCGGGCCTTCCCGCCCGCGAAGCAGCGCGCTCGTCCCCCAGAGCGCGGCCTCTTGCGGCTATCACTTCACTTTGCCGCCGGCCCGCTCACGCTTTGCGCCAATAACTTTGTGAGACCGTACACCGTTCGCGTGTGAGGCATGGTAAGCCCCACCCGCTCACCCAGCTCAATCACCGCTCCCACCAGCGCTTCTAGTTCCATGGGCCGCCCGGCTTCCAAATCCTGCAGCATAGAAGTTTTGTGCTCCCCCACTTTTTCCGCCCCCGCCATTCGCTGGTCGATGGTAATCGGCAATTCCATCCCCATTTTGCGCGACACTTCTTCCACTTCTTGCATGATATTTCGAATCACCGGAGAAACTTCCGGATCGCGCATGATCTGAACCACCGTAGCGCGTGTCAGCGCGCTAACCGGATTCACCGAAGCGTTCCCCAGGACCTTCACCCAAATCTCGTGCCGTATGCGGGCGG
>Ga0307477_10002795_pt1 | contig 13317 bp, 14 predicted proteins | sample atmos_gasesECM2C_FD_203316 | JGI IMG/M metagenome (GOLD analysis project Ga0307477, IMG submission 203316) | Hardwood forest soil microbial communities from Morgan-Monroe State Forest, Indiana, United States - atmos_gasesECM2C_515 | ecosystem: Environmental > Terrestrial > Soil > Temperate...
GCCTGCCTAAAGCTGCCGAAGATTTGCCGCCATCTTTTACGCTAGTAACCTGTCACGACCGAGGACTGGGTTTGCCACAGCTTGGGTACGCATCCGATCTTCTTTTCCAGAAGACTCCCACAACTGTTCCGTAAGTGCGTGGGTATCATTTGGAGTTTTCTTTTGGGACTTCGCCCTTGAAGAATTACAATCCGTTGTCTTTGGTGTGCCGGGGTTTGACTTTTAGGTTAACGCTACGAGGTGCAAATAGAAATGTTTCGACGCTTAACACGTTATTCGCGCATCGCGGTCTTGCTTGCAGTGCTGAAGTGCTCCATTCTGGCCATGGCGCAATCGCAGGCACCAAGCTCACCGGCGCCCACATCCGATCAGGCTCAAATTCTAAAATCCACTGAAGCCTTCGTGCGAGAACTCTACGCCTGGGGACCGGACTTCAAAGTCGTGCTCGGACCCATGACTCCATCCGTTTCGCCGGATTTTTATAAGGTTCCGATCCAGATCACGATGGGCGGCCGCACCGACTCCGGAGTGGTGTACGTCAGTAAGGACGGCAAAACCTTCTTCCGTGGCGACGTTTACAATATGTCAGCAAGTCCCTTCGCCGACGTTCTCGCCCACATGAATATCGAAGGAAATCCCAGTTTAGGTCCCGCGGACGCCCGCGTCACGGTCGTCGCGTTCAGCGACTTCCAATGCCCGCACTGCCGTGAGCTCTACCGCACCCTCAAGACCCTGGAACCTCAGTATCCCCAAGTTCGCGTAGTCTTCAAAGATTTCCCGCTCACGCAGATCCATCCATGGACGGAAACCGCGTCGATCGGCGCCCGTTGTGGCTATAACCAATCGCCCAGTGCTTTCTGGCAAATCCACGATGCAATCTTCGAAAATCAGGATCTAATCTCCACGGAAAATGTCTGGGACAAATTGGTAGGCTTCGCCAAAGCGGCCGGCCTCGATACTGACGCCTTCAAGACCTGCATGGCAACCCCAGAAGCAAAAAAGGCGGTCGACTCAAACCAGGCCGACGGCGTAGCGGTCGGAGTCTTCAGCACGCCCACAGTTTTCGTCAATGGCCGGATACTGGTTGGCGGCGACAAACCCTCCCTAGAACAATCCATAAAGTACGAATTGGCCAAGTCTGCGCACAGGTAGCGATGTCCTATAGCGATGTCCCAAAAGAAACATAATACTCATTCCCGTACCTTATCCTGCCGGGACCTGGGTCATTTGGCGTGGAGCAATCTTGGTTATTCCCAACGAAACACTTTCGCCGAGAGCGCCGTGCAAGCGAAAAAGACCGTGGCCAGTGCGGCTACGTCGACCAGGTGTGCCGGCCACGCGTCGCCTTTCCAAATCCCTTCAAGTAGTGAGACGGCGTAGGTCATCGGCAGCACTCGGGCCACTGCTCGAACCACCGGCGGCATCGAGTTGATCGGTGTGAAAAGTCCCGATACGGCGATCATCGGATACAAAATCGCGGCGCCGATCGGCTGCGCAAACCGCGCGGTAGGAACAATGCTGGCGATGAGAAAGCCGATCGAAAGGACGCTCAAAGTGCTGATCAGCAGCGCAATCGTAAATCCGAGCCACCGAACATGCATGCCGATCGGGTAGTACCGTTTGCCCGCGAGCACCATCAAGGCCAGCGTGGCTGCTGTGAGCGCCAGCTTGACGATCACGTGCGCGGTAAGGATTGTCCGTGGACGCAATGGAGTGGCGCGAAGACGCTTGAGAATTCCCCCTTCGCGGTAGATCGAGATGATCGTGATCAGCGATATCACGGAGCTGACCGCAATCAAGAGCGCAGCGAGCACCGGCAGACTCACGCGGAGGAAACTGCTGGTGGCGAGCGACGGTGCCGGGAGATTGCGGCCGGCCACTCGACCGATCACCAAGAACACCAAAACCGGGAAACCAACGGTCCCGAACGCGCCGAGCGGCTCGCGCATGAAGACCTTGATTTCGATCCAAGTTAGTTTCCAGAGCCCACGTAACATTCTTTTCCCTAATCTCGAATTGAATGGCCGGTCAGTTTGAGAAACACGTCCTCAAGGTTGGGGACGATCATGCGAAAGTCGGTCACGCGTATGCGGCTCTCGGACAAACAATGGATCACTTCGGTTACCAGGTCATCGCCCTGGCCGCGAATCGTGAATTGCAAGTCGCTGCGCACGACGGAGTCAATTCGCGGAATCGCTCGAAAGCGTTCCTCGGCCGCTGGGTCACTGGTGGCCAATACGACGATTCGTTCAGGGCAATGCCGATCAACAAGCCTCTGAGGTGTGTCGATGTCAATGATTCGGCCGCGTTCGATGATTGCTACGCGATCGCACAGGCGCTCGGCTTCCTCCATTAGATGAGTTGTCAAAAAGACGGTCTTGCCGCGCTCGCGAATGCCGCGCACCAGTTCCCAGATCGCGCGTCGGGCCTGTGGGTCCAGTCCAGTCGTTAGCTCATCGAGGAACACCACTTCCGGATCGTTAATCAGCGCAAGGGCGATGAAGAGGCGCTGCTTCTGTCCACCCGAGAGGTTCATGAACCAGGCGTCCCGCTTGTCGGCAAGGCCGAGCTGATCGAGCAAGCGTTCGGCGTCTGCGGAATTCTTTTTGTAGAGCGAAGCCCACAGGTCCACCGTCTCCCACACTTTGATCCGCTTCTGAAGCTGCGCCTGCTGGAGCTGCACGCCGATACGGTCTTGCAGCTTGTACACCTGACCGAAGGGATCAAGACCTAGAACGGAGATGGTGCCGCGGTCGGGCTTTCGAATACCCTCGACGCACTCCATCGTGGTGGTTTTTCCAGCGCCGTTCGGTCCGATCAGGCCAAAAATCTCGCCGTCGTTGACTTCAAACGAGACTTCGTCGACTGCAACCGTTGCGCCGTAAGTTTTTCGAATTCCGGAAACTTGAATTACTGGGCGAGGAGTCCTGGCGGTAGTCATTCCTCTCTCGCGCCAATTCGAGCGGGAATCGCTTCGAAGACAATTCGCCCAGATGAGCTGTTGTTTCTGGTGGCAGCTAGCGGTGCGTATGGCAGGCTCACGCCGGACATTCTATCAGTAAGGGATGGACATGGCGGAGATTGGAACCAGTTGCATCGAGGTCGGACTGGATTTGGCGGGAAGCGTTTTGAACCGTGGCGAGAATGGCGGCTCTGGGAGCCGAGTTCCCTTCCGCAGCGGCGAAGATCCTGCCTCGCGGGTGGCCGAAGATGCTGGTGGAAGATCGTGTTGGACTGAATGAAATGCGTGGACCGAAATGGCTAGAACAACGTTGTACGATTTGCTGATCCGGGTACGCGCAGAACTTCACCAGAAAATTCTACTAACGATGAGGAATCACACGGGTTTCGCTGCCGCTTTAGGAAGCAGCGCCGGAGTGTGACGAGGTACCGAAGGATTTGATCGCGGCGGCCTCATCTTTTTGTACGTCGAAGATTTTGTGCAGCATGCTCCGGTGCAGCATTTCTTCAATTTTGGCGCTGGGATTCAAAAGTTTCAGTTGGCCGCCCAGTTTGCGAACGGCGGAGTTGCTCCTGACCAGTTCGCCGATTCCGGCGCTATCGATGTGATCTACTTCGCTCAAACTCAGCAGAATGTTTTTGTTTCCGCGAGTCAGCAAATCCTGAACGGCGTCGCGAAGTATGATATTGCCTTCGCCCAGCATAATTCGCCCATGAAGCTCCAGGACGGTAATCCCGCTGCCCGCCGGCCGCGTCGTCGCGCGCATCTTCTTGTCGATAGGCTCCGGAGCGGCCGCGCCGCCGCTAAGTCCAAAGCGGTCGAGCACGCCGCAAGCAGTTTCCGCGACGGAGTGCGACTCGGTCCTGACCACGATCAGCGAACGTCCCTTTTTTAAAATGTTTAGAAATTCTTCCGCGTCCTCAGCAGATTTTTCGTCTCTCAGAACGCCGGCGTCCACGTTTTTCGCCATTTTCGCGCCGGCCGCCGCTCCGGCTTTTTTCCCAAGCAGTGCGAGCAATGCCGCCGCCCCCGCGCCGAGGGCAAAAACTTCGCCCATGCCCGGTATCAGAGCCAACGATGCCGCCACCATTCCCGCGCCAAAACCAACAGCTCCGCCCGCTATACCGCCTGCAAATCCGCCGATTTCCTTGCCCAGAATTACGGCCTCTGTCTCAGAGCGCGTCAGATAGACGATGGCGTCTTCCGGCACGCCGTTCTCCAGCAAATATTCCAGCGCTTGTTCGGCGCGCTCTCGCGAATTAAATACTCCGACCGCTGTTTCCAACTGGTTTCCCTCTGAAACGCATTTTCCCGGTGCGAGCAACGCTGGGTTTCCGTGCAAACCCAAGCAAACAAAATTGTACACCCGGTTTCGTTTTTCGAGAGAATCTGTACGACGGCTCGGGAGGGCTACATTTCGAGGCCACGATTCCCTGCCGGTCGCCAATCCTTTCGAGGAGCGCGTAGGCGTGCGGCAGATGGATTTTGGCCATGTCTTCCGCGAATGCTCGCATCATTTCGTCGTTACGTACGCGACGGTAGATATCCAGCGGCCGAACATCGTTATTTGCACCACGCCGGTGAAGACACGAGCTACACTTGCTGGTCACAGAGAATGTTTTCTGTGTGGGTAGTTGCAGCGCCGGCGTCCTACCGGAAGTTTTTCGAACGGCCGGGAAAAAGGAAAAGAGCCCACAGGGTTCCGGCGCTGCGAAGAGGTTACGATGGGCTGGTGTTTAAGATTTTCCCGCGGCGGCACGCTTCTTTGCGAGATACACCGCGAGAAAGTAGATCGCGAAGCTTGCGCCGAAAACAATCCACATCAATTTAGAATTCAGCGTAATGGCAAAGACCAACTCCGCGACGCCAAACAGCCAGATTAAACTTTCACCGGCGAATGCCTGTCCCCAGCGCGGAACTCCGCCGCCGGATGGGACACGCGGCGCTAACGAAGGCCAGAACCGCGGCACCGCTTTCAAGTAAGTGCGGTAAGACTCGCCTTGGGTTTGCAGCAGGCCGTCTTCTTCGCGAAAAATCAAGCGGTACATAAACAGCCACATGGCCGCGACCATAAATATCCAGCCCGCACGGCTGGCCAGCAATCCTATACCCGCAGCCATTGCAAGATTCGCGAAGTACAACGGATTTCGAAGATAGCGGTACGGCCCGTCAGCCACCAAACCTTCGGAATGCTGGGCCTGGTCATGCACGATCTCGGTCTTCAGATATGCGGTGGCCCATGTGCGAAACGCTGCGGCCAGAAAAACCAGCAGAGCGCCGCAGCCAAAAATCAGTCGCGCCAAATTATTGCCATGGTCGCCGTTGGGATCAACCGACGGTGCGGCAACGTAGAGCAACCACAGCGCTGCATTCGTGCGATCGATTGCATACAAGGAAAAGCCCAGCCAAAAAATCAGGCCGATAAACCAGAAGCGCTGCTCGAACTCGAATTTTGTGGCGTGCATCAATGCGAAGCTCCGCGTGTCGCGCCGTACTATACGCCCGCGGTCTCACTTTGGTTACGCGCGCCCTGTGGTGCGTTCTGCTCCGTGAGACATGGTGCCTCCCTAGAAAAGTGGTTGGTGGCTAGCAAATTCCTGTGAGTGGTTTAGATAACCGAATGAGCTTTGGCAAAGGCTGCTCCGAGGGACATTTCTATCGAGGTAAGGAAGGGGACATTTCTATCGAGGTAAGACAGGGGACATTTCTATCGAGCTTTGACAAGTGGCTGCTCCGTGGCTTGACTTCGGTGGACCTTCTGGTTACTCTCCGCGCAACGGAAGCTTCGCGTTTTATTTTCTTTTGGATTTAGCACGTCGGGCCAATTCAAGCGGGAATTTCGATCACGTTACTGCCGATGGAGGTCGGCATCGATGAAAAAATTCTGGGGTATTCTGCTGGGAATTTCGTTTGTACTTGCAACCGCAACTGTTGCCGTGGCGCAGGAAAAGTCCGGAGAAATGCACGCGCCGCCGAAGGTTCTTTACATCAACCGCGAATTCATCAAGCCGGGCAAGAGCGGTGCAGTTCACGAACGTGCCGAAAGCGCTTTCGTGAAAGCCATGGTCGCCGCGAAATCAGACACTCACTACCTAGCCCTCAATTCACTGAGCGGCAAATCGCGAGCGTTGTTCCTCTCCGGTTTTCCATCCTTCGAGGCCTGGCAAAAATCTGCGATGGCAGAGATCGGGAATTCCACATTAGCAGCGGCGCTCGATCGCGCGGCAGTGGCCGATGGCGAACTGCTCGACGCCTATGACCAGAGCGCCTGGGTGTATCGCGAAGACCAAAGCATGAATCAAACCGGCGGGCTTGTCGGCATACGCCTGTTTGAAATAGAAGTCTTTCAGGTCAAGCCTGGTCACGAAGCAGATTGGGAAACAGCCGTCAAAATGGTAAAGGACGCCTACGCCAAGGTGCCCGGCGCTCACTGGGCCATGTATCAAAATGTTTTCGGACGAGAACAGCCCAGTTTTCTGGTCATCACTCCGCGGAAATCCGCATCCGAGATTGACCGCGATTTCGGGAACAGCAAACAATTCGCTGACGCGATGGGCACCGAAGGGATGAAAAAACTCGGCGAGCTCTCCGCCTCAGCGATCGCTTCGAGCGAGACCAACATCTTCGTCATAAATCCTAAAATGAGTTATATGGACGAAGATCTCGCCAAAGCTGATCCGGAATTCTGGGGTCGCAAGTCCGAATCTGCCGAACCCAGGAAAGAAAAGGCAGAACCAAAAACCAAAAAACCGTAGCGTAGATTCGGCGCTGCCTTCCTGTAGGCAGACGCGCGTTACGAACCAATCATACAAACACCGCGTTCTGGCGTGACTTTGTATTGTAGGGGCGCAGCATGCTGCGCCCCTACAAAACCCTCACGACACATGGGCATCCGGAAGAGAAACGTTGCGAGGATGGAAGCGGATCGTCTTGCCGCTTGCCATGCATCCGGCGGGTTGTGATTTAATCTCAGAAATGTTTCGCACAAATCCAGAACCGAGGGATCTCATACCCGAACTGGACGCCCTTGGCGTCGCGGCAACTTCTTCCGAAGAATTAATGAACGGAATTGTCGCGCTGCTGCACAAGAATCTGTTGAAGTACAACTGGGTGGGTTTTTACCTGGTCCAAAAAGAAGTCTCGGGCGGGGACGTCCTGATTCTCGGCCCCTTTAAAGGCTCGATGACGCCGCACACGCGCATCCAACTGAATCAGGGCATTTGCGGCGCGGCTGCAGCCAGCGGCAAGACGGTGGTGGTTGACGATGTAAACGCCGACTCCCGATATCTAGCCTGCTCGCTCGAGACCAAGTCCGAAATCGTCGTGCCGGTTTTTGTGACGGGCAAAGTGGTCGGCGAGCTGGACATCGATAGCCATCTTCCCGCCGCATTTGCTGCCGAAGACCTCAAACTCTGCGAGCACGCCGCTAAACTCCTCGGCAAATGGATGGAAACCCACCCTGGCGGCTAACATGTTTGACGCGGTGCGATATAAAGCAAGCTCGCAGCCGGAGGGTATTAATAACGAAATGTCAATGTATTCGCCCTCGAGCTCATAGTCCTAGATTCGTCCAGAATGGCTGTTTTTAACACAGCTATTTCGCAGGCTGTTATGGAAGTGTCCTTCTGCTGTCCGCGTGCAGGCCAGGCAATAGAAGCCATATCGCCATCAGCACCCACAACCGCAATATTTTCATTTCTCTCTGCAATGCTTAGTACCTCGGCCGTTCGGTGTAGATTCTGATCGTGACCACCTTGCCTCGCGGTGCGCCACCCAGTGCTAACGAACGGCCCGTAATGCCGCCGTTTCTCTATCGTCCGTTGCCCAACCTGGAGGCTTTGCACCTGCGTACTCCAAAACAAAGTGCACTGCTCCGTCTGTTATCGTCAGTTGAACCGGCGGCTTCTCGCAAGGCATCCTGTAAATCGGCAGATGCAGCCTTAGCCTCCCCGCATCCAAGAGGTGGAGGTTGCCGTCGACGTATAAGAAGCGTATGGGCCCTGGCGACTCGGGCGTCGGGCAAATCTTCTGGTCTTGTAGTCGTAACCGGCGAGCCCGTTCCATCCACGCGATTCCCTGCACCGGCGGCTGGTCGGATTCGATCAGGGGACCGCTGAGAGGTCCAGTGTGTCTCCCGCGGTTACATAATTCCCGAAGCCACCATCGTGCCGCTAACGTGCGCGCTCTTGCCGTCTTCCCAGGTATCCACAGGCGAAAGTGCTAGTGCCATTGTTCCTCCCAAGATGAAGTTGTTAGTTTGCGAATCGTGATGCGTGATGGAATTCGATGTTATGATTTATGCTTGTACCCCTGCGTGGAACGAAGCCGCCATGTTGACTTGATTGGTTCACGAATTGCCGAGAGCGTATGGCAGCGCACAACCCGACGGCCATCAGTTGAATCCTAAAGCGTCGAATACAAGGAGAGCTTAGTGCGACGATTGCGAATCGCTTGTGCGGTAACTCTGCTGGCATCGATCGGATTTGCAGTCGCGCTGAAATATTCGGCAAGTTCCGCCTACGCGCAGAGTGAAGCGGTCACAACGGATTCCTCCGCGCATCTTGCTTCGGGATTGCGGGCATTACCCTTACAGCTTTCCACCACGGTAGAATCAAACTCGATACAAGTATTGAGCGCCACTGCGCAGGAGGCCGTGTCTGAGCGTTCCGCCGACTCGGGTGCTGCGCAATTCCGCGCCAACGCTCCAGTAACCATCGCCACAAATATTTCGGCACGCTCTCTCGCCGTTGAGCCGCGACTGTCTAGTGTCACGAATGCGGCCAACGCGGAAAACTCCGCCGCGCCGCAACCCGCGCTGCTTTACCTGACAAATGCGGGCAAAGGAAACAAGATTTACACGTTGGCTACAGCTCTGAGTTCGTCAGTGACCGCGAACGCGGTTCCCGCCATCGCCAAATTGGCGCCGTTTGCCGGACAGACGTTTCCTGGATCTCTGGGCGACGGCGGAACAGCATCTAACGCGGAATTCGATCTGAAACTGGATTCGCTTGCGATGCGCAGCGGTTTGGCTGTAGCAGCCGACGGCACTGTTTTTGTCGCCGACACTTTGAATGGCACGATTCGCAGCGTCGCTGGAGCAGATAGCAGTGAACCGGGAATCGTCCGCAGCGTGGTCGGACGCTTTGGCCCGCGGCAAAATTTCGAACTCGTTCAGCCGCTCGGGTTGGCGCTCGATCGTGCGGGAAATCTTTATATCGCGGATCGGGGAGCGAATGCCGTACTGATGTTGCACTCAGCTACTTCCGATTCGCCAGGCGTTCTTGAAATTCTGGGACATGTGGTTTCGCCCACGAGCGTCGCAGTCACGCTGGACGGGACGAAAGTGTTTGCCGCTTCGTCAGACACTCGAGCGATTGTGACCATTAACACGAAGACGGGTGCGATCACTTCGGCGGGAATTTCTGCACCGAATGTCTCGATCAGTAGTCAACCACGGGCGAACGGCACAAAAGTCGTCCCTGCTGGGCTAGTCGTGGACGGCGCAGGAAATTTATTCGTGTCGTTATCCGGTTTGGGTTCCGGACTCGATCAAATTGTGCGTCTCGATGCGATATCTGGAAGCGTAAAGTCCATCGCGCTTGGATTGAGTTCCCCAGGTGAAATCACGTTCGATGCAAACGGAAATCTCTTCGCGGCGGAACAGGGTACGCGCAGAGTCCTCGCGTTCCGCGGAGAAGGCGTTCCGGCCAGTGGCGTTACACTGAATCCGCCCGCGAATCAGGTTCCCTTCGGCCCCGAGCCGGTCGCCGGAACTTCTCCCACCCAGGCCTTCACGCTCACAAATAATTCCAATGGGACCGTTTCTCAGATCACGTCCGGATTTCAAGGAGCGAACGCAGCTGACTTCACCGTGCTGAATTCTTCCTGCAGCGGGACCTTGCCCGCAAATACGAGCTGCATGCTTAATGTTGCGTTCGTGCCGCAAGCCACCGGAGCGCGCTCGGCTTCTCTAGCTGTCACTTTTACGAGCGCCGGCGTGCAAAGTACCTTGACCGCAGCGGTAACAGGCACCGGCGACGACTATCAAATCACGCCGGCGTCGAATGTCGGGCCGATTTACTTACTCACGGTTACTCAGGGATCGGCTGCCACTTTTCAGTTGCAAATAGTTCCCGATGACACGTTCAGCGGTGCGGTAACACTGGTTTGCCCGTCCGGCAAAGCCCTGCCGCTGGCGACTACCTGCGGCATTTCGGCGGGGACTACGGTTACCACGCCCCTGGTTCCCATGCTTATGGTAAATGTTTCGCCGAACACTCCCGTGCCGTTCAATGTCACCTTTCAAACCACCAGCGCAGTCACAGCAAAATCGGCCGTGCTTGGGCCTGGTTTCAGCGCAAACGGTCGTGGTGGAGAATTAAAGGAGCCGGAAGCTCCAGAGAACGGTCCCACGCCTGCTTCCAGGCTTCGCGGCTTCGCGTCCTTCGGAGCGATTCTTTGCGCCCTGTTTGCGCTCGTCGTTTTCCGGAGCGGCCACGTTAAATCAGCGGCGATGCGTCGCGTACTTGAAACTTTCTGCAACAGGTTGACTTTCGGCGCACGAGTGAGGCAATCCGTCTCCCTGCTTGCTTTGTTCGTACTTTTTGCCGCGGTGCTTGGCGGATGCCATAGCGGCAACAAGTCGACGATTGTAGTCACTCCAAAAGGCACTACAAATCTCACCGTTCAGGGCACCGCGCAAAACGCAACGCGTGGATTTACCGTCACGCTGGTGGTCGATTGAGAGCGGCGTTTCATCTATAAATGAACAATGCGGCTCCGATATCCGTACGGCCTTCGGCGGCGGCGTTTCGTTTGGCTCCGGGCGCACATAACGATTGATTAGGTTTTCCGCAGCGGTTTGCGCGGGGCCGAGCAGCTGCAGATCCCGAAGCATCGTCCCGCTGCGAATCTGCACTGCGCCTATCAGTTTTATTTTGTCCTCACGCCACTCTCAAAGCCGCAAATAGCTGCTGGGCTGCAAGTTCAGCGTCCCGCCGCACGCCGGTGAATTTCTCCATGAGCACGAACACATCAGAGGTGTTCGCTGCGGCACGCTCCCAAAGCATGTGGGGCATTAGGCAATCGGTGGAAAGTTGCGGTCTGGAAACATCGCTAATTTCCAGATTTGTTGCGCCTGTGCCCGAATTCAGATCGAGCTCGAGATCCTGTTGCTCCACCACGCCGCTGACGCCGTTTTCGGCCAGCTCACGCAACAATGCCCGATACGCGGAGTTCAACAGAGGAATCAGCAGAATGTGTCGTTGAAGTCCACGCCTGCCGAATCGTTCACCAGCGCTCGCCAGATTCAGCGCATCTTCCGCTTGCGAATGCGCGGTTGTCGCGACGACGGGCATCGTTGCCTCCGAGGTTGCTGTTTAGCTGCGGAAGACTTTCCTGGCGGCCAGTCAAGCCATTATGGTCGCTGCGACGGACCGGTTATCGGCGCGCCGCCGTGCTTGGTCCGCCAGTACCTGCGGTAAGATTGCTGCGCTTTCAACACTCAAAAAGTAGCGAGGGACAAATGACCAAGCCGCAAAAGCGGTTATATATCCCGACACCCGGAGACCTGGGTTCTTTGCCCTTCAGCACCGGCGTGCTGGTGGAAAACACTTTTTATCTTTGTGGGCACATCGGTCTGGACCCGGCAACAAAGAAGGTCCCGGGAAACGTTGAAACCGAGATTCGTTTGATGATGGACGGCATACGCGACACGCTGGCAAAAGTGGAAATGACCATGCAGGACTTGGTTTCGGTGCAGATTTTCTGCCCGGACCTTTCGTTGTTCGCTCAGTTCAACGAAATCTATCGCACGTATTTCACCGAGCCGTTTCCGGCACGCGCGTTCATCGGATCCGGCCCCCTTCTTTTCGGCGCCCGCTTCGAAATTCAGGGCATCGCAGTGAAAGACTAAACCGCGGTACCGCCGTGGAATTGAAGTAAGTCATTCTCCGTGGCAAATGAAGATGTATGTGGACCTGCTGGTAGGCGTAAGGAATGGAGACCGAAACCGGCAATCGGGCCAACGAAAAACCCGCAGCATTTAGGACGACTATCGAGATGGCTTTCCGTTTGTATTAGCACTCTTGCAAGGGGGGCCATTCTTCTGAGTCTTTTTCACTTTTCGCGCTTTGCGCCGAGCGGATCTTCCACAGAGTTTGCTGCATAATTCCGAGCCATATCACCGCGTCGCGAGCGGGCAGGTTCAACCGGCGAACCAGGCGGCGAATTCTTTCCTCTGCGTCGGATACCCGCCGCATTTCCAGAAAGCCGCTGGCATGCAGCACGTCAAGCAGCTTCGTTGTGATTCGCTCCACATCGCCTGACGCCGCACGCGGAAGTTTCTCCGGCAATCGCGCCGTTTTGGCATCGCGAATAATTTCGTAAAGGCAAACCGCAACCGCCTGCCCCAGATTCATCGAAATATTTTGATCGCACGTGGGGATGCGCATCAGCCAATGACAATGGCTCAAATCCTTATTCGACAGCCCAAATTTCTCTGAGCCGAAAAGCAGCGCCACGCGGTTCGTTCCGATGCGTTTGCGTATTAGCCGAGCGCCATCTTCCAGCCGTCTTAGCGGGTGATGCAATTGCCGGTGGCGTACTGCCGTCGTCCCAATCACCAGCGTGCAATCGGCCACGGCTTCGGCCACGGTCTTATATTGCTCGGCCTCATCCAGGACATCCGACGCGCCCACGCCGGAACGCGCTTCGCGAAACGCCTTTTCGTACGGATTCACTGTCCGCAGATGTCGGAAGCCAAAGTTGCTCATGGCGCGAGCGGCTGCGCCAATGTTCAGAGGGTTGCGCACCGATACCAGCACGATCCGCAATCGGTCGAGTTGCGCCGAAGTAAGCAAGCGCGTTCATTCTAAATCAGCCGCGGTTAGTTTCCCCGGGAAAACTAACTTCCGCTAAGTAATGTTAGTCGTCAATGGGTCGGATGGATTCCTGGCCGTCTTACACGGTTGGACTCTGGGGTTGACGAGCCGAGCGCAGCCTGCTTGGTCCGGTTTCCGTTGCGCCCGCCTGCCGGCGAGGCAAGCCGAACCTTAGCGCGGCATCTTGGTTTTATATCTCCACGGATAACACTCAACTAGCGCCGTTACTACTGGTCATTCGCCCTGCCCGGCCGCTGGTCCTCAGGACAGTTGAACGCTTTGCTGCCACAGGACATGATGGTGTTGCCCGGAAGCTGGCGAGTTTGGCGATCGTCTCGGCCCCCCTTCCAGATAGACCGCGATAGCAAATTAAAAATGAGGTGCGTTTCATGATGTCAGTCAAAAACGCTGTCCTACTTGGAGTTTTTCTGGGAGCGGCGGGGTGCGCTGCCCCGTCCGTGTACGCGCAAAATT
>Ga0307477_10002796_pt1 | contig 13313 bp, 10 predicted proteins | sample atmos_gasesECM2C_FD_203316 | JGI IMG/M metagenome (GOLD analysis project Ga0307477, IMG submission 203316) | Hardwood forest soil microbial communities from Morgan-Monroe State Forest, Indiana, United States - atmos_gasesECM2C_515 | ecosystem: Environmental > Terrestrial > Soil > Temperate...
CCGGCCAGCACGTTGCCGGAGACGACGTTCTGATCGGAGGTCGCGGTTGGACCGCCGATCGTCGTCGGCGTCGACGAACCGGTGACGAGGATGCCCTGCTGGAGGTTGGGTACCGGTGCCGTGCCGGTCACGTTGGTGCCGACCAGGTTGCGCTGGACGACGGACGAGTTGGCCGAGATCACCAGACCGGGCCCCGTGTTACCCGAGATGAGGTTGCCGGTGTTGGATGTGGAGCCGTCGCCGATCAATGCCGAGCTCCCGAAATCGATGATCCCGGCGCCGGCTCCGATACCACCGGCGAGGTTGGCCACCGCGCCCGTGCCGGCCACGTTGGTGCCGATGTAGTTGCCCTCGATCACGCCCGAGGCGCCACTGAGGACGACATTGGGACCGGCCGACCCCGAGATGACGTTACGGAAGCCCGGGGGGCTGGCGCCCAGCGCGGACGCGCCACCGATCGTCACGCCCGTCGCGTCGCCGTTGTCGACCACACCGATGGTGTTGCCGAGCAATCCGGTGCCAGCGGCGTTGACCCCGATGACGTTGCCGCGCACACTCGAGCCGCTCGACGCCGGACCGGAGATGACGATCCCAGGAGCGCCCGTGTTCCCCGAGATCAGGTTGCCTTCGTTGAGCCCGTTGCCGCCGATCACTTCGAGCGAGACCGAGAGAACAACTCCAGGCGCCGCGCCGTTCGGGACCGGGATGCTCCCGGTCGAGTCGCTCCCGATGTAGTTGCCCTTGAGCGAGTCGCCCGTCGCACCGCTGGTGAACACCACCCCACCCCCTACATTCCCCGAGATGACGTTGCGCGCGCCGGGAGCCGCCGCGCCGATGGCCGACGCCCCGCCGATGACGGTGTTGGCCTCACCGCCACCGCCGACCACGACGACGCCAGCCGAGCTGTTGCCGAGCGCGACGGTCCCGCCGGCGGTGGTCCCAATGAGGTTGCCGAGGATGGAGTTGCCGGTCGGCGTGGATGCAGCACTGATGACGAGGACGCCCACGCCAGCGTTGCCGGAGATCACGTTGCCCGCGCCCGGGCCGGATCCGCCGATCGTGTTGTTCATGCCAGCCGCCTCCACGCCACCCGACCCGTTGGCCAGCGCGACGGTGCCACTTGCATCGGTGCCGATGAGGTTGGTGACAACTGTGTTGGCGTTGCCGGAGAGCAGCACGCCAAGGCCGCCGTTACCCGAGATCACGTTGCCCGGGCCGATCGTCTCGGTCGTCGCCCCGCTCGACACAGAAACACCGTTCGCCCCATTGGGGAGCGCCTTGGTCCCGGTGGTGTCGACGCCGATGTAGCTGTTCTCGATCGTGTTGCTGCTGCTGGCCAGCACCACGCCTGTCCCAGAGAACGACGTGATGGCGACGTCGTTGACGACGCTGCCTCCGCTGCCGGCGCCGAACGACAGTCCCGTTCCGCCGCCACCACCACCGTCGATGTCGATATTGGGCGTCGTGCCCGTCGAAGGCTGGGTCGTGCCGTCGATCGTCACGGCCGCCGTGATCGGCGGGAGCCCGGCCGTGTGGATCACGTGGGGGAAGGTGCCCAGGATCGAGAAGTCGATCCGCCCGTTGCACACCGAGGCGTTGGCGTTGGTGATCGCCGTGCGCAGCGTCCCCGCAGTGAGGGTGTCAGCGGTATTCGTCACCAGGCAGTCGGGAGTCGCAGCCGCCGCCCGCGGCATACCGATCAGTTGTGCGGGCGCCATCATCGCGACCGCGGCGATCACGGCCACGCCATAGCGGGTCCGCCGAGACACCCAACCAGACATGCGCGACACAGCGATCCTCCTCGGTTGATGCTTCCCCGTCGGCGCCGAGGCTAGATGAGTGACTAGCGCGCCACAACCATCTCTTTTCGGTAAAGACGCAGCGTGGTGGCGTCAAAAGCGACAAGCAGAACAAGGTCGACCCGGCAGACGGTGCTCCGGACGGTCGCCACGGCCACGGCTGCGGCGCGTTCGGGGGGATAGCCGTAGACGCCGGTAGAGATGGCGGGGAACGCGACCGATGCCGCGCCAACCATGTCCGCTACCTCCAGGCTGCGACGATAGCAACCGGCCAGCAGCCGGGGTTCGTCGCCAGACCCGCCTTGCCAAACCGGTCCAACCGTGTGGATCACCCAGCGCGCGGTCAGCCGATAGCCGGAGGTGGCCTTGGCATCCCCTGTTGCACAGCCACCCAGCCGCCGGCATTCGGCCAGCAACTCCGGCCCGGCGCGACGGTGGATGGCCCCGTCGACCCCTCCCCCTCCGAGCAGCGAGGAGTTGGCGGCGTTGACGACCGCATCAACCTCGAGCGTGGTGATGTCGGCCTCAATGGCCTCGAGGCGCACCGTTCAGCCCACCGTGAACCCGGCGCGGCCGGTCGGCTCGCGCGCTTCGATGTCGACGTCCACGACCTCGGCGCGCGGCGGCCCATGGCGGCACCAGGCCGTCACGGCCTCCACCTCGGTCACGTTCCCCTCCAACCACACCTCGACGCGCCCGTCGGACAAGTTACGGGCCCAACCCGCCACGCCCCGCGCCTCGGCCTCCTGGCGGCACGATTCTCGAAACCAGACTCCCTGCACGCGACCGCTCACCAGCACGCGGCGGGCCACGATCACAGATCGGCGGTGACCAACTCCAGCGCTTTGGCAAACTTCTCTTTCGCCGCCGCCCGTCTCGTGGGCACGTGCTCGGTCGGCACGTCCTGAGCGCGGTAGCCCTTGAGGGTCTGCCGCGCCACGGTGACGCGGTGGACCTCGTCAGGGCCGTCGTAGATCCGTGCCGCACGCGCGGCGCGGTACATGTGTTCGAGGGGCAGGTCGGTCGAGAACCCCAGGGAGCCGTGCACCTGGATGGCGCGGTCGATCACGTTGTAGAGCACCTGCGCGCCGAAGTACTTGATCATGGCGATCTCCGTCCGCGCTGCCGACGCTCCTTCCTGGTCCATCTTCCATGCCGCGTGCAGCGTCATGAGTCGCGCCGCCGTCATCTCAGCCCTGGAGTCGGCCACCCAGTTCTGGATCGTCTGCTTCTCGGCCAGGAGCGAGCCATGGGTGTAGCGGCTCACCGCTCGCTCGCAGAGCATGTCGAAGGCGCGCTGGGACTGCCCGAGCCAGCGCATGCAGTGGTGGATCCGCCCCGGACCCAATCGCTTCTGCGCCAGCACGAACCCGTCGCCCTCGTGGCCCACGAGGTTCTCGTAGGGGACGCGGACGTCCGTGTAGATGATCTCCGAGTGCCCCCCATACGTGCCGTAGTGCTCGACGGGGTTCTCCATGGTCGGGATGTCGCGCAGGATGTTCACCCCGGGCGTATCCGTTGGCACCAGGATCATCGACGAGCCCTGGTAGGGGTGCACATCGGGGTTGGTGACGGCCATGACCACAAGGAAGTCGGCCATCGAGCCGTTGGAGGTGAACCACTTGTGCCCGTTGATCACCCACTCGTCGCCATCGCGGACAGCCGTCGTCTTGAGCAGCGTGGGGTCGGCGCCCGCGCCCGGTTCAGTCATGGAGAACGCGCTGCGCAAGCGACCGTCGAGGAGGGGCCACAGCCACTTGGCCTTTTGTTCCTCTGACGTAGAACCGAGCGCGATCAGCTCGGCGTTGCCCGAGTCGGGAGCGTTGTTGCCGAATACGAACGGCGCGTACGCGCACTGCCCCAGGACCTCGTGCATGAGGCCGAGCTTGACCTGACCGAAGCCGCCGCCGCCGAGCTCCGGGTCCAGGTGCGACGCCCACAGCCCCATGTCCTTGACCTGCTCCTGCAGGGGCTTGACGATGGCCCGGAACGTCTCGTGGTCGAGCTCAAGGGTCTCGAGCGGAATGATCTCCTCCCGTACGAAGCTGCGCATCCAGGCCAGCTTTTCCTCGAACTCGGGCTCGGTCGAGAAATCCCAGGCCATGGCAGCCCCCCTCTCGTTCAGAAGGCCAAGCTAACACCGCCGTTACCATCTGCATCATGGGTGAGTGCCCGGGTGACGACGCGGCTCTGCGGGTGTGGGCGGCGTTCTTGCGCACTCACGCCGCCCTTGTCGACCCGCTCGAGACCGAGTTGCTCGAGGCCGCCGGCCTCCCGCTGGCCTGGTACGACGTCCTGGCCCAGCTCGCCTCGGCCCCGGAGGGACGGCTGCGGATGCAGGAGCTGGCCGCGGCCATCGTGCTCTCCAAAAGTGGGCTGACCCGCCTGGTTGACCGCCTCGAGCACGCGGGCCTCGTCACCCGCGTGTCTTGTCCGTCGGACCGGCGGGGGACCTTCGCGGCCATCACCGCGACGGGCCGCCGCGCTCTCGGGAAAGCTCAGCCGTCCCACGCTCGGGGCGTACGGGAGCATTTCGCGTCCCGACTGACGGCCGATGAGCTGGCGACGCTGGAGTCGGCGCTGGCGAAAATCGGCGCCGGGGTCGGGCGTTCGACCCACGCTGGCGCGACGCTCATCTGACGGCGTCCAACGCGGCCAGATCGTCGCTCGAGAGCCGGACGTCGGCCGCGGCCACGTTGTCCTCCAGGTGAGCCACCGACGCCGTCCCCGGGATCGGCAGCATGGCCGGCGACCGAGCCAGCAACCAGCCGAGCGCGATCGCGACGGCCGACACCCCGTGGGCCCGCGCGATGGACTCCACCGCCGATGGGATCTCTCCGCCCGACAACGGCGCCCAGGGCAGGAAGGCCAGACCCTGGGCCGCGCACGCTCGCACCAGCGGTTCGCTCTCGCGGTCGGTGACATTGAAACGGTTCTGCACTGACACAATGGGCACGATGCGCTGGGCGACCGCCAGCTGATCGGTGTCGACGTTCGACAAGCCGACGTGGGCGATCTTGCCTTCGTCGCGCAAGGTAGCCAGGGCGCCGACGGATGCCTCGAGCGGCACCGCCGGATCGGGGCGGTGGAGCTGGTAGACGGCAATCTGGTCCAACTTGAGCCGACGTAGGCTGCCCTCGCACGCGGCCCGCAAGTGCTCGGGTCGGCCGTCGGGGCGCCACTGCCCTGGCCCGTCGCGCAACAGGCCACCTTTGGTGGCGATCACGAGCTCGTCCGGATAGGGGTACAGGGCCTCGGCGATCAGGCTCTCGCTCACGTCAGGGCCGTAGCTGTCGGCGGTGTCGATGAAGTTGACGCCGAGCTCGAGGGCCCGCCGGAGCACGCGTGTGGCCGCGCCCGGGTCCCGGGGCGGGCCCCAGATGCCCGGCCCGGTGATGCGCATGGCGCCGAACCCCAGCCGGTGCACGGTTCGGTCCCCGACGGCGATCGACCCGGCGTCGGCGGCGGTGAGTTGGGGCATGGCGACTCCTCTTGCCAGAGGGATAGATATGAAATAGCATGAGATAAGTTAAAACTTGTCGGTCGCGGTGTGCGACCAGCCTCCCCTGTTGGTTCCGGCCTGTTCCGGTCTTACCCGTCGAGGAGCGCCGTGTCGTCATCCCGGCACCGAATTCACACCGTCCTGCTGGTGCTCGTGGTCGCCGGGTGGGGCTGGTTCGGGCCCGCCTTCGGTCCCGGCCGGGCCGCGGCGGCGGTCGTTCATGTATCGGGGTTCGAAGCCACCGTCGACGGGTTCACGAGCTGGTACGGCAGCTACGGGATGGGGGCGATCGGGACCGTGTGGTGCATCGACCATGGGATACCTGCTCCCGACGCCGCCTACGGCTACGTCCCCACCGACCTGACCGACCATACCCCGGACACGCGCCGGGCGCTGGCCTGGGCCCTGGGCCGTTACGGGGGCGGGGCAGACCGGATCACGTCCGCGGCCCTGACGCTCGACATGCACGATCTCTCCGGCGCCCGCTATCCCTCCGGGCCGCTGAACGTGAACACGCTCGGGGTCAACCGGCTGAGCGGTTTCGCGGGAGCCGAAGCCGCGGTGCTGGCGCGGGCGCGTGAAGTCAAGGCCGACGCCGTGGCCCATAGCCATTTGGTGCCGCCTCTGCAGCTCAAGAGTCGTTGGGACGGCCCGAGTGCCGTCGTCGCCTCCGTCATCGACGCCCAAGGCGCGCCCGTCGCGGGCGTGGCAGTGCACGTGGCGGCGAGCGGGGCGACGCTCAACGTGGCCCCCGATGCCGTGACCGGCGGGGACGGCTCCGTGCGCTTCGCGTTCGCGGTCCCGGCCGGGCCCGCCCATTTCGTGTTCACGGCGGTGGCGCCCGATCTCGTCCTGCAGGCGTTCGCCCCGACCCACATCGTCGCCCAGCGCGCAGCGCGGCCGGCGACCGTGCGGCTGGCCGCGGCGGTCGACAGGCGAGCCCCAACGACAACCACGTCCACGTCCTCGTCCACCACCACGACGACGCCAGCGGCACCCGCTCCTCCGCCCGCTCCCCCGCCCAGCGGGCCGCCCAGACGGTCCAGTTGACGGTCGCCGATCCCCGGGAGACGCCGACCACCACCGCACCACCGCCGACCACGACGACCACCGCACTGCCGCCAACGACGACCACCGCGCCATCGCCAACCACCGCGCTTCCGCCACCGACGACCACGCCGCTGGCGATCGGCGCGCGCGCCCCGGTGGGCACCACTGCGCCGGTGCCCGTGTTAGCGCCAGTGGTCGCGCCGACGCCGACCGGGCTGACGTCGGCGGCGCCGCCGCCGGGGCCCGCTCCCTCGCTTCCGACAACCGGCGCGTCGCCGGAGCCGCTCATCGCCGCCGGCTCAGCAGCCGTCCTGTTCGGCCTTGTCTGCCTCGCCGCTACCCGCCGTCGCCCGTCGTAAATCGCACGTCCGGCTACGCCCGACGGCGATACCGTCGAGCACAAATGCCGGTTCGCACCCTTCGACGTTTGCTGCCCTATGTCCGGCCCTACCGGACGCAGATGGCCGTGATGACCCTCGCCGCGCTCAGCGCGCTGACGGCGTCCACGGCCGTTCCGCTCGTCGTCAAACGAGTCGTGGACGGGCCCGTCGCCCACCACCATCACGCCGGCCTCATCACCCTTTCGTGGCTGGCGCTGGCCCTGGGCGTTTCCGAGGGCATGCTCCTCTGGCTGCGCCGCCACGTGCTGGCCTCGGCGGCAACCGGGATGGAGGCGACGATGCGCGACGACCTGTACGCCCATCTGCAGCGCCTCCCCGTGTCGTTCCACGACCGCTGGCAGTCGGGGCAGTTGCTGTCGCGAGCGACGACGGACCTGTCGGTGATCCGGCGCTTCGTCGGATACGGGTTGGTCTTTCTCGTCGTCAACACCGCGACGCTCGTCGGCGTGTCGGTGCTACTCGTGACCCTCAACCCGGCCATGGCGGCCCTCACGGCGCTGGGCCTGACCCCCATCGGCGTGGCCGGCGCTCGCTTCCACCATCGGTATGTCACCGTCGCCCGCCGACTCCAAGACCAACAGGGCGACCTCACCACGTTGGTGGAGGAGGCCGCCACTGGCATTCGCATCATCAAAGCGTTCGGGCGTCACGACGTGGTCGCCGCCGACTATCGCGGCTCGGCCCGGGTGGTGCGCGCATCGGCGGTGGAGACATTCCGAGTGCGAGGCTGGTTCAACGCGGTGCTAGGGCTGGTGCCCAACCTCATCCTTGCCGTCGTGCTGCTGTGGGGCGCGATCGCCGTGAGCAAGGGGGCCCTGAGCCTGGGTGGTCTCGTCGCCTTCATCTCGCTGCTGTTGATGCTCGTCTGGCCAGTCGAGAGTCTCGGGGAGATCCTGGCCATGGCCGGCGAGGCCGCCGCGGCCACCGAGCGCTTCTTCGAGGTCCTCGACACCACGCCAGACATCCAGGACCGCCCGGGCGCCTACGCCTTGGCCGAGGCAACGGGCCGGGTGCGGTTCGACCACGTGGACTTCTCCTATCCCGGGCCGGAGCAGACGCTCGTGCTCCAGGGCATCGACGTTGACATCGCCCCCGGTGAGACCCTGGCGTTGGTCGGGCGAACCGGATCGGGCAAGAGCACGCTGATCTCCCTCATGTCTCGCCTGTACGACGTAACGGCCGGGCGCGTCACCCTCGACGGCGTCGATGTGCGCGACCTCCAACTCGACTCGCTGCGCCGACACGTCGGCGTGGTCTTCGACGAACCCACGCTGTTCTCCGTCAGCGTCCGCGAGAACCTCATGCTGGGAGCGCCCACCGCCACCGACGCCGACCTGTGGGCGGCCTTGGAGACGGCACAAGCCACGTTCGTGAGCGAGCTCCCCTGGGGTCTCGACACCCGGATCGGCGAACAGGGTCTGACCCTGTCCGGCGGCCAGCGTCAACGCTTGGCCCTGGCCCGGGCCATCGTCGGGAGACCCCGCGTTCTCGTCCTCGACGACCCCCTCTCAGCCGTCGACGTTCATACGGAGGCGCGGATCCAGTCCGGGCTCCGGGCTGTGCTCGCCGACAGCACGGTGCTGTTGGTCGCCCACCGGCCCTCGACCGTCGCACTGGCCGACCGGGTGGCGTTCCTCGACGGTGGCCGGGTGAGCGCAGTCGGGTCCCACCACGAGCTGCTCACGACCGTCCCCGCCTACCGCGCCGTGCTGGCCGACGCACGACACGAGATGGTCTCATGAGTACTGCCGGCCCCGATTGGCGGGGCGTCGCCTCCGAGCATGCCGACGAGGTAACGGCGCGGATGGGCGCGTTTCTCCGGGGTCGGAGCCGGCGCCTGCTCGGCTCGCTGCTGCGGCCTCATCGGAGAGGGATGCTGCTGGCCGGACTGGTGATCGTCGGGTTCGACCTGGCGAGCATGGCCGGGCCCTTCTTGGTGAAGCTGGGCATCGACCGCGGGATCCCGCCGCTGCTGCACGGCGGCAGCCTCGTGCCCCTCGTCGTGATCGTGTCCGCCATCGCTGTGTCCGCTGTCATCCAGGCGGCCACCGACTACGGGTTCACGCTCATGACCGGAAGGATCGGCCAGGAGGTCGTCTTCGATCTCCGGGGACGGGTCTTCGACCATTTTCAGGGGCTCAGCCTCTCGTTCCACGAGAGCTACACGTCGGGTCGAGTGATCTCTCGACTGACGTCGGATGTCGACGCCATCAACGAGCTGCTCAGCGACGGCATCAAGGTGCTGGCCTGGGCCGTGCTCACCTTCGTGAGCGTGGTGGTGCTGTTGGTGTGGCTGGACCTCGAACTGGCCGCCATCGTGCTTGCGGCGCTGCCGTTCATGCTGGGCCTGTCCGCGTGGTTCCGGCGCAACTCCGTCCGGGCCTACCGAGCCACACGTGAGGCGATCGTGCTCGTCATCGTGCACTACGTCGAAACGCTGGGCGGTATTCGCGCCGTGCAAGCCTTCCGGCGCCAGCCGCGCAACGAGGAGATCTTCGAAACCGTCAACCGCCAGTACGCCGACGCCACGGCGTGGACAATCCGGCTCGGCGCGGTGTTTGGGCCTGGAGTCAAGCTCATGGGCAACGTCGCGCTCGCGGCGGTCCTGTTGATCGGAGGGTCACGAGTACTCCAGGGGCAGATCACTGTCGGGGTCCTGGCCGCCTTCCTTCTGTACCTTCGGCGACTGATCGACCCGATCCTGGACCTGAGCCAGTTCTACACGGTCTTCCAATCGGCGGCCGCGGCGCTCGAGAAGCTGGCCGGCGTGCTCGACGAGCCGTGGGCGGTGCCCGAGCCCGAGGTGCCGGCGGGACTGCCAGCGGCCCGAGGTGAGCTGCGCTTCTCCGGCGTCAGCTTCGCCTACCGCGAAGAGACCGTCCTGCACCGCGTCGACCTGATCATTCCCGCCGGGCAGACCGTGGCGCTGGTGGGTGAGACCGGCGCGGGCAAGTCGACCCTGGCGCGACTGGCAGCGCGCTTTTATGACCCGACCGAGGGACGGGTGATGCTCGATGGCATCGACCTCCGGGACCTGACCGTCACCGACCTCCGGCGAGCCATCGCCATGGTCACCCAGGAGGGCTTTCTGTTCTCCGGTTCGGTGGCTGACAACATCGCTCTGGGTCGCCCTGGAGCGTCGCGGGACGAGATCGAGGCGGCCGCCCGGGCCATCGGGGCGCACGAGTTCATCGCTGCCCTCCCCCACGGCTATGACACCGATGTGCGCAAGCGCGGTGGACGCCTGTCGTCCGGGCAGCGACAGCTCGTCGCCTTCGCTCGTGCGTTCCTCGCCGACGTTCGGGTGCTCATGCTCGACGAGGCCACATCGTCGCTCGACATCCCGACCGAGCGCCTGGTGCAAGACGCCCTGCAGACCCTCCTGGCCGACAGGACGGCGCTGATCATCGCCCATCGACTCACGACCGTCGAGATCGCCGACCGAGTGCTTGTCGTCGACGGCGGGCGCATCATTGAGGACGGCGCTCCCACCGAGCTGCTTCGCGGGTCCGGGCGCTACGCCGACCTCCATCAGGCGTGGCTGGAGAGCGTGGCCTGACCATCCACCTGAACGCGCGACTGCGCTGCCACCATCGAGCCCCGAAAGATGACTCCGAGGCGCTGGTGAGGAGGGGCCGTGAGGCTCGGTCGCAGTACTGCATGCACATGTGGCAGCGGGCGCCTCGCGCGCGACTGCTGCGGTCGGTTCCATCGCATCTCGGATGAGGATGCCGCGCGCGCCCATGTCCGGCGCCACGCTCAGGTCGTGCGCGACCTGTTGACGCCGTTCTCGGCCGCCGGGCTCGAGGGTCTGCGCCGCGAGATGCTGGCCCTGCCCCAGACCCACGGCGAGCTCAGCGCCGCAGTGACCGACGCCCCCGACTCGGCGCGTTTGATCGCCGCCGCCGGCCAGCGGCCCGCGTACATTTCGGCGTCGGTGGGCGCTGCGCTCGTGCGCACGGATCTGGCACTGGCCCGCGTGGCGCTCACCAAGGCGATCGTGCGACTGAGGGAGGCAGGCACCATCGACGACTACGTCGCGGCCGCCGCCTTGGTGGACCTCGACTCCTCGCCGAGCGGTCTGTTGACGACCGCCGTGGAGCAAGCGGCGATGTCGGCGGGGCGGCGCGACGCGCCGATCCACTCTCATGCCTAGGCCGGCCCCGGATTGACCTCCGACAGCTGCCCCTTGCGCCCGGCGTCATTGCAGGCTTGAGCGACCGCCGCGAGACGGGGGTCGGCGGCGATCTCCTCCCAGGCCAACGGCAGCGCCAGGCACCAGTTGGGCCACTCGTCGACGCTGCCCGGGTGGTTAGGTCGCTCCGTGACCTCCAACGCGTCCTCGAGGGTGGCGGCGACCACCAAGGCGGGACTGTTGGCCACGGCCCGATAGGCGCCGACCGTCACCTCTGAGGTCGTCCCTTCCCCGGCGAGTGAGACCAGAACGTGGCGCAGCTTGGCGTCGGTGGCATCGTCGACGTCCAACCCGACCCGGCGCCGTGTCTCGGCGTCGGCGCCCGTCCACACTCCAGCCACCGTCGGGAGGTCGTGGGTCGTGACGGCGGCCAGTGAATTCCTCGGCCACCGATCTGGCGGTTCGGGCTCGAACCAGGCGAGCCGGTAGGACAGCACGTCGCGCTCGGCCAGCGCGCTTCGAGCCCACGGCTCCACCGTCCCCAGGTCCTCGGCCACGACGAACGCCCCGGATCGATGGCTCTCCAAGGCCAGGATGTGGCACAGATCGGCCCACGGATATCGCACATACACGCCGGATCGCGGGTCGCCGTCAGCGGGCACCCAGAACTGGCGAAACAGCCCGGCCGCGTGGTCGATCCTGACGCCGCTCATGTGCTGCATGGCGGCTCGCACGACCTCGATGAACGGCTGATAGCCCGCTCCCCGCAACCACCATGGGTCCCACGGCGGCAGCCCCCAGTCCTGGCCTCCGGGGGCGAAATGGTCGGGCGGGGCGCCGATCGTCACGCGACCGGCCAAGATGCCCGGCCAGATCCAGGCGTCAGCCCCGCCCGGATCGCCGGCAACGGCCAGATCGCCGAGAAGCCCGACCCCCGCAGCGGTCGCCCGCGCTGCGGCGGCCGAGAGCTGGACGTCGATCAGCCATTGCACCCAGGCGTGGAACAGGACCCGGGCGCGACTGGCCCCGGCACCGAGCACGGCCACGGGATTGGCCTCGTTCCCCGGCCGCCAGGATCGCCAGTCCGGCCCGTGCCCCTCGGCCAGCGCGGCATATGTCGCGAAGCTGGTCAGCTCCTCGCCCTGCGTCTGCGCCCAGGCCGTGAACTCCGGCCGGCTGGCGGCCTGGCCGCCGGTGGCGGCCCAAACGCGTTCGAGTGCGGTGCGCTTGAGAGCCCAGATACGACCCCGATCGATGATGCGCTGACCGTTGAGCTCGCGGCCAGCGGTCACGAGCGGCTCCAGGTCCTTACCGAGGGCGTGGGCCGCGCCGGGCACGTCTTCGACCCGCAGGTACAGCGGGTTGCGCCAGCGACGGCTGCTCGGGAAGTAGGGGCTCGGTTGCTGCTCGGGGGTCGGCGCGACGGCGTGGAGAGGGTTGATCATCACAACGCTCGCGCCCATCGACCCGGCCCAGGCCCCGATGGTGCCGAGATCACCGAGGTCCCCGATGCCCCAACTTGACTGGGACCGGGTGGCGTACAGCTGCACGGCCCATCCCCACATACGGCGGGCAGGCAACACACACGCACCCGGGCTCACGATCAGGCGGACGGCACGGTCATCGAACTCGACGCGGTGATAGCCGAGCGGCAGCTCGGGCAGCGCTCCGGCGACCGGTTCGGTGCCCCCATCTTCGTAGACCAGCAAGCCCGGGGCGGGCAGCCGGGCATGCTCTCGAGGCGTGACGACCCACGTCGTGGGTTCGGGCGGTCCCTCCGCCGTCGCCTGCATGGACTCGAGGGCGGCGGCCGTTCCCTCGGGCGAGGCGGGCACCCACTCCCCGTCCGTCCCGTGGAAGCCCGGAAGGACCCCCCAGGCCTCGGCGTCAACGGGACCGGCCCCGACCGGCCGGGCCGTCACTGTGGCCGCGGAGGTGGCCCGGCCGCGGCCTTCTGTTCCGGCTCGGGCGCAAGCCACACCACCGCCAGCGGCGGGAGGGTCAGCTCCAGTGACGCTGGGAGCCCGTGCCAACCCACCCGATCGGCCGCGGCGATGGCGCCGTTGACGACCCCACTTCCGCCGAACAGCGGAGCGTCGGTGTTGAGAATCTCGATCCACGTCCCACCACGCGGCACGCCCAAGCGGTAGCCGTGGCGAACAACCGGCGACAGATTGGCGACGCAGGCCACCACGTCACCGTCCGACGACGTCCTCAGGAACGACAGGGCGTTTTGGTCGGCGTCGCTGGCGTCGATCCAACGGAACCCCTCGCTGTCGAAATCGCGTTCCCACAACGCCGGATGCCGGTCGGCGACCAGGTTGAGCGTCCGGACGAGGCTGTGAACCCCGGCATGCTGGGGGCGGTCGAGCAACTCCCAGTCGAGCGAGCGCTCGTGCGACCATTCCCGCTCCTGGGCCAGCTCG